>JACCDX011519804.1_pt1 | contig 14208 bp, 18 predicted proteins | sample 7449681 | NCBI WGS metagenome assembly JACCDX01 (sample SAMN15323450, study PRJNA562643) | freshwater metagenome | isolation source: river surface water | place: USA:Blue River Watershed | collected 2017-08-18
GGCGTGCGAGTTCGAGTCTCGCTTGGGGCACCATAATTATGCGGGTGTAGCTCAGTTGGTAGAGCACTACCTTGCCAAGGTAGATGTCACGAGTTCGAGCCTCGTTACCCGCTCCAACATAGGAAGTGTGGCAGAGTCCGGTTTATTGCAACAGTCTTGAAAACTGTCGATCCGCAAGGGTCCGTGAGTTCGAATCTCACCGCTTCCACCAATAGTTTTTTTTGCTCGAGTGGTGAAATAGGTATACACAGGAGACTTAAAATCTCCCGTCGAAAGGCATGCCGGTTCGATTCCGGCCTCGAGCACCAATATAGGAAGGATGGCTGAGAGGCTGAAGGCAGCGGTTTGCTAAACCGTCGATCATTGTAAAAGTGGTCCAAGGGTTCGAATCCCTTTCCTTCCACCAAGTTTGTTCCCTGGTAGCTCAGTGGTAGAGTAGATGACTGTTAATCATTTGGTCGCTGGTTCGAGCCCAGCCCGGGGAGCCAGTTAAAAGTAATGTTTGAGATCATGTTCCCACATTTGATCTGCAACTATTTTATGTGTTGCTGGTCCCGGGTGCATGTCGTCTCGTCCGTTATCAATTTTTTCAGGAAATTTAAAATTTATTTTTCTAAAACGTCTGTACTTTTGAATATAAGGTTCTATTTTAGAATCTTCATGTTTATGAGACCAAGACGTATAATGAATGTAAGCATTATATTTTTCTGCTAAAAGATTTAGAATGCAGAGACTTCGATCAGCTTGAAACAACGCATTTTCTTCGTTGATTAAAAATGGTTCAAATTTATCAAATCCTTGATGACCCGGCATCCAGTCAATTATCTCGTTTGGTTGTCTAACTATTTGACGCCTAGTCCAAGGAGGTCTCATAAAAATTATGTGGCGAGGTTTTATTATATCACCATAGTCACTTAGAAAAGATGCCTGTGTGTCTATACCGGATGCGCCAACTGCAAGATTCCAATAGGGAATATCTTTGCCTGTTTTGGCTCGAATTTTTTCTAAGACTCGATAAGACCAAACTGCTTCTTTAGGAACTCCTGTTCCTTCTGTAAAACTACAACCGAGAAACAGTATTGGTAGGGGACTTGGTAGATCAAATTCATCGCATCTGAATCCGTAACTGTTAAATTGATATCCAAAAGAATTAACAGTATATAGGTTAGGACCAAACTGTCCTTCCGTTTTATAGTTTTCGGGTAGGTCTGAAGGACACCATGCCATATAACAGTTCTTCCTATCCTGAATTCGACGATTAATAAAATGCATTGAATATTTATAAAGGAAAAAAATGAAACCTACATCAACTTACAAAATGACAAAAACTACTAAACGCAGTCTTGCATTGGGTAAATTTAAAAATGAACAACAACGACACGATTGGAAAAGAGCAATGATTGGCGCTGAACTTGCGGCAGAATCAGCTCGTAGATCCAATGGTAAGAGTCGAGGAAAAACAACAGAATAAATATATCGCGGTGTATGGAAGTGGTCTATCCGCTTGGTCTCATAAGCCAAGAATCGCTGGTTCGAATCCAGCCTCCGCAACCATTGGGGGTGTAGCTCAATTGGGAGAGCGACTGGTTTGCAACCAGTAGGTCGCGGGTTCGATCCCTGTCACCTCCACCAAATTCAAGGAGACTATGATGTCAGGAAAAGGTTCAAGACCTCGCCCTTATAGTGTAGATCAAAAAACTTTTGATAATAACTGGGATCGTATCTTTAATAAGTCTAATGTTGAAGATGACGTATCAACTGATAACATTCTTGTTCAAGAACAAGAAAAGCCTCAACAAGAGACTGATAAGTAAAATCATGCCGGATTAGCTCAGTGGTAGAGCAACCGCCTTGTAAGCGGTAGGTCGTCAGTTCAATCCCGACATCCGGCACCATAACTATAACACTATGTCAATTACAGTATATTGGGCACCAAATTACGAGTTTGGAAATATTGATTGGAACATGCTGTATGCAGATCCAACGTCTGTGTTTGACAAGCAGATTCAAAGCAAAACTGATGTAGATAAATGGGACAGCATGTTCTATTGTCCTGCTTTTAAAAATCTTACTAAGAATACTTTAGAGTTTAAAAATCCCTTAGAGTCTTCATTTGTATTTGATGATCAAGGAAATGTTACTCCAAGTAAATCTAGTATGAGTGCTCAAGTAGTACGCAAGCCAAACATCAAAGATAGAATTCTTTTAGAGTATGGTATTACACCAATTTTCTTTAGTGATGCTGACATTTCTGTTACAATGACTTCTCCCTGGTTAGAAACGCCCAGTTGGGCTAGCCAGGCTAACATTGTACCTGGTCGCTACAATATTGGTAATTGGTTTCGAGCAGTGAACATTGAGTTTATGCTAGGTCAGGGTGTAAAAGAACTAACAGTCAAAAAAGATGATCCGTTGGTATATTTTACTTTTAACACTGATGAGCATATAAAATTTGTTAGATTTAAAATGGATCCAGAGCTACGCAGATACTCAGTATCGTGTGCAACTTCAACCAGTTGGGAGCCTTGGATACCATTAGCTGACAGATATAAGAGATTTAAAGAGTCTAGAATGAAAAGTATAATTTTAAAGAAAATCCAAGAAAATATTGTTGATTAGCAAATGGAGACAGTCATGAAGATCAAAGACACAATTGACAAAGCGTATGGTAACATACCTCGTGAAACTACAATTATTTTTGATCTTAGTTGGATTAATCATCGAGGCATCAGGTATTACTGGATTAAATTAAAAAGATACTTTACAAGATAACCCCGGATCCCGTACCGGTAAGTAAACGGGGGTCAATTGTCTGTACCATAGAAGACACGGCGCATTGGATCTGCCGCAAGGCCCGCTTACATGGGCGACTTGAGAAATCACAAAGGCGGGGCCATTGCCCGTCTAAATGGAAAAGAATGTGGACGGGGTAACCACCCAGTCTAGGGCTCCTGTGGTGGGAGTAGCTAGACATTTTAATTAAACACATTTAATCTAAACTTAGTTTAGATAAGGCAAGGACACCGCCGCTTATGAAACGTTCTAAATGTGTTTAATTAAAATGCGGGTAGACAGGACAAGGGGCGTCCAGCAGCCTTCCAAGCTGAAGATCGCGGAGTTCGACTCTCCCTACCCGCTCCAGGAGTTTGTAATATGCCAATGTATGAGACAACTGTAAGGACCCTACAGGGTGAAGAAAAGAAACGTATTTACGCGAAAGACGTAAAAGAAGCAAAACAGCTTTTTGAGCAACTGTATGGTGGTCCTAGAGCAGTTCCATATATACCGCATGTAGTACCAAGTTAACGGAGTGTAGCGCAGTCTGGTAGCGCAACTGGTTTGGGACCAGTGGGTCGGGAGTTCGAATCTCTCCACTCCGACCAAATTTAAATATAACTATGATATATAACCTAGACGAAAAAAATAAATTCTATGTAGAATATACTAGTTGTGAAAGGCCGATAGGCAATCTTAGACAAGAGATGGAACGTGCCTGTATTAAACTTTCTAATGAAGGTAAAATATTAATCAGTCTCACTGGTGGTCTAGATAGTCAAGTTCTATTACATACTTTCCACACACTTGGTTTACCATACCAGTGTGCATTTATGTATCATCCAGGATATAATGATTTTGAATATGAAAACATTAAATTCCTTGAAAAGAAATATAACTTTAAATGTATTGTTATAGATATAGATCCATATTTGATTAAGGAAGAAATTGAAGAACTGGCAATTGCTACTGGAATACCCGCTGAGCATCACATGATGAAAAAGTTTCTAGCACAACTTCCAGAAGACACTGACTTCCTTCAAGGGATCGAAAGCTTTGATTTAATATTTGATTATGAAGGCAAAGCTCATTGTTTAGAATCTTGGACTAGTATTGAGATAGCAAGTCAACGTGCATTAAAACAAGTTCCTCGATCTGGGAAGATTGTTTGTATTGATCGTCGGGCGCCGTTTAATGAATTTGCCTTAGCATATTTGTCAGACCCAATCGTTACCAGTTACATCAATAGTATTGAGTATATAAAAGGAAACGGTCTAGTTGAGAAAGCTTCAGGAACTGCTCCATTGTTGCTTTTTTCATGGGAGTATTATGTTAAACCGATTATATACGGTATGTATTGGGGAAATGAATTAAAGATGTTCCCAAAATATATCAGTTGTAAAAAAGTTGATTTTATAATGAATCCAAGTGATATCAAACTTCGTCATAATTATAAACGTCATGCCGTGTATATCAGTCGAGATGAATTAATTAAACATTTAAGCAATTGGGGTTCCGGTAAAACGGAAAGGTACACACAACTGTAATACCTGTGCCCTAAACATTTTATTGGTAGAGTACAAGGTCTGGAAATAATCGAAAGACCGATTGAGCAGGTGGAACTGCAAAATTGAGTGCGCTATAGGTGCATTATTATGTACAATATGGATCAACGGCTTTTACAGAGTAACGAGATTGAGTACAACCAGATTCCATGTTAGGCTGGACTAGAAAAGCAGACACTGTAATGTCTGGGCGGCCGCGAGCAATGCCTCAAACCAAAACTTTAGTACTCTACCAATAATTCTATACCCCTGTAGTTTAACGGTAAAACAGCGGATTTATATCCCGTAGCAACAGATAATTGGTCAATGTGGGTTCGACTCCCGCCGGGGGTACCAATTACCTCTCGCTGTAGTTCAATGGAAAGAACAACTCTCTCCTAAAGAGTAGATGCAGGTTCGATTCCTACCAGCGAGACCACAGACAGAGATAAGTAAACAAAGGAACTTGATCATGCAAATTAAAAAAATTGATAGTCGTACAACAGGAATTGATAATGAAACCTGTGTTAAAAACGCAGGCGAAAATAGATTTGAAATGGTGTTGATTGCGGCTATACGAGCTAGAGAAATTTCTAGGCAGACCAAAAATCAAATGATTCAAGGTCCTTATCAAAACCCCTGTGTATCTGCACTAATTGACATTCAAGAAGGCAGAGTTACACGACAACATCTTAAACGCATTTAGTCTCTTAGCTCAGCGGTAGAGCAACGCCCTTACAAGGCGAAGGTCAGTGGTTCGACCCCACTAGGGACTACCAAATATTAATTTAGCCAAAATATATTGACGCCCATAGGGTATTATTATATAATAGACATATTGTAAGATTTATAGGTTAGGTACAGCATCAACCATTACATGGAACTGAACGGGCAGAGATAACTTCACAGCCCATTCGCCCAGGAGTTGTTACCCTGGTTAATCTAGTAGCTAAAAACTAACCTGTTTAATTCTTAGGATAGATACAGCAACCTTTACTATAACTGAAGCCCACTAATGCAGTAGACAGCGGCCCGGGAAGGCTGGAATCACTGGAGCCTTAATTGGCTTTGAAGGTGACCCAAATCTGTAGAAATACAGACGCTAATGGAACTGACGACTAGGGAAAGACCTATATGTTTTTGTGCAGAACTCACAAGATAGGCTTGGGGGACTTGAACCGATATACTGGGGATGGGGCCAAGCAGAAAATAAAAACCGTCCCGGCTATCCTGTTAGATATTGAATGCTAACAGCAATTTTTAACTTTACTTGAAATAAAGAAAAACGCATTCAGAAAGGAAACACAGACATGAACGCATTTGTTAACGCAATCGCAAATCAAGAAGCCCGTACTGCCAACGGCATGAAGGCTCGCAAGTCCACAGCTAACGCCTGTGTCGACTTGTTCTACAACATCGGTGCTAGCCGTGGTAAGAACATCACAGGCGACTTCACAGCCGCTTATGTTCAGAACTCTGATCTAGCACTACGCATCGCACAATGGGCACGTGATGTCCGTGGTGGTGCAGGTGAACGTCAGCTATTTCGCGACATCCTAGTTCACCTGGAAACTCGTGATCCAGATGCCGCACTGGCTCTGCTTCGCAAGGTTCCTGAAGTTGGCCGTTGGGACGACATCTTTGTCTTTACCACACCAACTCTAAAGTCAGCCGCTTACACTATGCTGGGTGATGCCCTGCGTGAACGTAATGGCCTTGCCGCTAAGTGGACTCCACGTAAGGGTAAGGTTGCGGCTGAAATCCGAGCATTCTTCGGAATGACTCCAAAGCAATACCGTAAGAGCCTTGTGGCTCTAACTAAGGTTGTTGAAACACAGATGTGTGCCAACGACTGGGACAACATCAACTTTAGCCATGTTCCTTCTGTGGCTGCTCGCAACTACAAGAAGGCATTCAACCGTCATTCTGTAAAGTTTGCGGAATATGTAGCTAAGTTGGTCGCAGGTGATAAGACTGTAAAGGTTAACGCCGATGCAATCTACCCACATGATGTCCTAAAGGGTATCGCTCACGCCTACAAGAGCTTTGATAAGACCGAAAAGGATCACGTCAAGGCACAGTGGGAAGCTCTGCCAAACTACGTTGGGGATGCCAGCATCCTTCCAATCGTTGACGTTAGTGGTTCTATGACTACTTCCGTTGGTGGCGGTGGTGCAACTCGTTGCATCGACGTTGCAGTTGGTCTAGGTCTGTACCTAGCAGACAAGAACAAGGGCGTGTTCAAGGACACATTCTTGACCTTCTCTGACAAGCCAGAACTTGTTACCCTAAAGGGTGACATCCTTCAGAAGCTTGACCAAATGGTTAAGAGCCACTGGGAAATGAGTACTAACCTACACAAGGCTATGGACAAGATCCTTAGCGTTGCGGTTAAGAACTCTGTACCAGAAAGCGACATGCCAAAGATGTTGCTGGTCTTGTCAGACATGCAGTTCAACCAATGCGCTCGTTTCGACGACAGCGCAATGCAAATGATCGAACGCAAGTTCGCAGATGCAGGTTACACTGTGCCACAGGTTGTGTTCTGGAACCTAAACAGTTCTGGTAACGTGCCAGTTAAGGCTGACAAGAGCGGTGCCGCTCTAGTGTCTGGGTTCAGCCCAAGTATCATGAAGGCACTGTTGAGTGCTGATCTTGATCAGTTCACTCCAGAAGGTATCATGCTTAAGACTGTAATGGTCCCACGCTACGATATCTAAAAAACGAAAGTTTTGAATAGCACCTTCGGGTGCTATTTTTTTAGGTTGACGAAACCAAAATTTGGCACTATACTGTAAGTACAGTAATAGAAAGGAGCCAAATATGAGCAGGGTCAATCTCCAAAACGGTCTCTGGAAAGTTACCCTAGTAGAACGCGAAAGGGGCTACGGTCAGCGTATTATTTGGGTAGAGTACTACGATAACGAACTAGAAGCAAAAGCAAGGGCAGAAGCTGTATGCGATTACAGTGATCCAGAAGATTACTATGTAGGCGAAGTTAGCCGTTGCTAAAATACAACACATTTGGCTATTGACACAGTAGCCAAATTGTGCTATAATAATAGAATGATAGAAGTAAAAAACAATACAGAAATAAAAGAATTTGAAACACTTGCCCTAGCAATGGATTGGGCTAAGGAATTAGGTACCTTTGTTACTATAAAGGTAAACGGCATGGAACTTGTAGGTAAGTTTGGTGTCGACAAAATTGAAAATGGACTCTGCCCAGACGGCGAAGTCTATGATTGGAAAAAGAGAAGGAAATGATATGTCTCCGTGGATTCAAAATGTAGCATTGGCAGACATCCCTAAGCGTCATCATATTGATGCAGGTGAAAATTCTATGCTGATTCAAATTGTGGATCCTGCTATGGAGTTTCCAAAGTCTGCACATCAATTTAAGGAAGTTCATCAATTTGAGTTTCTTGACCTCGAGCGTAATGACAAGTGGGGTGAAGAATTTAAAGTTACTGATCAGCAGGCTCAAGAGTTAGTTCGTCTTCTTCAACATGCACTGGACAATCGTATGAATGTAGTTGTGCATTGTGTAGCAGGCGTCTGCCGTAGTGGTGCTGTCTGCGAAGTTGGTGTTATGATGGGCTTTCGTGATACTGAAGCATATCGTAGTCCTAACTTGATGGTCAAGCACAAGATGATGAAAGTGTTAGGTTGGACCTATGATGAAAACGAGCCGCACACTATCAATGGTGTGCCGTTTGAATATGATGAATTAGGTAACAAAAAGATTTGGGTTCCGCCTCAACGAGAAGGCGATATTTAAGAAAGGAGGGCAAGATGCCTAGTGTATTTTTAGTTAGCGACACGCACTTTGGTCATATGGGTGTTTGCCGCTTCACACGTAACGATGGTGTTACAAAGTTACGTCCGTGGGACAGTCCTGAGGAAATGGACGAAGCCATGGTCAAGGCTTGGAACGAACGGGTCAAGCCCACAGACAAGGTCTACCATTTGGGCGATGTTGTTATCAACCGCAGAGCATTATCCACGTTAGCCCGTTTGAACGGAGACAAGGTCTTGATCCGCGGTAACCACGACATCTTCCGTGACGACGAGTACAGGCAGTACTTTAGAGAGTTACGTGCATACCATGTTATGAACGGAATGATTTTAAGTCACATTCCTGTACACAGTGACAGCTTAGGACGTTTTGGTACAAACATTCACGGACACTTACATGCTAACCGCGTTAAGAAGGCTCGTGGCGTTGATGCTCGTACAGGAGAGATCTTGTACAGCGACGAGAACGATGTTAGATACCATTGCGTTTGCGTAGAACAAACTGACTTTGCTCCTATCTTATTTGAAGATGTGATCAAGCGTATTGAAGCAGAAGGTGGCAGTGTAGGTTTTAAGAACGGCAACGGTCCTACAATGTAAGGAACAAGAATGTCTTATCGTGAATATTATTTCAAACAAATGATTAGGACCGGTAAGGCATTCTTAATCTATTCTAAGGGTTTTATTTTGAATAGGAAAGTATAATGTATATTACAAAAACAGATGTTGAAAAGATATTGCAGGTCATGGACGAGTTTCCAGATGCAAGAGCATACAGATTAGAATGCGACAACTCTAGCGGTATTGGTAGTATTGTAACACTAACAATGGAAACAACTATCAAAGGTCGTGCCGCTGAAGTAAAAGTTGATATTGCAGGTGTGGAGAGTTGGTAATGCCAAAATGCTATCAATTAGTTGGTGTACCTGCAAGCGGAAAATCAACTTGGTTTAATAACCAGCCTTGGATGAAAGATATGGCCTACATTTCTACAGACAAGTTTGTAGAAGAGTATGCAAAGTCAGTGGGCAAAACATATTCTGAAGTTTTTACAGAATACATGCCCAAAGCAGTTGATCTAATGGCTGAAGAAGTAGTCAAGGCTCGAAAAGAACAAAGGGATATCGTATGGGATCAAACAAGTACTACGATAGCTAGTCGTCGACGAAAGTTTAATATGTTGCCAGATTACGAGCACATTGCTGTGGTCTTTGGTACGCCTGAACACAAAGAACTAGTTCGTCGTTTGGCTAGCCGCCCAGGCAAAGAGATTCCAGAACACGTTATCGCTAGTATGATTGCCGGTTTTGAAATGCCCTACGAAGACGAAGGCTTTAAGGAAATTTGGAGAGTTTGAGCTTGCTCTAATTTCTATTAGATGCTATAATTTAACTATCAACACTTTGGTACAGGCAAATGAACATCCAAAAATTTCTAGAACAAGACATCCAAAAACAAATTGAAAAAAGTTGTATTTGGGGACTACGATTACATTTCCTTGCCAGCGATCTACGCACATTTGCCAATGCAGTTAGTTCTAAAGATATTGAGCAGTTATCTACCTACCATTGGTTCAATCATCACTTTGCAGGCGGTAGTCCTGCAGGTGATGGATACAGAACTGCGTCAAACGAAAACTATAACAATCTAGGTTACTGTATTAGGGAGACGCAGAGTAATGTTCTTAACACAACAGAAAAGAAAGGTAACCTTGGAGCAGACCTTGTCACAGGTTATGCACTGAGCCAAATGATGTCGCAAGGCATCAGTGGATTAGTCACCGATCACTTTCATACCAAAGACGGTGGCTTCCATTGCGAACATAACTTCCAAGTCAATCATATTAAAAAATTGCTGTTGGAGAAAATTCTAACTAATAATAAGATTGATCCAAAGAGTCTTGTTAGGTTCGTTATTGATCACAGCCTTGTTGTTACTGTCCATAATAGCGAACGTAAGGACGGTGGTTCAAATCTTAACAAAAATATCGCGCCGTTTTGGAGATATTCTAATGTAGGTGCCAATGTGTTGCAGTACACTGACGATGGTTTTGAAGATGTAACCAACAGTACTATTCAAGAGATTAATTCTACTCGCTGGAATCGCAATAAATATTTCAAAGCATTTAGACATGCTTTTGAAAGTATTGCACAAGAGTCTGTTGACCAGTACCGCAAAGATGTTTATAATAGCATCTATGACAAGGAACCATGTAGCAGTACCAGTCCAGTTCTAGATGAGAAGAATCTTAAACTACTGGTCAAGAATGACCCTGGTGCAATCGCTAAGGCATTTTATCCAGATAAATTCAAAGACAGGTGGAAGAAAAACAAATGAAAAAATATCAATGGCACGAATGGGACATAAACACTTTTAAGGCACTCAGTACACTTAACAACGACCCAACTAAAGAACTGATACATAATCGCATGGGTAGACTCTATTGGGTTACCAAAGGCGATGCTCTTTATGTACAGAGATTTGCAAGAGAAAACGGTCCTTATCAAGGACGCAATCTTAAATTCCTAAGACGAATTAAGCCCAATGCTAGAACAGTAGTAGACGTTGGCATGAACGTTGCTAACAACACAATGGAATATGCAACTTGGGCAAAAACAGTTCACGGCTTTGAGCCGTTTCCAGACACATATACTCTGGCCACAGAAAACATTTTGCTCAATAGACATGTTGAACTAAAAGGACGCTATTGGGATACACGTAATGTTAAAACAGTACATGATCCAAATCATGCAGATGGTTGGTGGAAAAAGCCAGATGGTACTTTTGCCAGCTTAGAGCTTACCGCTAATATTGTTACACACAATGAAGGTCTAGGAGAAGTGCCTGGACAAATGGAGATGGAACACCATCCTAACAATGCAGGACATAATTGTATTCTTACAGAAGAACGCAGAGCTAAAACAAAATACAGCCTACATACTGTTCAGGTTAAAACACTAGATAGCTACAAGTTTGAAGAAGTCGATATTATCAAAATTGACTGCGAAGGCTATGAATTTCCTATCCTTAAAGGTGCAGAGCAGACTATTAGAAGTTCTAGACCTGTAGTACAGTTAGAAATTGTTCCTGCACAGTGCGCTAAGTTTGGTTACACACCTGATGACATTTGGGATTTTTTTATCAACAAAATTGGTAATTATGCTGTCTACGATTTTAGAGGCAAGAGACTCCCTGATCAATGGCAACAGATCAAAGGTGTGATGGATCGATTCTTTGTTCCGCTAGAACTAGCAGTTAATGAAGACGCTAGTGATACTGTACACCCCGGAATGGGCAAAGCAGGATTTGGCAAGAAGAAAGAAAAGCTGACTTTAAACACAGCAATATTTGAAGAGTAAAAAGGCCCTCAGGGGCCTTTTTTTTATTCTTCAAAATCTACACCCATTACTAGGTGTATTCTAGCTTCAGTTCCAGCATTAAAAAATGTATGCGGCAAGGTAGTATCGGTGAGATAAACAGATCCAACGGGCATGTGACACATATGATTGTTTAATGGCCAAGCCATCCAAGCACTGGGATTCGTTCGTATAGGAACATGAATTCTTTTTGATGGGTCTCGATGTATAGAGTAACAGACTTTAGGGATCATCGCCATTATCCGAGTGCGGAATGCGCGGTGTTTTTCAATCAAATTGCCAATAGGTGTTCCTTTTAGCTCTGGATTCAGATAGCGGTACTTAGTTTCATCTTTTTCTTCTAACGTAGAAATACGTCCAACACCTGTGTGCCAATCTCTTGAATTGGGTACGTGAGTCTGACAGATAATTTGGTTATCTTTAAATGTTGCTGTTCTAATGATGTAAAACACTTGTTCGAATATTTCGTTAAAATTTTCCAAAGTGTAGAGATTGGTTACCATCAAATATTTATTTAGGCAATAGTTGAGCCTATAAATACCTCATGATGAAACCATGGCTTAAACCCTTAGAAGGAATAGTACCAGCTTACTATCCTTTGTATTTTAAAAAGACAAACGGAAATACAATATATCTTCCAGGAGTTGATAGATTTCTGTTAGCTGATACATTCGATCCTTGGATCACATTAGAAGTAGCAGAAATCCTAAGTTCTAAAGTACCAACTCAAGTTATTTTATTAGGTGAAGGACTACCCGGTCTCAGTAACCTTACAATATTAGAATATACAATTAAAGATAAAACTGGGCTAGTTATTCACGGTGCAAACATATTAGTCGCACGTCAAACGCCAGTAATTAGAAAAATCAATGGTGCCGATAGTGTAATAAATGTTGGTTGGTCAGACGATTACATTACTCCTGAAAGGAGAACAATGCTATTGCGTCTTCAGGAATACGGACTATTCTGCTTACGAATCTGTCACGCATTAAAAATTACAGAGTCAATGAACAACTTAGTTCCGCATAAAAAATTTATGGAAGATTATTTTCCAGGAATGACCCCAGACAATTTTACAGTTCCAATTGATCAAACTGCTTTTCCACAGGGTATTAGTAAAACCATTAAACAAATCTTATATATGGCTAATAGTCCCACTGAGGCATTGGCTGAGATTGAAAATGCGTGGGCTGAATATTCTCATGCAATACCAAAAATAAGAGAAACATTTTATAAAATTGTTGGATTAGAAATGCCTCCAAAACTAATCAGTCTAGCAGTTAAACATAACTTTACCTTAAGAGCCGTATAATGAACAAAGACACAGAAATATATTTCAGTAGTATAATCTTTAACGGTTATCAAGATAGCTTTTGGAATAATTTATATCCTGAGCTAACTGAAGGCGGTAAGTTTATGATTGATCTTGGAAGACGTATAAACCCTAATAGGTTTGTTACACGTAACGGAGAATGGAGTCTACCCTGGCCGCAGACATTGCCGCCAGATTTTAAGATGCCAGAGTTAGATGAAAATTTTAATAAATCATTTGACCAAGTTACTAACGAACGTGCTCAAGAAATAAAACATAGAATAAACAAATATGATCAGCACTTTGCCGTTATGTATTCAGGAGGCATTGACAGTACCGTGGTTATGGCGGCGCTGATTAAAAATCTAACAGTAAAAGAATTAGAAAATGTAGTAGTTTGTGCCAGCAGTCATGCCATAGTAGAAAATCCCTATTTCTGGAAAAACTTTATCTACGGAAAATTTAAAATTATAGATAGTGCTAGAACCAAATACGACGATCTTATTGAAAAGGGTTACTTTGCTATCACAGCAGATGAGGGTGATTGCATATTTGGAACTGCGCTAGGGCTCACGTTATATACCAACTACGACTATTATCTCACTAAAGTTTCCAGTGACATGCGCCCTAGATTAGAAAGTATCAAAGGTCGATTTACTGACCCACAGGTACACTACTCAGCTTACAAAGACATCATTCTAGAACACTTTAAGATAGCTACTAATCCTACGTTTGCAGAAAGTTTCTACAATAAGTTTGAAAAAAATATACAAACAGCATCTGTAAAAATTAACAGCTTACACGATTATTTCTGGTGGATGATTTTTAACATCAAATATCTAAACTGTTCTGTAAGAGGAGCTATCTACTATAACGACAGAACCAGTGTTGAGTATGCTATCAAGCTAGGTATTATAAATTGGTTTAACGGGCAAGATTATCAACGCTGGAGCATGGTTAACAACAACAATGGTGAAAAGATAATCCAGGGCCCTGCAACATATAAAATGGCTGCTAGAAAATATATCTACGATCTTGACAAAAACGACTGGTATTTTTACTTTAAAATTAAATTAGAAAGCCTAGGACTAAGCATAATACACGATCAAAATGTAGAAAACATTCCGCTAAAAATGCGTCCTAATGCACGTTTTGGTATAGATACAGACTACAATTTGCTCTATATTGACGACCCGTCTGTGCAAGAATATATACGATATCACCTTTTAAACTATCAAAAAGACTGGTAAAGACCTGTTTAGAGCTATTGATAAATAAATACGTAAAGAAATCCTTTTATCGGAGTAGGAAATTATGAAAACAATTCGTTGGGTAATCGCACATGAACCTATTGATCTTTTTTTAAGAGCTGCTAATCGTTTTAGCAAACAAGTGCGCGAAC
>JACCDX010826660.1_pt1 | contig 14207 bp, 11 predicted proteins | sample 7449681 | NCBI WGS metagenome assembly JACCDX01 (sample SAMN15323450, study PRJNA562643) | freshwater metagenome | isolation source: river surface water | place: USA:Blue River Watershed | collected 2017-08-18
ACACATATTTGCTTTCGAGCTCCAATATGGGCGGTATATTAACCTACGAACTGTTTGCTCAGTACCAGGAAATGATTGGTCGTATGTTTGGTAGTTTTATTGAATTCGAATGGCATAGTCAATCACACAAACTAACACTGTTACAGCGTCCACGAAACTCGGACGAAGAGCTCATGCTCTACTGCTACAACTACCGCCCTGACATTGGTATTTTAAATGATGTCTATGCCGCACAATGGGTCAAAGATTATACCTTGGCTAACTGCAAACTAATGCTAGGACAGGCTCGTGAAAAGTTTGCCCAACTTGCTGGACCACAGGGTGGGACTAGCCTCAACGGTGCCGCATTGAAAACCGAAGCCACAACCGAAATTGAAAACCTTGAAAAAGATTTGGCTACACAGGTTGCAGGCGGACGCGGTTATACTTTCATTATTGGCTAATTATTTCTTGACTTTTTTAGTTTTATAACATAAAATATAGCATCGTTAGGAGGCTATATGATTATAGGTGTGTGTGGTTTTATTGGTTCAGGCAAAGATACTATTGCCGACTATCTAGTTAATTTCCATGAATTTAGACGCGAAAGTTTCGCCAACACTTTAAAAGATGCCTGTGCGGCAGTCTTTGGTTGGGACAGAACTATGCTGGAAGGGCGCACAAAAGCCGCTCGCGAATGGCGTGAACAGGTAGATCCGTGGTGGAGTGAACGTTTGGACATGCCTAATCTTACTCCACGTTGGATTCTACAGTATTGGGGCACTGAAGTTTGCCGTCGCGGATTCCACGATGATATTTGGATTGCCAGCCTAGAAAATAAACTTAGAAACAGCAAGGACGATGTTGTTATCAGTGATTGCCGTTTTCCTAACGAAATTGAATCAATCAAACGTGCTGGCGGAACCATTGTTTGGGTCAAACGCGGTGAATTACCCACATGGTATAATCTAGCACTTTCTGCCAATCAAGGGCATAATCTAGCACAACAGGAATTAAAAAGACTGGGCGTACATGCCAGCGAAACTGCCTGGGTTGGTACTAAATTTGATTTTATCTTAGAAAACGATGACAGCATAGATGCGCTCTACGCTAAGATTAAAAATCAGGTGTTAGGTCTCCCTGACGCCAACGAACGCCCTCTCTATGTAGGGATCGCTGACAGTTTGCACATATCGTCTTAAGATTTGTAGGACGGCAGTTAGTTAAATCTCCGTCAATGTGAAACACATTAAACACTTCTCGAAATTTGCTTCTGTGTCCGCATTTTTCGCAGAAGTCTTTTTGTCTATATCCCAGCCTATACCATAAAGGAATGCCTACACTAGTTCCGCTGGCACAGCCATCGCACTTAGACCTATAATAGGGCTTTTTATTCTTGTAATAGTTTATAGCGCAGGGCTTACGCTGACAGATTTTACATAAAGGTCGCATAAACTATTTATACCACCCCTTTTTGGACCCTTTTCATGGTTGTATAACAGAGCATTTTACCTTATCTCCGCTAAATATTGTTAGAGCTTAAAAGAAGAGCTAATTAGGAGATAAGGATATGGCTTTAACTTCCCCAGGCGTACAGGTTTCCGTAATTGACGAAAGTTTTTACACACCTGCTGAACCCGGTACACGCCCACTGTTTATTGTTGCTTCGGCACAGAACAAAACTAACGGTGCTGGTACAGGTACAGCACAAGGTACACTAGCCGCTAACGCTGGCAAGGTTTATTTGATGACAAGTCAACGAGATTTAGTTGACACATTTGGCGACCCAACATTCCGTGTTGACGCTAACAACAACCCAATTCACGCAGGTGAATTAAACGAATACGGTCTACAGGCTGCCTACAGTTACTTAGGTGTAAGCAACAGTGCATTTGTTGTTCGTGCAGATTTAGATCTAGAAAAACTAGTAGCCAGCGCAGACGCTCCTGGCGGTGCACCAGCAGATGGTACATTCTGGTTAGACAGCGATGCCACATCATATGGTGTTTTTGAATGGAACGGCGCTGCCGCAAATTCAACTGGCGGACAGAGTTTTACTAACAAAGTTCCAACAATCGTTACCACAGGCGTTCCAGCAAACAGTGTAGGCGCAGTAGGCACTTATGCTATTTCCTACAATGCCAGTAATACATCAACAGGTCATTTAGTCAAAGTTTACTATAAGAGTGCTTTTGATGAAAATGGTGATGTTGGCACAGCAACCTGGGTACAAGTAGGTTCAAACGAATGGGCTAGAGCACATTCAGTAATAACCAGTACAAATTCTCCTACCACAATTCAAGGTGGTTCAGGAAAAGCACTTCGTTTACAAGCAAATAACGGAACACAGGGTACTATCAGTATTGGTGCAGATGTGTCGATAGAAGATTTTGTAGATGATATTAATCTAGCAAGTATTCCAGGTGTCGGTGCAAGATTAGTTTCAGGTAAACTAGTAATTTTTGCAAAAACCAACGACGTAAGTTATATTACTATTTCTCAAGATCCTCCTGCAAGTCCTGCTGATTTAAACGTTTTAACAGAATTAGGAATTACCGCAGGCGATTTTTATGCTCCAGATTTTAAAATTAGTCCACACACAGATGTGCCTCTCTGGAAGCGTAATAAACCTGGTAATGTTGCTCGCCCAACAGGATCTGTATGGATTAAAACTACAGAACCTAATCTAGGTGCTCGTTGGAGAGTTAAAATTTATAACGGCACTACACAACTATGGGACGAAGTTGATGCTCCATTGTACGCAACTAATCAAGCGGCAAACTATGGTATTGATCCAACTAAAGGCGGATTTGGAATACCAGTAAATGCAGTATATGTACAATACAATTACAATGAAAATATTCAACCATTGGCTGAATTCCGTGTAATGCGTAGAGCACGTAGTGGTTCTACCGTAGTAAGAACTAAACAAATTACTAATACTACACTGTCAGCAAGCCAGTTTTCAATCTCATTGGCTGCTAGCCAAGCAGGCACAGCCACACTGGCAGAAGGTACTGTAACATTCACAGCAACAGGTGTTGCCGCTACTACAGCCACAAACCTAGCAACAGCAATTAACAGTGCTAACATTGGTGCAATTGAAGCCAGCGTTACTGCTGATAACCGTGTTCAAATTGAAAATACAGTTGGTGGAGATATTAGATTTGCTGATTTAGGCGACAGCACAACAGCAGTGACCGCACTTGGACTTATCAGCGAAAATACCAATGTATACGCAGTAGGAACAGCAGATGACACCTACGCCTTTGTAGGTAGCAACTGGATTCCACGTACCTTTGCTGGTACACAACAGACATATTTTATCGACACAGCCGCACCAACAACATTGGTTGCAGACGGCGAATTATGGTATAGTTCAGTTGTTGATGAAGTAGATTTAATGGTACACGACGGTAGTACATGGGTAGGTTACGGTAATTTCTACAGTGACACAGACCCAGAAGGTCCTATCGTTAGCGCAAGTCAACCAACAACATTTGCAGATGGCACCACAGACATCGATGCAGATGCTGATGGACAAATTTGGATTGACACCAGCGACATTGAAAACTATCCAGTAATCAAGCGTTGGAACGGCGATTTATTAAAGTGGGAAACACTAGACACTTCAGATCAAACCACAGAAAATGGTGTTCTGTTTGCTGATGCACGTTGGGCAACTGCTGGTGCCGAAGAAGATGCTAGTACAATCGCAGATCTATGGACCAGCGATTTCTTAGACTTTGATGCTCCAGATCCAGCACTATATCCACGTGGTATGATTCTATTCAACCTACGTCGTAGCGGATTTAACGTTAAGAAATTTAAACGTAACTATGTTGACCTAACAGCGGATAATCAGCGTATGAACGATGTAAGTATGGAAAATTACTATCCACATCGTTGGGTTACAGAAAGTGGTAATCAAGCAGACGGTTCAGGATCATTTGGACGTCATGCACAACGTAAAGTTGTAATTCAATCGTTACAGGCATTGGTAAACAGCAACGAAGATATTCGTGACACAGAAGTTCGCGGATTTAACTTATTGGCTTGCCCAGGTTATCCAGAGCTAATTGGCGAAATGGTTTCATTGAACTATGACAGAGGTTTAACATCTTTTGTTGTAGGCGATACTCCTCCACGTCTAACACCAGATGCTACAACAATCAATGATTGGGGTAATAACGTTGCTCTAAGTCTACAAGACGATGACAATGGTCTAGTAAGTTTTGACGAATACCTAGGCGTATTTTATCCATGGGGCTTCACTAGCGACAACGCAGGACGCGATGTTGCAGTTCCACCAAGTCACATGATTTGCCGTATGATTGCCCTAAGTGATCAGGTAAGTTATCCATGGTTTGCTCCAGCAGGTACACGTCGTGGCGGTATTACTAACGCAACAGCAGTTGGTTATGTTAGTGACGAAGGCGAGTTTGTAAGTGTTGCTCTAAACGAAGGCCAACGCGATACATTATACAATGTTAAAGTTAATCCAATCACATTCTTCACAGGTGCTGGCCTAGTTAACTTTGGACAGAAAACTCGTGCAAGAAACGCAAGTGCATTAGATCGTATCAACGTAGCACGTTTGGTAATTTATCTACGTAGCCAGTTGAACAAACTTGCAAAACCATACATCTTTGAGCCTAATGATAAAATTACTCGAGATGAAATCAAACAACAGGTCGAAAGTCTGTTGTTAGAATTAGTCGGACAACGTGCTCTATATGACTTCTTAGTAGTGTGTGATGAAAGCAATAACACACCAAACAGAATTGATAGAAATGAGTTATATGTTGACATTGCAATTGAACCAGTTAAGGCAGTGGAATTCATTTACATTCCAGTACGCTTGAAAAACACTGGCGAAATCGCAGGGTTATAAGGCTAAGATAAATAATTACAGGAGACTATAAACAATGTCTATTTCAACATTAAGCAAATTATCGGTACCCTTAGCCAGTGACCAGTCAGCAAGCAGTCAAGGCTTGTTGATGCCTAAACTAGCATATAGATTTAGGATCACATTTGAAAACTTTGGAGTATCAACACCAACAACAAACTTAACCAAGCAAGTTGTTGAAGCAAAACGCCCAGAAGTAACGTTTGATTCCGTAGAATTACCAGTGTACAACAGTCGTGTTTATATGGCTGGTAAACACAAGTGGAATCCAATTACTTGCAAACTGCGTGACGATGCTACAGGAGAAGTACAAAAATTAGTAGGTGAGCAATTACAGAAACAATTTGACTTCTTTGAACAAAGTTCAGCGGCATCTGGTATAGACTATAAGTTTACAACTAGATTAGAAATGTTAGATGGTGGTAACGGTGCAAACGTTCCTACAGTATTAGAAACTTGGGAAATGTATGGTTGTTTCTTAACTACAGCATCATACGGTACAGTAAACTATGGTACTAACGATGCAGTAACTATTGATTTAACAATTCAGTATGACAATGCAATCCAAAGCCCACAAGGCACTGGTGTAGGTACAGCAGTAGGAAGAGCTCTTGGAACTCTCGCTACAGGCGGTTAATTAACTCCGGGAGCAATACAAAAGGACACTTCGGTGTCCTTTTTCTTTATATAAGCGGTTAATCGCTGTCGATAAATAATTGTATGGCAAACTTACTCAACGGTTTTTTAGATAATGTCGTCTCGGGTCTTGGCAATCCCAAGGGTACACTGGGAGATTTTCAACACGCGGCTCGACTTTATAATAGTCAGGCTATGCGACTTGCCCCCAAAGGCAAGTGGATGTATCATGTGGTTTTTAATATAAATCCTCGTGCATCGGGATCAGCAAAATTTGATATACAAAAACATGGTACCGCCATTAATATGTTGGTCAAATCCATAGATTTGCCTAAATTTCGAGTACAGGTTGAAAAGCCGCAACAGTATAATAAGAAAAGACAGATCCATACTAAGTTAGAATATGATCCAGTGAGTGTGGTATTCCACGATGATAACTTTGGATTGTCTACTGCTCTCTGGTCCATGTATTATGGTTATTATTTTGCAGACAGCAAACATGGATCCAGTTTAGGTTCAAGCACTTCTGGACAATTATTATCTGGCGTGGGCAATCTCATTGCAGGGTTTATTCCAGGAACAAACGGATTACTAGGTGCAGTTAAGGGATTCTTAGGCAGTTCAAGTGCAGGAGTTCCTGCAGCCTATCAGCGAAATTCTTACAAAAATGAAGCATTGAACAAATTTAGATATGGTTTAGACAACGGGTCTAGCGCACCATTTTTTAGTAGCATACAGATATTTCAACTAGCCCGGCATCAATATCAAAGTTACACATTAATTAATCCTGTGATCACCAGTTGGAATCACGAGTCTCTAAATCAAACTTCAACAGAAACTGCCGGCAACACTATGCAGATTGCCTATGAAGCAGTTATATACGGTACGGGCGCAGTCAGTCGTGGCAACCCCAAAGGATTTGCCACAGAATTCTATGACCATCAACCTAGTCCGTTAGGACTATTGGGCGGCGGTGTTACCAGTTTATTTGGCCAAGGCGGCGTACTTGGCGGTATCGCTAGTATTTTAGGAGATCTTGGACCAGGAGGCAACGGATTTACACTTGGCACAGTTATTAAAGGAATTAATACCTACAATAATGCTAAGAGATTAACCTCAGAGGGTGTTCGCCAAGAAGGTTTTAGTATTTTAAAAAGTGCCATTGGTGCTAGTACTGGCATTGATGTTAGCGGTGTGGCCAACGTATTTTTTCCTAAAAAACCCAGCAGTGCCTCAAACGCACCAACTGCGGCTTTACCTCCTAAAGAAACAGCAAAAACTAATACCCCCGATCAGAGAGTATCTGCATTTGCTAACAATCCAGCAGCCAAGGCTGCTCTTGTAGATTTGGCTATCAAATCTGGTGTTGTCCCGCCAGGCACAAACGCATCTGCACAAATTGATAATTTAATTAATTCTGGCAGAAATGTAAAACTCAACGGTCTAGCAGATAAAATATTATCAACAGCAGGATAACCTATGACAAACTTAGCACAAAGCAGTAATTTACCTGTAACTGAAAATACAGACTCCGGCGACAAAGTTCGTACATTTTTTGACACATACTTTGTCGAACCAATAAGTTTTCCAGCAGAGCAAATCGATGCTACTGTAGGTTTCTTTCAAAAAAGAGGTTTCGACGAATTGGCCAGCCAAGCCACTGCCATTGTGTTACTACAACAGGCCAAATTAGATAATGTAAATGTGTTTACTCTATTAGACACACTAAAAGGTTTGGAAGATCTTAAACTCAGTGCTGTGGTTGCAGAAGTTCTTAATTACAATCGTCAAAAAATTTCAACGCTGGGATATCGTCAGCAGGGTCAAAGTGATTTCTTAGAAAGCCGTAACATTGTTCTATGAAAAAATTTGCACAGGGAAAATTTGCACTAAAAAACCCTGAAAAATATATGGGTAACAGGACACCCACTTATCGTAGTAGTTGGGAATGGGCAGTGATGCAGATGTTTGACAACAATCAATCCATTGAAAAATGGGGCAGTGAAGTTGTCAAAGTTCCTTATAGAGATCCTCTAACTGGCAAACATACAATCTATGTGCCAGATTTTTTTGTAGTTTACAATGATAAAAACGGACGTAAACACGCAGAAGTTTGGGAAGTTAAACCTGCTAGTCAATCAGTATTAGAAAAAGTTGGGCGCAGTAAAACCAATCAAGCCGCATATATTAAGAATATGGCCAAGTGGGAAGCCTGTCGCGCATGGTGTAAACAACAAGGAATAATGTTTAGGGTTGTATCGGAAAACGATATTTTTCATAACGGCAAGCGATAAGTAGTTTGCTATGTTATACACCTTTGCACCATTCTCTGTACCCATTTTCATGACTGACGTTTGTTGGACTAGTAAACAAATCATTCATGATGTAATTACAGAAGAGGACAACAAAACATTTGGACAAAAATTAAATCTTGAGCAGGATTCGAGATTTGATTCATTAAAAAAACTGATATTAGATAAAATTCCAGAAATTGCAGATAGGTTAGGATTAGACTCTCCTACCTGCGATATTCCAAGTATGTGGCTTAACCACTACACTGAGAATCAGTTTATACATCCGCACTGGCATGTCAACAGTTGGTTAAGTGGAGTTTATTATCCCTATGGCTGCGAATCAAGTCCCATTAGTTTTGAAACACCCTTACCCTGTCCTACAATAAGCCCTAGTATAAAACGTAGATCAGAATTTAATCAAGAAATAGCAGAATATCGACTTAAAACTGAATCTTTACTGATATTTCCTAGTTGGCTAAGACACTATACTGTGCCAACAGGACCAGAAGAAAAATTAAGCATAGCATTTAATATTTGGCCGCGTGGACTATTACAAAGTGACGCAATTAGTAAAGTTGTGACTTAATTAAGGATAAGTATTGTATGACTAAAAAACTTGAAGAATTACTTAATTTGCCTGAAAATCAAGAAATCGTCAAAGATGACCTTGTTAAACAGCAACAGCAAAACAGAGCCAAAGAAAAGCAAGTGGCTAGAGATAATGCTCCAGCAGAAAACCTGTTTCGTGAAATTGGCGACATTGACAAAATTGAAGCGGCATTACCTCAGGTCAAAGGCCTAGGCGATATTGCAGATACTGAATTAGACGAGTTGGCTAAAAAAGCCACAGATGCCTATGAAGATTTAGTTGACTTGGGCATGAACGTAGAACCACGTTACAGTGCTAGAATTTTTGAAGTAGCACAATCGGCACTGAAAAACGCTATAGATGCTAAATCAGCAAAAATAGACAAAAAACTTAAAATGATCGAACTACAGCTCAAAAAGCAAAAGTTGGATCAAGACGCAAAACCAGCAGGTGACGATATTCCAGGAGAGGGATACCTAATCACAGACCGCAATAGTCTGCTGGAAAAATTAAAGAATATGAAATAAATACAGTAGTGGGGAAAACTATGAAATCATTTAATGAATACTTAACAGAAAGCAAAAAAACATACGAGTTTAAGGTTAAAATCGCCGGCGATTTAGACGAGGGGTTCAAGACTAAACTCAAAGGTGCAATGGAACGTTATTCCGTTGTAAAGATGGATAACGGCAAGCGTTTGCCCATTGCTGAAAGACACTTAGATTTTCCAGAATTAGAAAACACCAACGTCACTGTATTCAACGTAGAAATTGCATATCCCACAACTACACAAGTACTGGAAAATTACATCAGTCAGGTCTGTGCCTGTGAATTAGCTCGTGTTCGTGTACGCACTGCCAATCAAGAAGCAGAGCAGGCTCAGGAAGAAGCCAATCGCAAAGAAGCAGAATCAAAACCTTTAATTGGTCAATGTGATCCTCCTCCAAGCAATCATCAAGACATTGTTGGCGAAAAGAAAATTTCCAGTTTCTTAAAAGATTTGGCCAACACAAAACATGGCGGCGAACAATATAAAGGTGTTAACGATCAATTACTAGCCAAGAGTGTTCCTAGCGAAAAAGCACCGGCTACAGTAGAGTCTGGGGCTAGTATTAGTCCAATTGGCTCCAAAACTCTTAAAGGAAAAAAATAATCATGGACATGAAAAAATTATTAGGCATTGTTGACGGCAATGTTGAAAAAACACAACTCAACGAAGGTGTTGAAGAATGTGGCATAGGTAGCATGGGTTCTAGTATGCCAAGCACACCACCAGTAACAATGAGTGTAAATTTAAATGCACAGGGCGTAGATAACATTAAAGAATTATTAAATTTAATGCGCTCAGCAGATTCGAGTATGGGACACGATCATAACCATACGCCAATGGGTATGCCAATGCCAGCAGTTGGTTTAGATATGCCTATCAAAGTTACTAAACTCAGCGGTGGCTCTGATATGAAGCCAGCAGGTTCGGATGGCGATAGGGGTATGGATCAAATTAAAGATTTAATTCGTAACGCTGGAATTAAAAAAGATTTTGAAAATTCACCAGAAGAAGCCTACGCAGGAATTGACAGTGTAACTACAGATGCCGGAGGCGGATGGCAAGAACCAAAAGATCCAGCAGATATTCGTGTTAAAGATCCCAGCGGCTATACACAGGCTGAAGAAGAATATGCCAACGAACCCGACGAACAGTACAGCGACCATAACACAATGATTAAAGACTTGTCTGGCGGCTTAAATAGAGAAAAACGTCAGTATGCCAAAGCACAGGACGGTGATAATGCCATGACCGTTCGTGAAGCCACTATTCGTCAACAGTTAGATGCTATGTGGCGTGAAATCAAAGAAGGTAGTCAATCTAATCCTGCTTTGGACGCGGCACTTAAAAAACAAGAACAAGGAGAACCGCTAACTCCACAAGAGCAAAGACTAATTAGAATGAATACAGCAAGCGATCTTGCTAATCAGCAAAGTCCTACTAAAGAAGGCGCACCCATTGAGCCAAGAGATTTTAGTATGACTCCTGATGAAAAAACAACTACCGGGTTTAAAACAAATCTTAAAACAGATGCTGTAACAAATCTTCAAAAAGAAGTAGGAAGAATACTAGCAATATACGGAGAGCCAGCAGATCGTGCCGCTGGAGAAGCTCTAATGAAAAATCCAGACGGTAGATATGGCCCTGACACACATAAATTATCAGACAAAGCTCATGCCGCGATTGAAAAGAAAATCCAAGAGCTTGAAGTATTGATTAAGTCAGACCCTACAATGGCAAAGTATATGCCTGCTCTTAAAAAGAACAAAGAAAATTTAATTAAGTTAGGCAGTAAATCAGATCAAAGCCAAGGCTGGAGATAAGATTTCGTCGGCAGTAACCAAATAGGCTCTTCGGGGCCTATTTTTTTCAGTAAATAAACGTATGGCTAGTAAATCATTAGACGGCGTACTAATTAAAAAGGCTAATCGCCAGGAACGCTTTACAGAACAACAGATTGCAGAACTGTCGCAGTGTGCCGATCCTGATCTTGGATACTTGTATTTTGCACGTAATTTCTTTTATATTCAACATCCAGTTAAAGGTAAGTTACTGTTTGAACCTTACGAGTATCAGATAAAGTTACTGCAAAGTTATCACGATCATAGATTTAACATCAATATGTTACCACGACAAAGTGGTAAAACTACCTGTGCCGCAGGTTACTTGTTGTGGTATGCGATGTTTCATCCAGATCAAACTATTCTAGTAGCCGCACACAAATACACAGGTTCGCAGGAAATTATGCAACGTATCCGATATGCCTACGAAGACTGCCCGGATCATATACGCTGTGGCGTAACTAACTATAACAAAGGGAGTATTGAATTTGATAATGGATCACGTATTGTATCAGCAACTACTACTGGCAACACTGGTCGCGGTATGTCAATATCCTTACTATACTGTGATGAGTTTGCATTTGTACAACCAAACATTGCAGAAGAATTTTGGACATCTATTTCGCCAACACTAGCCACTGGTGGTCGTGCAATTATTACTAGCACTCCAAACAGTGACGAAGATACATTTGCTATTATTTGGAAAGAAGCAGAAAAGAAATTTGACGAGTACGGTAATGAAACCGAACTAGGTATAAATGGATTTCATTCATTTAAAGCAGAATGGTGGGAACATCCAGAGCGCGACGACAAATGGAAAGACGTTGAAATGGGACGTATCGGCGAAGAGCGTTTTCGTCGAGAATATGGCTGTGAATTCTTAGTCTATGACGAAACACTGATTAACAGTATCTGTTTGGCTGGCTTAGAAGGCCGAGAGCCTGTGTTAAAAATGGGACAGTGTCGTTGGTATAAACAGCCCAAGGACGATATGATCTATGCTGTGGCGTTGGACCCTGCGTTGGGCACCGGCGGCAATTATGCGGCCATACAGGTCATAGAATTACCTACAATGGAACAGGTAGCAGAGTGGCATCATAACACCACGCCCATAGAAGGGCAAATTAAAATATTAAAAGATATTAACAAGTATATTGCAGATACCTGTTCAAAAACACAGGGCAGTAACATCTACTGGAGTATTGAAAATAACACCGTGGGCGAAGCCGCACTAATTGTGGTTAAAAATGTTGGCGAAGAAAATATACCAGGAATGTTTATTGCAGAGCCTATACGTAAAGGACATGTTCGTAAATTCCGCAAAGGATTTAATACCACACATCGCAGTAAAATATCCGCTTGTAGCAGACTAAAACACTTAGTTGAAAGTGGAAAAATGAAAATCAGTTCTAGAGCATTGATCAGCGAACTAAAGGCTTTTATTGCTTCGGGCATCAGTTTTAAAGCAAAATCGGGAGAAACTGACGATTTAGTGTCGGCTATGTTATTGGCTGTGCGTATGAGTGCAGTTATGGCAGACTGGGATCAGCGTGTGTTTGAAGTTATGAGCGGTCGTTTAGACGACGAAGACAGCGATTGGGAGCCGCCCATGCCCATATTTGTTTCAACAGGATTCTAATAAATACTACTATGAAAGATTTAACCACAATTTCCACCGATCTTTTTAACAAAGTTCGCAGTAGATTTTCTAATATAAAATTAGGGGATCAAGCGGGCAAAGTTATCATAGACCCTGCAAATGCACGATTTTTTGATTTAGACTTTACCCACGAAGGCTCAAGTTTAGGTCACGTAAATATTAAAATCGATGACAAAAGTCTAACAGTAATTTACAACGAATCTATGGTAGACGATGAAGATATTGGTGCCAAAGACGATTGGTATAAATTTTTAAAAGAATTGCGTATGTTTGCTAAATCAAACATGCTGAACTTTGATACTAGAGATATTACAAAAACAAATCTAGATAAGAGAGATTACGAATACCTAGCACAGGAAAACGGAGATACTAAAATGAGTGAAAGTAAACTATGGGGAACTAGCAAGACCAGTTTCCAAGACATGGGTGAGGCAAAGATTATTGTCAAGCACAGTCAACCAGTTAATTATGCTGTCCCAGCAGGACGCACAATGCACATTGACAGCATTTACATTGAAAACGCCGCTGGCGAAAGATTCCGTTATCCACATCGTCACTTAAATGGTGCCCGTGCAATGGCCACACACGTAGCCAACGGTGGCACCGTATATGACGCAATTGGTTCGCATATTTCTGGGTTAAGTGAAGAATTAAGTAAACTTCGTCAATTTAAAAATTATACTCAGCGTAATGGTTTACAAGAAGCACTCAGCGACATTTCCGATCTAGTACTAACACGTATTTCTGATATCAAAGAGCAAATCGCAAAATTACAGCGTCAAAACTATTATGCAGAATTTGCAGAGGCTTTTAAACCTTCTCGTGAATTACCAATTCCTGAAGAAACAGTTAATACATGGATCGATGCATTGACCATTAAAACATTTAACGAAGAATTAAAATCAGTATTTCCGTTTATCTATAGACTGGTAGATCAGCCAGAATCGATTGGGTACGAAGATCTAGTAGGCGAAGGCAAAGTCTGCGATGTCTGCGAAAAAGAAAAATGCGAATGTGATGATTTAGAAGAACACAATCATTTGGAAGATTTTGAAAATCGCTTAGATGATATCAGCACGTTCGAATATGACATACCACAGCAACCACAACTACAACAGGCTCCTAATGCACGTCAAGTGGTCGAATTTATCATGAGCATGTATGACCAAGAACGTGGTACATTTCCCAAGGGCGAAGAGGGTGTAAAAATTGCTGTTGAAAAACGATTTGGAGATCAAGCGGGTCAGTTTGCAACTAGTGTAGTTGAAAGATTAAGCGCCAAAGAACAGTCAGAACCAGACTTTGACACAATGAGCTCGGCAATACAAGAAGCGGCTGATGCTACTAGTGCTGCGGAATTAAAAGCCGCTATTGAAAAATTTCAACAGGCTGCCGGAATCAAAGTAGATGGTAAATTTGGTCCTGAAACTAGTAAAGCATTACAAGGAGCAATGAACGTAAAACCTGGCGCTACAGCGCAACCAAATGCTGGTAATCTTGGAGCAACACCGGCTGCAACACCGACTGCAAAACCTGCGGCAGGAACAAGCCCAACTCAACCGCCTGCGGCCCAGACAAAGTTTAAAAATCATCCTGGCACACCGGAAGAGTGGGCAAAAGGAATGAACCCACCGCCAGACTGGATCAAAGATAGTGCCACCGGAAAGTATTCTCCACCACCTTCTCAGCCAAATCCAAAAGCACCAGCACAACCAAATGCTGGCAATCTTGGAGCACAACCAGCACAGC
>JACCDX011188551.1_pt1 | contig 14206 bp, 10 predicted proteins | sample 7449681 | NCBI WGS metagenome assembly JACCDX01 (sample SAMN15323450, study PRJNA562643) | freshwater metagenome | isolation source: river surface water | place: USA:Blue River Watershed | collected 2017-08-18
CGACCTGACGCCCGCGTCCGGTGCGGTGCCGCAGGGGCGGCTGTCTGCCGGCAGCGCCCCCCGGCTGGGCTGGAATGCGTGCATGGGCGATACCGGCGCGCCGCCCCAAGCGGCGCGCTTCACTTTCGAATGCGCTGGCCATGAGCACTGAACTTCGTACCCTGATCCTGCGGCTCGATGCCGAGACGCGCGCCGCGATGGAGCGCGCGGCCGAGCTGTGCGCGCAGCAGACGCACTTCAGCGTCGATCCCGAACACCTGCTGGCCGAACTGCTGCGCGACGCCGACGGCACGCTGGCCAGGCTGCTCGCGCATTTCAAGCTGTCGCTGCCGCGCACGCAGGAGCAACTGCAGCAGGCGCTCGACAAGCTCAAGCGCGGCAACGGCCGCACGCCGGTGCTGTCCGAACACCTGCCAGCCCTGCTCGAACAGGCGTGGGTGATCGCCTCGATGCAGCTGGGCGAGAGCCAGATCGGCGCCGGCTGTGTGCTGCTGGCCGCGCTCGAGTCCGGCACGATGCGCGGGCTGCTGCTCGAGTCCGCACCGAACCTGCTGCAGCTGCCGCGCGAGTCGCTGCGCGATGAACTGCGCCGCTCGTCGGGCCTCGCCCCCGCCGGCGAAGCCGCGAAAGCGCCGGCCGCCGCGGCCGCACGCAGCAAGACCCCGGCGCTCGACCAGTACACCATCGACCTGACCGCACAGGCTGAAAGCGGCGCGCTCGACCCGGTGGTCGGCCGCGATGAAGAGATACGGCAGCTGATCGAAGTGCTGATGCGCCGCCGACAGAACAATCCCATCCTGACCGGCGAGGCCGGCGTCGGCAAGACCGCTGTGGTTGAGGGCTTTGCGCAGCAGGTGGTCACCGGCAAGGTGCCGCCGGCCTTGCGCGGCGTGTCGGTGCGCGCGCTCGACCTCGGGCTGCTGCAGGCCGGCGCCGGCATGCGCGGCGAGTTCGAGCGGCGGCTGAAGGACGTGATCGTCGAGGTGAAGGCAGCGGTGCCGCCGGTGGTGCTGTTCATCGACGAGGCGCACCAGCTGATCGGCGCCGGCGGCAACGAAGGCGTGGCCGATGCGGCCAACCTGCTGAAGCCGGCGCTGGCGCGCGGCGAGCTGCGCACGATCGCGGCCACCACCTGGTCCGAATACAAGCAGTACATCGAGCGCGATCCGGCGCTGACCCGCCGCTTCCAGGTGGTGCGCGTCGACGAGCCGGACGAAGCGGTCGCGATCGACATGGTGCAGGGCATCGTGCGCCGGCTGGAAGACCATCACAAGGTACAGATCGCTGCCGACGCGGTGCGCGATGCGGTGCATCTGTCGCACCGCTACCTGCGCGCGCGGCAATTGCCGGACAAGGCGATCAGCGTGCTCGACACCGCCTGCGCGCGCGTGGCCAATGAGGCCGCGCAAAAGGAAGCCGCGCAGATGGAAGCCGCACCGGAACGGCCGCGGGTGGACGCTGCCGCCATCGCCGGCGTGCTGTCCAGCTGGACCGGCATTCCGCTCGGCCGCATGCTCGCCGACGAGCAGCAGGCGGTGCTGCAGCTGCATGGAAAGCTGAAGGACAAGATCGTCGGTCAGGACGACGCGCTGGACGCGATCGCGCGCCGCATCCGCAGCCACCGCGCCGGCCTCGACGATCCGTCCAAGCCGGTCGGCGTGTTCCTGCTGGTCGGCCCGAGCGGCGTCGGCAAGACCGAGACCGCTTGCCAGCTGGCCGAGCAGCTGTACGGCGGCACGCAGAACATGGTCACGGTGAATATGTCGGAATTCCAGGAAGCGCACTCGGTGTCGGGGCTGAAGGGCGCACCGCCCGGCTACGTCGGCTACGGCCGCGGCGGCATGCTGACCGAGGCGGTGCGCCGCCAGCCCTACAGCCTGGTGCTGCTGGACGAAATGGAAAAGGCGCACCCGGATGTCCTGGAACTGTTCTACCAGGTGTTCGACAAGGGCACGATGGACGACGCCGAAGGCACCGCGATCGACTTCCGCAACACGCTGATCCTGCTGACCTCGAACGCCGCGCAGGATGTGGTCTCCAGCGTCTGCACGCGCAACCCGCAGGCAAGTCTGGAAGACATCAACGCCGCGCTGCGCCCGGCGCTGCTGCAGCAGTTCCCATCGGCCTTCCTCGGTCGCGTGATCATCGTGCCCTACCGTCCGGTGCAGGATGCGCAGCTGCAGCGCATCGTCGCGCTGAAACTCGCGCAGGTGGGCGAACGGATACGGCAGTCGCACGGCGCCAGCTTCATTTGGGATGATGCGTCGGTGGCCGCCATTGCCGCGCGCTGCCATGAAGTCGAGAGCGGCGCGCGCAACATCGACCATATCCTGACGCAGTCGCTGCTGCCGGAACTGGCGTCGCAGGTGCTCGCGCGCATCGCCGCCGAACAGCCGTTCGACGCGGTCAGCCTGAGGGCCGACGCGCACGGCGGTCTCGCCTTCACGCTGGCGAAAGACGGGAGCGGCGTATGAGGACAGGCTTCACGCAGGATGCGCAGCTGATTGCGGTCAGCACTGCCTTCGGCAAGGACAAGCTGCTGGTCGAGAGCTTTTCCGGCACCGAGGAGCTGTCGCGGCCGTTCGGCTTCAGCCTGTCGATGAAGTCCGCCGAGGTCGCGCTCGACCCGGCCACCGTCGTCGGCACGTCCGCCACCGTGACGGTGACGCATCCGGGCGGCATGATCCGCTACTTCAACGGCATCATCAGCCGCTTCACGCAATCCGGGCTGGATGCCGATTTCGCGTATTACAGTGCCGAGATGGTGCCGGCGCTGTGGCTGCTGTCGCTGTCGCGCGACCGCAAGATCTGGCAGAGCCAGACTGCGGTGCAGATCATCGAGGCGGTGCTGACCGATGCCGGCGTGACCTTCGAGAAGAAGCTCACGGGCAGCTACGACACGCGCGAGTACTGCGTGCAGTACGATGAATCGCCGCTGGACTTCATCACGCGGCTGATGGAGCAGGAAGGCATCTTCTATTTCTTCACCTTCGCCAGCGGCGCGCACACGATGGTGCTGGCCGACGACCCGACCGCCTTCGCCGACTGCAGCAGCGCCACCCTCGCCTTCCGCGGTCGCAGCGACAACCACAACTGGCCCGACAGCATGCTGCGCTTCGAGGCCAGCGGCCGGCTGGTCACGCAGACCTTCACAGGCTCCGACTTCGACTACACCCAGCCCAGCACCGCACTCGCGGCCAGCGCCGCCGGTACGAACGGGCGCGGTACCGTGTATGACTATCCGCACCTGCGCACCACGGTCGACGGCGGCAAGAAGCTCTTGAACCTGCAGGTGCAGGCCAGCCAGCTGGACGGCTCGACCGCGAACGGCGAGAGCTCCTGCAACAGCCTGCACGCCGGCGGCGCGTTCACGCTGGCCGAGCATCCAAACACGAAGCTGAATGCGCGCTATGCGCTGCGGCGCGTCACGCACCGCGCCACTGGCGCCGGCTACACCAACCATTTCGACGCCTTCCCGGCCGCGAACACCTTCCGTCCGGCGCGCAGCACACGCCGCCCGACCGTGCCCGGCAGCCACTCGGCGATCGTGGTGGGCCCGGACGGCGAGGAGATCTGGACCGACGCGCTCGGCCGCGTGAAGGTCAAATTCCACTGGGACCAGTCCGACGCCAGCGACGACACCTGCTCGTGCTGGGTGCGCGTCGCGCAAGCCTGGGCCGGCAATGGCTGGGGCAGCCTGTTCATACCGCGCATCGGGCAGGAAGTGATCGTCAGCTATCTCGACGGCGACCCCGACCGCCCGTTTGTCGCAGGCAGCATGTACAACGGCGAGCAGGCCACGCCGGTCGAGCTGCCTTCGAAGCAGATGCAGAGCGTGATCCGCTCGCGCCCGACCAAGACCGGCGACGGCAAGTCGAAGTCGGCCGAGATCGAGGACGGCCGCATCCATGGCAACGAGATCCGCTTCGACGACAAGAAAGGCGACGAGGAACTCTACCTGCACGCCGAGCGCGACCTGAAGATCGACATCGAGGACGACCTCGAGACCACGCTGTACAAGGGCTCGGAAGAGCACCTGATCATGAAGGGCGACCGCACGATCGAGGTCACCGCAGGCAATGAATCGCATACCGTCGGCGGCACGCGCGACGTCAGCGTGACCGGCGACGAGACGCACGAAAGCGGCGCCGAGTTCAAGCACACCGTAGCGAAAGGCTATGTGCTGGAAGTCGGCAAGGACCTGCAGCAGACCATCAAGGGCGGCACCACGATCAAGATCACCGGCGACCTCGTGATCGACGTCGGCGGCAGCATCACCTTCAAGGCCGGGACGTCGATGACGGTGTCGTCCGGCACCGAAATGTCGGTCAAGGCCGGCACCAGCCTGAAGAGCGAAGCGGCCGCGTCGTACGGCGTGAAGGCCGGCGCCGACCTGAAGCTCGAAGGCCTGACCATCGCCGGCAAGGCCTCGGCCTCGGGCGAGATCGACGGCGGCGGCATGCTGACCCTGAAGGGCGGCATGGTGAAGCTCAACTGAAGGACGAGGGACTGCCATGGGCGACACGGTGAAGATACTCGGCGACGACGGCCTGCTGCGGCATGCGGCCGGCATGCTCGACGGCGCGCTGCACGGGCTGGTGCAGAGCTATGCGCCCGACGGCGGCCTGCTGATGCGCAACGCCTATGCGAATGGAGTGCGCCAGGGCGCCAGCGAATACCGGCAAGGCGATCGGCTGCAGATGACGCAGCAGTTCGAGCGCGGCCTCGCGCACGGCCCGACCGTGGTGTACGACCCGGCCGGCCACGTCGCCGCCGAGCTGACTTTCGTGGAAGGCCGGCTGCAGGGCGAGGCGCGCTACTACGCGTACGGCAAGCTGGTGCGCCGCGCGAACTACCAGGATGGCCGGCTCGACGGCGTGGCCGAGGACATGCTGCCCGACGGTACCGTGATCCAGCGCAGCAGCTATCGCGCCGACGTGCTGCACGGCCAGGTCGAGCGCTTCTGGACCAATGGCCAGCCGATGGAACGCAGCAGCTATGACAACGGCCTGCTGTCCGGCGCGCCGCAGCGCTTCGACCAGAACGGCAAGCCGCAGGGCGGCGACGCGCCGAAGCTGATGGATCGCATGGAAAAACTGTTCCGGGGAAGCTGATGGGAAAACTCGTCTGCGCAGGCGCGATGTTGAAGTGCTCGTTCGGCATGGCCCCGGGCACGCTGAACGTGCTGCCGCTGAACCGCGTGCTGTCCGGCGCGCCGTCGGCCAACATCATGGACAACGTGCCGATGCTGAACATCCTGCCCTTCGGCATGTGCCAGTCGCCGGCCAACCCGATGGTGGCGGCCGCGACCGCAGCGGCGATGGGCGTGCTGACGCCGATGCCCTGCATACCGCTGCCGGCCGCACCGTGGATGCCCGGCTCGCCGACGGTGCTGATCGCGAACATGCCGGCGCTGAACGATGGCTCGAAGCTGCTGTGCAACTGGGGCGGGCTGATCGAAGTACAGATGCCGGGACAAATGACGGTGGACGTTGCATGAGGACGAAACGATGAAAGTAACGCTGGCGCTGACGCCGAGGCTGGTCGCGATCTGCAGTGTCTGCACGGTGCTGATCGCCATGCTGCTGGTGATGCTCGGCTTCGAGCTGGGCGAGCGCACCGTGCAGGCCGAGTACGAGGCGAAGGCGCGGGTGGAAGGCGAGCGCAAGGAAGCGCTGAGCTGGTCGCCGGTGGCGGCGCCGTCGCCGACCGCGGTGCTGTACAGCGCGACCGCGCCGGGGAAGGCCAAATGAGACGGCTGGCGCTGCTGCTTCTTGTGGCCGGCGCGCTGCTGCTGGCCGGCTGCAGCAGCGTCAAGGGCTATCTTTTCCCGCCCGGCGAGAAGCTGGACTGGGATTCGCTGTCGCTGTATGTCGACCCGGCGGCCAACCGCGACTTTCCGCTCGCGGTGGACCTGGTGTTCGTCGCCGACGAGGCGCTCGCGAAGCGGGTGGCGGCGATGAAGGCGGCCGACTGGTTCGCTGCGCGCGACGCGCTGCGCGGCGCGAACCGCGATGCGCTGCAGGTGGTCAGCCTCGAGCTTGCGCCCGGCGATTCGCTGACGCTGCCCGAGAAGCGCATTCCGGATACGCGGCTGTTCGCCGCGCTGGTGTTCGCCGACTACTTCGCGCCGGGCGAGCACAGCGCGCGGCTGGAAAAGCTGGCCGGCAAGATTGCGATTGAATTCGGCGTCACCGAGCTGTCGGTGCACGCCACGGAGAAATGAATGATTCGACTGACTGTTTTCACGCGGAAGGCTGCCCATGAAATGTCCTGACCGCATACAGTGGCACGAAGGAATGCTGCTGTCGCCGCAGCATTTCCAGCTGGAGTCCGCGCGCATCGATGCGCTGGTCGGCTGGCACACGCTGATCGGCGCGCCCTATGCATGGGGCGTGAAGCGCCTGAAGTTCGACCTCGCGCTGGTGGCGTCGGGCACGCTGCGCGTGCTCGAACTGGAAGCCATCCTGCCGGACGGCACGGCGGTGGCAATCGATCCGGACGATGCGTCGTCGGCCGAGCTGTCGCTGCGCCTCGACGGCGTGCGCGCCGAACTGTCGCAGGGGCCGCAGACCGTCTGGCTGTGCCTGCCGGTATCGCGCAACATGAAGCTGCCCGAACTCGCGTCGCGCTTCCTGTCGGTGAAGGCCGATCCGGTCGAGGATGAAGTGTCCGATGCCGCACCGGCCGACATACCGCGGCTGCTGCCCAACCTGTCGCTGGCCGCCGGCATCGCACCGCCGCCGCTGATGGTCGCGATGCCGATCGCCTGCGTGCTCGAGGACGATGGCGTGATCAAGCTCGGCGACGCGCTGCCGCCGCTGCTCGACGTGCATGCCGCGCCGGCGCTGCTGGATGCGGCGCGCGAACTGGCGCATACGCTGCGCAGCAAGGCCGCGTTCGTTGCGCGGCAGGCCGCCGGCGTGCCGGCCACGGACCAGCGCGCCGAACGGCTGATGCTGCTGCAGCGGCTCTCCTGCATGGTGCCGGCGCTGCCGGTGCTGGAAGCGCAGCTGCAGTGCGTGACGATACCGCCCTTCCCGCTCTACCTTGCGCTGTGCAACCTGCTCGGGCCGATGTCCCTGCTGCGCCCCGGCGCGCTGCCGGTGACGCCGCCCGCGTACGACCATGCGCAGCCGCACCTGTCGTTCGCGCCGCTGCTGCGTGAGCTCGGCGAGAACCTTGCCGAGGTCAGCCAGGACTACCGTGAAGTCACGTTCGAGTGGAGCAATGGTGCATTCGAACTCGTGCTGCGGCCCGAGTGGGTCGGCCAGCGGCTGGTGGTCGGCCTGCGCGGCACGCGCGACAACGAGACCGAGGACTGGATGGACACTGCCGTGATCGGCCCGGCCAGCCTGTATGCGGAGCTGCGCGAGAAGCGCGTGCTGGGCTACCGGCGCGGCCGCATCGCCGGCGCGCCCGAGCTGCAGCTGCGCCGGCTGCCGGACGTGATGCTGTACGAGATCATCCCCGGCCCCGAACTGCTGCGCGCCGAGTCGCGCCTCGTGATCGGCGCGTCCGGTCGCGGCGGCCAGTCGCGCCCGGCCGGCATCGCGCTGTTCGTCGGCACGCAGGGCTACTGAGGACGACCGGCGCATGGGCAAGCTGATACTTCCGCCGAGGCCGGCCGTGCCGCCGGTGACGGCACTGATGGAGCCGGCCGCGCCGGTCGCGGCCGTTGCAACGGCCGCGGCGGCCACGCCGACCGACTCGCTGCTGCTGCAGCAATTGCGGCAGTTCGTCGCGGAGGTCGTGCAGCTGCTGGATGGCTACGCGCGTGCGGTGCCGCACGGCGACGCCGGCGCGGAGGGCGCGCGCCGCGCCGCCGAAGATGCGTGCGACGCACTGTCGCGCACGATCGATGCGCAGACGATGGAGATCGCGCGCGCCGGCAGCCCGTCCGACCGCGCCGCCGTCGACGAGTTGCGCTACCTGAAAGCGGCGCTGGCCGACGAGCTGCTGCTGTCGCGCCCGTGGCCCGGCAGGACGAAGTTCACCGACTGTCTGGTCGAGACACGGCTGTTCGGCAGCAGCATCGCCGGCGACGAAATCTTCCGCCGCATCGACCTGCTGCTGAACGACGCCAGCGGCCAGCCGTCGCAGATGGCGCCGCTGTACCTGTGCGCGATCTCGACCGGCTTCGAAGGCCGCCATCGCGGCAGCGACGCCGAGCGCTCGCTGCAGCCGCTGCGCGACGCGCTGTTCCGCAAGATCTATCGCCGCGAACCCGAACTGCAGCCCGGCCTGGCCGCGCAGCCGCGCGTCGCCGATCGCGTGGTGTCGGCGCAGGCCTACCGGCATCCGCTGTCGGAAATCGAGCCGGTGCGCTTCTTCCGCATCAGCCGCAGCACCGTGCTGTTCGTGCTGACGATGCTGATCCTGCTCGCGCTGTCGCAGGCGGTCTGGCGCTGGAGCACGGCGCCGGTGCGGCGCGCGCTCGAGCCGGGCGCGCCGGCGCAGATCAGGGTGCCCGCACCGAGCGAGGCCGACCGTGGGTAATTATTCGCTGGTCTGGATCCTGGTCTCGCTGTCGGCCGTCATCGCGGTGCTGATGGTGGCGATCCGCTTCGGCATACAACGCGACGACGGCCGCGAGCGCCGCAGCGTGCTCGACCTCGGCCGCCTGCGCTCGTCATTCCGTACGGCGGTCGGCGCGATCGAGGCCAACATCGCCGGCCGCGACAAGCGCTATGACGTGCCCTGGGTCGTGCTGCTGCACGACGGCGACGCCGCCACCCGGCCGCCGATCGAGGCCTGCGGCATTTCCAGCGCGCTGGCCGGCGCGCAGCCGGCCTGGAGCAGCGACGGCCCGCGCTGGCACCTGTTCGATCGCGGCGTTGTGGTCGAACTCGAATCCGACCAGCTCGACGCGCCGGTCGGCCGCGACGACCTGGAAAAGCGCTGGGAAGAATTCCTGTCGCTGTGCGGCCGCTACCGGCCGCAACGCCCGCTCGACTCGGTGATCGTGTCGGTGCCGGCCGCGCTGCTGGCCGACCGCACGCCGGAAGGCCGCGAGCGGCTGCGCCATCGCGCGGCAGCCGCCAGCCGCCGCATCTGGATCGCGCAAAACCGCTATGCGATGCGCTTCGCGGTGTATGTGGTGATCTCCGGCGCCGAGCAGCTGCCGGGCTTCGCGCCGTTTGCCGAGGCGCTGCCGACCGGCATGCGCGACAGCATGCTCGGCTGGGCGTCGCCGTTCCAGCCGGCCACGCTGTACCGGCGCGACTGGACCGACACCGCGTTCAACCAGATCGAACAGGACGTCGCCGACCTCGGCGCGGAACTGTTCGCATCGAACGCGCAGCTGCCGGCGCCGACCGACCTGTTCCTGCTGCCGTCGCGCATCGCCGCGCTGCGCGCAGGCGCGGCCGACTACCTCGACGAGCTGATGCGGCCGAACGCCTATCACGAACCGTTCTTCCTGCGCGGCCTGTGGCTTGCCGGCGGCGCCGAGCTGCCGGTGTTCCTGCGCGACATGGTCGAGCAGAAGGTGTTCGCCGAATTCGGCCTGTCGCGCGCCGCGCATTCGCAGAAGCTGGCGCGGCCGATGCTGACGCGCGTGATGCGCTGGTTCATGATCGGCGTGCCGGTCGTGTATGCGCTTGGCATCGTCGTCACCGGCATCCAGCTGCAACGCGTGCTGCCGACACTGGCCGAGGGCCTCGAAGGACTCAAGCGCGACACCGAATACCGTGCGCAAGCGACCGGCATGGGCGAGAAGCTGGACTTCGAGTGGTACCGCAAGACCGCGCTGCAACTGATGATCGGGCTGTCCGACCTGGAGTCGCGCCGCGTGGGCGGCGGCGGCGCGGTGATCTACGATCCGAACCTGATCAATCCCTTCATGCCGGGCTCCTGGCCCATGTTCGACAACGTGCGCGCGCGCGCGATCGCGCGCATCCACGAGAGCTTTGCCGACCTCGCGGTGCGCACGCTGCAGCAGGCGGTCTACCGCCGCACGGCCGAGCTGACGAATGCGCCGCTGAGCCCGTCCACCGGCCTTTTGACCAATGGCAGCGAAGACTGCGACCCGCCGCGCCCGCGCACGCTGGCACTGCAAACGGGCGTGAAATCCTCGCTGGCCCCGGAAGACCTGCCGGAATTCGCGGCGCTGGCCGCCTACTCGGGCGACCTGACCCGGCTGCAGGCCAGCGTGAATGCGATGCGCCGGCTGGCCACGCTGAACCAGGACAATCCGAAGCAGCTGCGCCTGCTGGTGCTCGACATGCTCGGCGCCGACCTGCCGGGCGACCTGCAGGGCAGCGCCAACCTGTTCGCAGTCGCCGCGTCGAAACAGGGCGCGCTGATTGACCGCCAGCCGGTGTCGCTGGCGGCGCGCTGCGGCTTCGTCAAGGGCATGCTGGCGCTGAACCAGCGGCTGTTTGCCGAGAACGCGCTGGTGCGCAGCGAGGAACAGGTGCAGGCCTCGCGCAATGCGCTGCTGAACCTGTTCAGCAGCTCGGAAGCGCCGGACAGCGCCGACGTGATCGCCGCGTTCCGCAATCTGCAGGAGGCGCTGGCCAGCCAGAAGATGCTGCTCGCCCACGGCCGCGGCGCTTGGCTCGCGCGCGAGGAAATGCGGCTGGGGAATTCCTACGACAAGCTGCTGAAGGAATTCGCCGACAACGCGCTGGTCGGGCCCGAAGTCACCGAGCAGGCGCTGCGCCGCGCGCGCGAGGATTTCGCGCGCACGCGGCAGCGCTACCTGTCCATGTTCAGCGACGACAGCGCCGGGCTGGTCGCCGGCAAGGATGGCGCGCTCGAACTGTCGAAGGAAAGGCTGGGCCTGCTGGCCGCGATCGAGCAGCTGATGACGCAGCCGCTGATGCAGCCGGCCGCCGGCAATTCGCTGCAGCCGCTCGGGCGCGGCACGCGCGTGCAATGGGACATCGACCCGCTGGCGAAGGCCGTCAAGCTGGCCGACGGCCGCCGCAAATACCTGACCGAAGACCTGCCGCGCTTCCCGAACGATCTGCAGCAGGCGGTGCAGGATGCGATCGACTACCAGTACGCGCTGCGCGTGGTCGACCTGGTCGGCCATGCGTACACGCAGCTCGGCCCCGACGCCACTGACACGGCAGCGGGCAACGCTGCCGGCTACGAGATCGCCAGCGGCCACCTGAAGCGGCTGGTCGCGCTGCTGCAGGAGCTGGACCAGGACGACGAGGCGCGCACGCTGCAGGGCATCGTCGCCACCGATGCCAACGCGCGGCTGCGCCAGCTGAGCGGCGACCTGCAGGACGCGCGGCTGTACGCGCCCGGCGACGACGACGACATGCGCGCCGACGGCCGCGGCACGCTGAGCCTGTTCGCCAACAGCGGCGGTGACGTGGCCGACTACCTCGCGCAGCAATTGGCGCGCGTGCAGGCGCTGTCGGCGCAGGCGCAGCTGCTGCGCGGTGCGCTGGCCGGCGAGCCGCGCAGCAGCGAGCTGTCGCGCTGGATCGGCATCGCGCGCGAACTCGAGCTGAATGCGGCGAAGGACCCGAAAGGCAGCGTGGCGCGGCTCGAGCGCTTCCTGCTCGAACTCGGGCGCGAGCTGGATGCGCCGGCCTGCCTTGCGGCGCTGCGCGCGAACGAGCCGCCAAGGCAACCGTCGAACTACTTCGCCGAGCGCCATGCGGAGCTGCACCGGATGGTGACGCGCCGCTGCACGGCGCTCGACCGTCGCAGCTTCGTCGACCAGTGGTCCGCGTTCGCGCAGGACTTCAACCGGATGCTGAAGGGACGCCGCCCGTTCGCCGGCAACCGCAGCGGCCAGCGCGCGGCCGACTACCTCGCGCTGCCGCCGGCCGACCTGTCCGAAGTCGGCAGCCTGCTGGCGCGACTGCCGGCGGTGTCGCCGGAAATCTTCGCGCGCAACAACGTGCCCGAAGGTTCGGCCGTGCCGATCCGCGACTTCGCGCTGCAGCTGGCGCAGGCGCGGCAGCTGCTCGCGCCGCTGTTCCCGGTAGATGCGTCGCAGCCGGCGGCCGTGGACGTCACGGTGCGTTTCCGCGCGAATGCGAACGCCGAGATCGATGGCAACAAGATCATCGACTGGGCGCTGAGCATCGGCGACCAGACGCTGAAGCTGCGCGATGCACCGCGCGCGCTGCGCTGGCGTCCGGGCGAGCCGGTGCGGCTGACGCTGCGCTTCGCGAACGATGCGCCCTTGTCACCGCGCAGCAGCACGGCCAGCCCCTACCTGTCGGCCAGCCGCAAGACCGCCGTGTTCAGCTTCGATGGCCCGTGGGCGCTGCTCGACATGGTGCAGCTGCTGCGCGACCCGATGCTCGTCGAGGGGCGTGCCGCCACGCTGAAGCTGGACATTCCGGTGCAGACCGACAAGGACGGCGCGCTGCGCGCGCTGCCGGTGCGCGCCTTCGTCGCCGTCACGCTGTCCGAACCGGGCAAGACGGCACCGTTGCCGTGGCCCGGCCTCTTCCCTGAACGCGCACCGGTGGTGGAACGATGATGAACGACGCAGGACTCGACGCGATCGTCGATGGGTTGTTGGAGCCGGTCCCGGGCGACGCGCCCGGCGGCCGCTGGCTGCGCTACGAGCGCACGTACATGGAGCTGGCGAAGTCGCGCGAGGAGGACGACCCCAAGCTGCCGCTGGGCGAATGGGAAAGGCCGCTGGTGAAAGCCAACTGGAAGCAGGTCGCCGCAGACTGCGTGAAGCTGCTGCGCGAGGACAGCAAGGACTTCCAGATCGCCGCGTGGCTGTGCGACGCCTGGGTGCGGCTGCACCAGATGGACGGCCTGCGCGCCGCGCTGGCACTGGTGGCCGGGCTGGCCGACCGGCACTGGCAACAGGCGTGGCCGGCAATCGAGGATGGCGATACCGACCGCCGCGTCGCGCCCTTCGTCTGGCTCAACACCAGCCTGCCGCTGACGCTGAAGCTGAACGTGTCGCTGCTGCCGGCCGGCCCGCTGCGCGCCGAGCCGCTGAAGATGTTCGACTGGGAGCGCGCGTCCACGCGCGAAGACGCGCGGCCGGACCCGAAGGCGGACCCGAAGGCGGATGCCGCGCCGCCGAGCCGGCAGGCCATACGCGCGAGCGTGAAACCGGCCGACGGCCCGTGGCTGCAGTCGGTCGCGCAGCAGGCCGCCGAGGCGTCGGCGACACTGCGCGCGCTGGTGGAACGGCTGGACGGGCAGCTCGGGCAGGATTCGCCGTCGCTGGCGCGGCTGCAGGCAATGGTCGATGCGATCGCCATGGCCTGCGCGGCGCTGCTGCAGGAGATACCGCCGCCGGTCGTCGAGACGCCGGCGCCGGCCAATGCGCCGGTGGAGCCCGTGGCGGCCGCCATGCCGACATCGGCCGCAGCTGCCACGGCAGCAGCCGCCCCCGCCTCCGGCTTCGTCAGCCGCGAACATGCGTACCAGGTGCTCGATGCCGCCGCGCGCTATCTCGCCGAGATCGAGCCGCACAGCCCCACGCCCTACCTGATCCGGCGCGCCGCGCAGCTCGGGCAGATGAGCCTGCCGCAGATGCTGGCCGAGGTCACCGCGGACGCCGGCTCGCTGGACAAGTTCTTCAGCCTGCTCGGCGTCCGGCAGCAGCGCTGATGCAGGCGCTGCGGGCCGCCTCGGCTATCATGCGGGTCGTTCCTCCCGCCCTGCACGATCGGTCGCCTGCATGTCCCTGTCCCTCGCCGCTCCCGTCCACAGCGAACTGCTGATCAAGAAAAGCCGCTTCATCGGCTGTGTACAGCCGGTCGCGGACCGTGCGGCTGCGCTGGCGGTCGTGGCCCGGCTGCGGGCCGAGCATCCAGGCGCAGCCCACGTCTGCTGGGCGCTGCTGGCCGGCGGGCAGTCGGCCGCAAATGACGACGGCGAGCCCGGCGGCACGGCCGGCCGGCCGATGCTGGAGGTGCTGCGCCACCAGGATCTCGACGGCGTGCTGGCCACCGTGGTGCGCTACTTCGGCGGCGTCAAGCTGGGTGCCGGCGGGCTGGTGCGCGCCTACACCGATGCGGTCGCGCAGGCGCTGCGCGGCGCCGAAAAAGTCCCGCGCATCCGCCTGCGCGCGCTGCGCTGCGAAGTGCCGTACGCGCTCGAGGGCCTGCTCCGGCGCGAGATCGACGCCGCCGGAGGCAGCCTCGGTGACGTCAGGCATGGGACGCAGGTCGGCGTCGACTTGACGGTCGGCGAAACAGCCGCCGATGCGCTGGTGCGACGTCTGAACGGGGCCTGCCAGGGCCACATCGGCTGGGCG
>JACCDX011846162.1_pt1 | contig 14197 bp, 40 predicted proteins | sample 7449681 | NCBI WGS metagenome assembly JACCDX01 (sample SAMN15323450, study PRJNA562643) | freshwater metagenome | isolation source: river surface water | place: USA:Blue River Watershed | collected 2017-08-18
AACACACTCACCAATTTTTCAGTATTACTATTCATATCTTTAAATTTAAGGGGTTAATGATTACTTCAATAAATACTTAGAACAAGCACCGAAACCAGCTTCAGTCAATTCAGCGGTGATTTCCTTATGGAACTTTTTAGGGAACTTACCCATACTCACCGGATACTCACCTAAGATAGCGTTAATCTTAGCGGATTCAGATTTAAAAAGGGAAAGGAAAGCTCTAGCTTCATTGAAAGCTTTACGAGTCTTACATACAATACGATGAGTCTTACCCATAAAGTCAGTATATTCTACTGATACATTGAAACGGGGGTTTTCACTCATTTTACTAGCGGAGAAACTTACAAAGGGATTTTCGTTATACATATCTTATCATTTTTATTACATAGTAAAGATAGTAGGTCTAGCCGATATGGCCAAGGATTTTCCACGAAATTTTTAAAAATTCTTTATTGAAAATCAACTAGTTAGCCGGGCCCATTGATTATCAACGAGTTAGCAAAGTGGGAAAGGTTAGGTAAACTATTCATTCCCCCCAGTTTTGGACTGGTCTGGATAACTTACAATTTAGTGCTTATTCTGTTAGTTATTTTGGATATATACGATATAAATTGTAAGTTACCGTTCTATACTCACGGCCTCCGCAACCGTCTTCAAGGGACCGTCTCCGCAGCGGACCGGCACAAAAAAAGGATACCCAATTGGATACCCTTAATTATTTACTAACCTACTAATCTAATTACTTAGCGATAGTAGTATCAACTGCTACTGCAGCTGAATCAGCTACTGGAGCCACAGTTGTATCAACTGCTGTACTATCCACTGCTGTTGAATCAGTTGCCACTTCAGTTGAAGCGTTACCACCACATGCTACCAATGTAGTAGCGATTGCGAAAATTGCGATTACTTTTTTCATCTTTCTTTGTTTTATTTAAATTTAAACGTTTACTCTTTAATATAACTTTAATAAGTATTGGGGAATCTAAAAAATAGGAAGGGCCCGCCGGGCTTTAATTCAGGCAGGCCCTACCATATTAAGGTTTATATTAGCCTACCCACTCATTGCGAAGTTGCTTCGCTTTCTTCAATGAAGTCTCATACTGAGAATACATTACACCGTCTTCTGTTACACGCACTCTATAAGATACAGTACCTGATGGACGAGTGATTTTTTGGATGTTGTTTGAAACAGTTTCATAAATGTTTCCTCTCTTTGCGGCTTTACGATTTGCCATAGTTTTGAATGGTTGACCTCTTACACCAATAGGTTTTGTTAATATAAGTGAGCCCGTTAATCAAGGGTGGAACTCTAATACCCCATTATCATATAGGATTGTAAAGATACGAAATTAATTCCAATCCGCCAAATTTATTTCTGCTAATATTTCCTGCTCCAGTTCATACCTGTCCGCAAGTAATTCTATACAAATATACGAATAATTTCCCATATTTCCAAATTTATTTTAGATATTTTCGGCATCCAATGGAACGATACCAGCCGCATCCATTTCTTTAAGGATTGATTTAGCACCCTTAGCGATGGTCTTTTCACTATCCAACGCCTCAATTGCGGAAATAGCCCTTTCAGTACTTACATACCTTTTACCTACAATTGAACTAGCCCAACTCGGACCGGATGCAACGAATACCATATCAGGGAACGATTCGTTACCAATAGGGTCCAGCGTTACTCTTTTATGTTTGAACGCTTTAACTTTAGCGATGGCCGTAGCCTTTTTACTTTTACTTACTTTCTTAGTAGCCATAATCTTTTATATTAAGGGGTTAATTAATTATTGTACGATACCTACTCTTTTCCAACTACCATCCCACTCCTGTCCGTTCAAATACCAAGTCCAATTCTTTTGTTTAACATGCACTTGCGGAAGGCCATTCAATCTTTCTTTTGTAGTATTACTCATCCAACCAGCGTTACTTACACTCAATACGCCCAACTCATCAATAGTGGCGATAGTATTCCCATGCAACTTCAACTTATATATACCATAGGAATTTTCAACTTTCATATTGGACTTTCTGAACTCTTGCTTACTTAGGAACTTGTCCACAGCTTCTCTTGTGATTTTTCTCATAATAGGGGTTATTATTTAGATGACTTAAAATAGTACTCATAAACTGTCTTACCGAAAACATATCCAAAAAGGGAAACTCCACTAATAAGGATAAACTCTAAAATTGTAATGTGTGTATTCATATCTCTTAATCTTATATAGTAAAGGTATGAAGTATTTTTGAAATATCCAAGGGTTTTTTAAACTTTTTTTGGCCCGTTCTGCTAACTCGTTGATACTCAATAAAGAATCTTTCTTAATAGACTAGAATCCCACCTAACCCGCTGGGAATCAATCCGTTAGCCAGGCCCGAACTAAGGGGGCTTACCCCGCCCTCCTCACCCTAAAGTTACGGACTTTTCTTGAGAATTCCAAATAATTGTATGATTATTTTTTCTAATATAAATCGTTGGAAATCAACTCGTTATAAGCCATCTCTAAGCAATCCAACCAATCTGCGGTATCCCCATCGGTCTCCAATTGGCGTTTGATTTGTTTGGCATACGATACTAACTCTTCGTCAATCCCTAATTGGACCGCCTTAATTAACATTTCCTGTTCCGTAAGCATATATATTGTTTATTCGTCTGTATCTGACCAATCCTTAATAGATTCCAAACACCTTTCCAATTTTGCCAACTCCTTCTGTGCGGAAGCTATAATATCCTTTTCAACTCGTATTTTGTGTTCTAATAGTGTAGTGGCTGCATATTTCCTACCCCATGCTTTTGGATAGTGGAAACGGTTACCAATAGGAATGTACTCACCTCTTATCAGCGTAGGTGTCACCAACCTATCCACTACTGCGTAATATTCACCCTCAGCGTTTTCAAACAATTGCATGTTACAATGCATAGTCCTATTCACTGCTACCTGCTCACCCGGCTTACCCATTCTTTTGGGCTTTGGTTTATTTTGATTTTCTTCTGTATGCACGCTTCACTAATTTTTCATTCTCCCTAGCCTTAATCTCATAGGGGTTATTCTTATATCCGTACTTAATCTGATAATGGTTATACCAACGAAATGTCTGTTGTGCATGTGTCCATTCGTGTAATAAGGTCTTTTGGACAGCTATCATTCGTTTACATTGGGCTAGATTAATCCAAATGGTTTTTTCCCAATCGTAGTATCCCATTTCGGACTCTTCATCTGTATCCCAATAAAATGCAATAGCCTCACACTTTGATGCTCCCAACTTTTCGTGGGCCCAATTCCATAGCCTATTGCAATCAAATCTCATACCTAATCGTTTATTGCTTACTCTCATAAATATATGCGTTTCTATATAATGTGGCTGGACCCTACAAAGATACAAAAAATAATCCACATAGCCAAATTTATTTCCGTTAATCAGGCCCGAAGGGAAACCGCTTACCCCGCCCTCCACTCCCTAAAGTTACGAAAAAATTCCCACATTTCCAAATCCTTTTTATCCACAGCTACCCTCCCCTTAGCCGATTGATTTTGGGCAGTTTACATATGTGAATTATACAAATGTGAATAACCTCCGAAAGCGTGTGTGGGCTTAGCTTACATGGCTTACCGAATGTGGATAACTATGTGGATAAAGTGTGTTAAAATTCCCCACGAAAAATTTTGCCGAATGGCTACATATTCGTATATGGTCTCTTTATGATATACTATACTAACTTTTTTTACCCTATCAATTTACGAAGTGGTAAAATGTGGGATTTTGTGTTAATCTTATTTTCTATTGACACTCATTGGTTTTTAACCTCTTTGTTGTATCAAAATATAAACATACCTAAATACGCAGATATATTCCTATTTGTGGTAATTAAATTTTAGTAGTATCAAAATAGTGTTTTTACTAAACGGTGCGCAAGTGCAAACAAGCCTTTTTAATCAGAGCCACCTATCAAAATTTCCTTAGCTATTATACTCTTTTTTGTACTACTCTTTTACTACAATTTGTTCCTATCCCAAAGGTCTTGAATTAGTTTTTTGAATACGATTTGTTCCCCCTCACTACCTTCATAAGTGAAATATATTTTATCCCTTTTGATGGCTTGTATTTGTGGATTCGGTTTATCCCCATGTACCCTACTAAACCATTTATGAAACCCCTCACTAAGCTCGGTATCGTTTAACTCTTTAACCCCTTCAACAGGCCCATTTGTAGCAGTACGGATTCCCTCACCCTTTATAGTATCTATTGGGGTAAATTGAATATCGGTACTCTTTTTTTCTACTTTCATTCCGTTTCGTTTTGGTTTGTATTAAGGGATAGTAGCTCGTATTTCCTTTGTATTAACCCTTTGATTTGATGGCATAGTTCGTATTCCTCTATTCCTATACACTCTTTGAGTAGCCATTCTAACCTTTGTATTTTGGCCATTAATTCAACCCGTTCCCTTTGGCTTAGATTGTGTGTGTTATTAGTATCCATAACATTGTAATTAGTGCGGTGATTAGGAGTAGCTCGGAGTGCAACGAGGAATCAAACGAAGTGCGGATTCCGTCCCTATTCCCTTCCTTCAGCTCCTTACCCATTCTCATTCTCTTTATTATCTTTTGTATCATTGTTATATTCTCTTTTATACATCCATACCTTCAGCCATACATATATCCCTACCATACCCAATACTCCTAACAATTCCCCTATTCCTATTTCGTTATTCATTTGAAGTGTTTTTATTTTACCTTAGTTTTTCAGTACCTTTACTATATATTGTATTCCCTTTACTATATAATATGCTGAAAGGATTATTACTCCTATTCCTATTATCTTATATACTATTCCTATCATTGTTATCTGTATTATTGTTATTCGTGTCCGCCTTCCATCTAAAAAGTGTTCTAAAAGGATTCCCACCGGGGTTTATGTTAATTTGAATACTCACCCCTTCTACCGGCCATTCCCCTTCAATTATAACCGTTTCCCCAAATGGCCGTATCCCTACCAAACGAATACCCCAATACTCAAATGTATAACGGATTTCCTTTTCTAAGCTATCCCTATTCAATGTAGGTAGCCATTCACTCATTACTCTTTTAAATTGGTCACGCTTTGATTCCATACATATACCCTTTATAGCTCGCTCTACATTTACTTTGTGTAGGCTAAACTCTATTAACAAAGGAGCTTGGCTCGTTCCCTTATTTATATATATTCACTATCAAAAATTTTTATCCAACGACCCGATTTCCATTTCACCGATACGATATATACGATAGTACTGAAAGGATATTATATATTGTTAGTTATATAGTTTTTCACCTTTTGTACTGTCTTTGTTGAACATATTAGAATGTCCGCAATATCCCTAATAGAATGCTTACCTTCATTTAACAATTCTATTATTTGTTTGTTTTTTTCTTTAGCCAACCAATTATCTTTTGATTCAATACTACCTTTAGTCCTACCCTGCTTCCACGGATTCTCTTTACGCCTCTTTTGATATCCTATCTTTGCCAATTCTTTCAATGCCACAAAATCTTTATTATGTACCTTTCCGTGGCAATGAATACAAAGGGGTATTGTTTTAGTCCCACCCTTAACAAATGGTACAATATGGTGATATTCTATTCCCTCATTTGAGCCACATTCAAAACATATATCCTTTTGAATTAACCTATCTTCTGCCCATCGTTCCGTTCTCATTACAAAGTTATTCTATATAAGTGTTTATTAATTACATTGTGTACAAAGTCCTCTATTGTCAACATGTCCTCAATCCTTACTATCGTTTGAAAATACAAATTGTTTGTTATAAATGCCGTACTCACTTTGTATTCTCCAAATGGCGATGCCGTTCTGTCCAAATGAATTGTTAGCTGTTTTATGTGTATATCCTTTACCGGCCAAAACCCTACCTTTTTTTGTATTTGTATTATGTATGCCGATTCGGATTCATATAGTTCAAACACATACCAATCACTTTTACTATAATTGTTTAATTTATCTATATTCTCTATTGTTAGCATTTCATTAATCCGTTTATTCTATGTAGTAAATTAAATTTATCCTTTAATTCCTTTATTGTTAAATAGTCCGATTTGTTATGTAATTTTAGTTTGTATTTTCCATTTTGATTAGCTTCTCTGTCCAATTCTGCTATTAATATATTTTGGTTTACCTTATTCTTTAATTGAAAATAATATACATACGGCGTAGGTACTATAACTTCAATACTATACAATCTGCTAACCGGCATTTGATGTGCTTTGTTTATATTCTCTATTGTTAGCATAGTATAAATTTATTTACTAAAAATTCTATTGAGCTTCTAAAATGATTCATATCGGATATATCCACTATTCTTAGATATACCCTATTCTTAGGATTACTATTATCATACATCGCATAGGTGGCTTCCATATTAGGACCAAATACTTTAGAAGTTCTAAGTAATAATAATAACTCGTCCGATTTTGATTTGCGTGGACATCTTAAATGTATTTGATATGCGTGTGAAAATTCAGTAGTATTAAATACATAGTATTCTACCGTAGAATTCTTAACTATCATACTATTAAGTAATTTATGTGTATTATCTATTGTTAGCATATTCTTTTATATATCGTATGTATCGTTAATCAATTCCGCCATTCGGTTTACTAATAAGCTTTTATCCCTTATGCTTTCAATATCTATATATGTTTTAATCTTATACATTCTTTGAATACCCGGCCCACCTGCTGATATTCCCAATTCATACCCAATTCCATATAGGTTTTCTTTTTTCAATGCAAACAATTCGCTTGGACCGTTTGGATTCATAATTAAGATTATATATTCGGTTGGGTCATCTATAATTTTACTCACTACCCAATACATACCCATTTTATCATAAAACGAGTCACCCTTCAAATATCCTCTATTGATTATTGTTAGCATATTCGTTTATTAAATCTTTTATAATATCTGCCCAGTCATCAGCCCTATCCATTACTACCCTCTGAAACCCTTTTAATATGGTATCCCTTTGCTCATCCGTTAAGGTGATATTCAATTCTTGCTCTATTCCTTTTATATCGTCCTTTTGTACATTCATATTATTTAGATATTGCTTTACTAATTATGTCCACAATTCTATTCAATCGCCATTCCCTTTGTTTTTCCTTAATCGTCATTGGATATGGCTCGTCATCTTTTGTATTGTTATATACATTCACACTACCATACGAACCCTGCATTGCTTGGATATACATTTGATGTAAGTGTGGTGGGATATCTTTGAACTCACCTATTATTGTAATTGGTAATTCTGTCCCCGTTCCTGCTATACTAATTGATGCATTAATTTGAGCTTTTGTACTGCTCGGTATTGTTAATTTTCCACTATCCAATTCTATACTCATATTATTTTATTTAAATTTAGTTTAATGCCACATATCTTAGTTTGTCAATGAATATATCCATATTACGGATTTCATTTGTATTTAAATGAATATATACGCCCGTACTACTTTGTAACTTATAATCCCAGTTACGTTCAAATCCCTTTGCTTCTCTATCCAATGTAATTGTTATTGCGTATTTTCTATTGGATATACTGATTACATATCTTTCATTCACTCTTTTAAAAAGTCCTTTACCGTCCGGCGTTATATCAAATATTTCTTTTATACTATCCACATAAAAGTTTCGTTTTCCTAACGGTTTATGTAATAACCTTTCTTTGTTTTGTATTGTTAGCATATCTTATTTTTTATTTACTATCTTTGCAGTTTGTATATGTAATTCCAACATAAAGTTTTTTAGTGTTAGGTTTGCCGGCGTTACCTTTGCTATTCCTTTCATTTTTTGATTTGATAATGAATAAGCTTTATAACTACCATAATCACGCAATTCTTTATGTAATTGAAATACTATTGCTCCACTTATATTTGCTACATTTCTGTCATCCAATTCAAATACTCCAAAACTATAATGGTCATAATAAGCTCTTGCAATACCAATTATATATTTTGTACCATTACTTAATTGGAATTCCTTACTTTCTATATTCTTTATGTTTTCTATGTTTAACATCCCTCTAATATTTTTAAGATTGGTCCACAAAATAATCCAGGTGCTCTTAAATCTTTTTTAGTTACAAAGTGCGTTACACCATTTGATACATTGTTTAGTTTATATACCAAATCACCATCCGCACCAAGCATACCAGCTACCGATACTCTACTCAAATCAATTACCGCTTCTCTAAATAATCCGGATGCAGGATGTGCTTCAACACATTGTAAAACGAATTGATACACATCGCTGCATGTTTGAATCATTTTTATTGCCCATTTATCCTCACCAACTTTGAATGTACCTACCTTTATTTTATCTATATTCTCTATTGTCAGCATTTACAAAGCGTTTAAATATTTTTCAAATTCATGCACCAATGCTCCCGGCGATAACATATCAGCTTCCCACAAATGATAGCGTGGATGGCCATACTCTTGCAATTCATAATACCCTAACTCACAGCATTCCTTTTTTAGTATCATTGTTTTTGGTGCGTGAACAGTTAATCTTGCTCTTAAATTAAAAATATAGCTATCTAAGTTTTCAGCAGTATTATCCACATAAAACTCATATCCTTTTATGGTTAATCCATACCCTTTTATTTTATTTATATTTTCAATCTTTAACATAACATCTTAATATAGTTAAATAATATATCGGTGTCCTTAATACTTTCAATTGTTAGTGATACCTGATTATTTCGTTTTATAGGCGGTCCTGCTAATCTATACCAACCATTCATATCAGGCTTCCTTTCTAAGTAAACAATGATTTCTCTACTCGGTCCACTATCAGCAAGATGATGCACTTTGAATACATAAAGTTTTTCGTTTTCAGTTAAATAAGAACCTATAATTTCATATTCATAATCGTGCTTACCAACTATTTTATCTAAGTTTTCTATTGTTAGCATATTAATGGTTTGGTAGTATATTTGATAATTGTATTATAAATTTATCCATTGAATCTATATCCTTACAATATCCATGCAATATACATCCATTACAATACAATTCATAAGTAGTCCCCAACAATCTTAATGTAGCTTCTTGCTCTATTGCACGAGTCATATGATAATAGAGCTGATGCGGTGAACTCTTAACAGGAATTTCCGTACTCATTTTGTATATATAAGTTATACCATACTCGTCCATAGTTACACTCAAATCCCTCACAAACCAAAGGTTACCATTACTCGGTATAAATTGTTTTAATAACTTATCTGGGTTTTTTATTATCATATTAAAAAGGTAAGGGTTTTATTAAATCTTCTAAATGTATTAAAAACTTTGCGGGCGTTTCTAAATCACTCTTATACATTGAGCTAACTAAATTACCATACTTCATTGTCCAGCGATATGGTTTTGCTGTATTATCTGATTCTCTTTTTATTCTCACCTCTAATATAGTATCGCTAGGTATATCGGTTACAAATATAACAATCCAATGTAATTGAGATGCTACCTTTGAAATAATATAGTCAGCACTAAGTTTCATGCCTTCAATCTTATTTAAGTTTTCAATAAATAATTTTCTACGATTCAATTTATTTGTTCTTTTTATAAATGTCCTTTAAATACAAAATGTATGCAATCATTATTACAATTACATACATTATGGTTTGCTTTTCGTACATTAGTTTTCAATTACTACATATCGTAAGCCGTTTGCTTCACCAACCCTAGTCACTTGCTTACTTATTTGTTCTGCTCTTTCCCTATCATTATGTGCAATCCATAAAAGGGTTTGAGTCATATAAATTATCGGCGCCATTCTTTACGATGTTTTATAAACCAATAAATGTGAATACATAATACACAGCTATTAACTACTATTGTAGGCCCAGCCATAATACCAACACCATACACAATCCAAAACATAGAACCAATTGAATTTATCAATCGTAACTTAAAAATGTTTTCAATTGTAAATGAATACAATACCAATACCGTTCCAATGTATCCAAATATTTCCCAATTCATACTATTCAAATAAATCTTTAAATAATCCAGCTTCAACTCTTTTACCAAATGCTTCACCCAATAACTGAGCTTCTAATTCTCTAAATTGTTTTTGCTTTTCAACTTCTTGCTCAAATCTTTCAGGCGTTAATTCATCCAGCTCTTTTATATTGAAGTGTTGAGTAGGTATTGTGAACACTACATACCCTTCATTTGTTTTACGAATATCTATTCCGTCTTTAATCCACTCTTTTAACTCAATCATTTTTCCAAATTGTTTCGTCAATATTTTCTTGATGTCCGATGTATCTTGCCAATACAAAAAAGAAATCACTCAATCGGTTTAAGTATTTAGTTATAATTGCTACCCTTTCAGTATTTTCCATAACTAAACAATTCAACACTTCAATCTCAGCTCTACGGCATATGGTTCTACAAATATGTGCGTATGTTTGTGCTTTACTACCATTTGGTAAAATAAAGTTTTTCAAATCCGGCAACTGATTATTTAATCCATCCATAACCGTTTCCAAAACTTCAATGTCATCTTCTGTTACATTTGTTATTGGTGAATTGTTATCATTGATTATCATTGAACCTGCGTTGAATAAATCCCATTGTATTTCCTCAAGCAATCCACCTTCGGGTTTATATTCAGTTCGGAGTAACCCTACAAATGAATTCAATTCGTCCAATGCACCTACTGCTCTAATTTCAGGATATAGTTTTGATACTCTACGGCCTGATAATAAAGATGTAGTCCCGCTATCCCCTTTCTTTGTATAAACTTTATGTGCCATTATTTAATAACTTCAATTGAATGAATAGCATCACCCTGTCTAATAAAATCAATCACCTCAACTCCATCAATAACTTTGCCGAAGCAAGTGTGATTACCATCTAAGTGTGCAACTCCTGCTCTATTGTGGCAAATAAAGAATTGAGAGCCACCAGTGTTTCTACCGGCATGTGCCATACTTAACACTCCACGATCGTGATATTGATTTGGAGCAGATACCTCACATTGAATTGTATAACCCGGACCACCATCACCTCTTTTGTTTGGACATCCTCCCTGAATCATAAAGTTTGGTATAACTCTATGGAAATTTAATCCATTATAAAACCCTTCGTTAGCTAACTTTACAAAATTGTTTACAGTAATTGGCGTACTTTCATCGTACAATTCTGCAATCATATCACCCTTAGCCGTTTTAATCAATACTTTTGTTGCCATAATTTGTTTTTTAATTTATCCTAAAAATTCATCTTTAAAATCAATGCCATCCAATAAGGTAGTTTGTTTCTTACCCTTACCTTTTAATTTATCCATCAATCTTTTTAACATACCCTTGCGCTTACCAGCTTTATCAGCACTATGCCCTTCGTTGGTTTCCATACGGAATAATCGTTTTTGTAATTGATGTAGCTTATTTGCTAACTTACCTTTATCTTGCTTATTATTACTCATTGTTTTGTTTGTTTATACTATCTGATAATCATTAATAACTCTTGCTCTCTGAATAAATAATATTCTTTATCTTCCAACTTTACAATTTGAGCCGTACCGATTTGTGGCATCATTACTTTGTCACCAACTTTTACAGTCATTGGAATAAGAATTCCATCATTTGTATAAACTCCATTACCAACCGATACAACCACTCCTATCTTTGTATCTTCGGTTTGAGCAGTTTCGGGAATGATAATACCGCCTGCTGTTTTTGTTTGTACAACTTCCTTTTCAATAAGGACTCTGTCTGCTAATGGCTTTGCCAATTGAAATGTTTCTTTACTCATTTTCGTTTTTCTTTTTAGTTGCTTTCTTTTTTGGTGTTGCTGCTTTTGTTACTTTAGGTTTAGCAGATTTCTTTTTTGTTTTACTATCCGAATAATCAGGCTTAAAATACTCATCGGTATATTCAACTGCTTCGGGAAAAATTGAAGCAAACTTTTCAGCATTTTGTTCCAATTGCTCCGAAATATCTTGCTTAGCAATTTCAGCCATCTTTTGTTTAGCTTCTTTTGATACTCTACTCATTGGAATACTACCCAATGGGTCTGAATCACTATATGATTTGGTATCAATTGTAGTTAGCTTTGCACTAATCATAGGTATTGATTGGTCCGGAGCAGGGAATTCACTATTTTGTGCTGCTTTTAATAGTTCACCAACGATTTGTTCTTTAGCGATAATATTATTCTTAACTAAGATTTCACGAAGTTCATCGTTTGGATTAGTTGGTTTAATACCTGCTAACTTTTGAAAGTTATTAACTTCATCGGCTGTGATTTCACCACTTTCATTTATTTTATCTTGCTTTTTTGATTGCTGAATATCATAAATTAATTTTCCAATCAATCCCAATACTCCCGCCATAAATCCATATAGGATAATAGTTGTAATAAATTCTGCCATAATATGTGTTTTAAAATATTGATTTTATAATTTGCCAAATGAATAGAAATGCAAATGATAGTATTCCAATTGCAACACAAGCTATTCCAATATAGCCAATCCATTCAAATAGTTTTCCTAAATTAAATTTTTTCATAGTTTTATTTTTTTAACCTACCAGCTCCTTTATATGCTTTTTTATATCGTGGTTCTAAAAGTGAACTAACTTTTACACCTTCATATCGGTTTGCTGCATGTACGAACATAGTTTCACCAATGTATGTACCACAATGCCAACCCGATGGTGATTGTCTACTTCTGAAAAATAAAAGGTCACCAACTTCTAAACTATCCTTTTTAATTCTTTCGGTTTGGTTGTATTGCTTATAACATACATTTTCTAATTGCAACTTATAAACATCATTGTACAATCTTTTATTGAATTGAGAACAATCAATACCTCTTTCAGTTTTACCACCCAATCTATATGGTTTACCAATCCAATGTAACATAAAATTATTCAATGCCGTATCAGTTGTAAGATAGGGTAATGAATCTAATGCAGGTAATTCCTTTTTAGTTTGAGCCGTACAAGTATAACATAATAACCAAAGTAATAATGTAGCTACTATATAAAGTACTTTTGTTTTTAATCCAATTTTCATCCATTCATTCTTTTAATAGTACAATCCTCATATCGGCAATCGTAATATTCTTCATTGTTATCTGCGTTAATAACCAAAAGTCTTGCTCCAATCATTTTGATAATTGCAGGTTGATATGTTAAAGTATTTGGTAGTGCGTTACCATTCAAATATTCTCTAATAAAGATTTTTCCATTATCAAATCTGACTATATCAATATGTTTGTTACTCATTTCTTTTTGTTTATATCCGTTTCTAAAAGTTTCACCTAATTCTCTTTGAGCTAAACTCATTACTTTCTTTTTTTCTTTGGAGTTTCTATTGTAACTGATTTTTCAGATGCAGTCCAACAATCTTCAAATTTAGTACCAACTAATTCACCCTTGTCCATTTTATCATAAAACTTTCTAAGTGCTTCTTTACGAGATAATGTTTGAATCCATCCTAACTTCCAAGTACCAACTTCAACTTCTGAACCCGTTTCCTCACATACAGCGTATGATTTTTGTTCAGCGTTTCTAATCAATGCCCAATTTTTATCCGATGTTCCAGTTACATAAAATCGTAACCCACCGAATTTTTCTTTACATTGTGTTACCTTTGTAATCCAATCACCTTTCTTTAAATCGTTAGCTTTGATAGCCTCAACTAAATCGTAAATGATTTTAAACCAACCATTACCAACTGCTAATTCATATTTGTATGGATTGGTTTGTTTAATGTAATCAATTTTACGAGTCCACTTTATATGCTTATGGATATACGCAAGAGCTTTATTGTATCCCTTCTCAAAGATATTATGCTCATAACCTCTGACTGTGAATGTAAACATTTCTGGATACAATTCTACAATCTTCTCACTATTACTTTTTGTCATTCTTTTTACGTTTTAACTTTTTTTCCTCAATTGAAAGTTCTTCCGTTGGTTCATTTGTATTCACCACTTCATTTACTTTCACTTTACGAGTTGCAAGTTTCCACTCACTTTTTGGTACGAACTTCCAATATCCGCCCTTTACTCTTTCTTCCGCATCTTCATCACTTACTCTGCGAACTTCATCTAATTCATAGCCCTTAGCTACCTTAATACATTTAATACATTTCATCGTTTCCTCCGCGTTTAATTGTTAATT
>JACCDX010653211.1_pt1 | contig 14196 bp, 10 predicted proteins | sample 7449681 | NCBI WGS metagenome assembly JACCDX01 (sample SAMN15323450, study PRJNA562643) | freshwater metagenome | isolation source: river surface water | place: USA:Blue River Watershed | collected 2017-08-18
AAACCTCTACTTTCATGGTGGGCGGAGTGTACTGTCGGTCGATCATGAAGGGCATGCGCAGGCGCATGACGCCAGTGCCCAGCACCGGGCTGTTGCCGAAATGTTCCAGAGCGATTCGTGGATCCAAGCCCATTTTCCGGCAGAGGTTGACCGATTCTGCGTAGGCGACGTTGTAGATCGCCACCAGGTGGTTGGCGGCGAATTTCAGTTTGGTGCCCGAACCCAAGGGGCCAATGTAGGGGGCCATGTCGGTGAAAGCATGGAAGATCGGAGCGACTTGCCGGCATGCTTTGGGGGGACCGCTGACATAGATGGTCCAGGCGCGGTCTTTCATGCGGGCAGCCGTACCGCTGATGGGACAGTCCAGCATGGTTCTGGATTGTCGTGCCAAGGTTTTGGCCGCAGCCTCTTTGTCGGCCAAAGGCAGAGTGCTGGTCTCGATGACGATTTGTTTGCCGCCTGAATGCGGGACTCGACCCAATTCTTCCACGACGCTGGCCAGCGCTTTGGAACTGGCCAGAGAAATCACAAGGACCTCGGCTCGTTGCGCCACCTGTGCGTTCGAGGTGCAGACCTTGCCCCCTGCACGCTGCAGACGTTTTTTGCTGGCAGGCGATATGTCATGGCCCAAGACTTGAAAACCCTGTTCAATCAGGGTTTCGGCCATGATGCCTCCCATGATGCCCAGACCGATGATGCCCACAACGGGCTTGTCGTGCTTTGTCAATGAAGTCTCCGCAGGTTGATGTCGACCAGGCGATGATGCGGCGTGCGCCGTGACCCGTCAAGGAAATGGGTGTCACCGCAGCGGGGCAGCTGGCAAGGTCATCGGTCCGTGTCCGGCCCAGCGATCAAGGTAGAGGTAGATCACCGGGGTGATGTAGAGGGTGATGATCTGCGAGAACAACAAGCCGCCCACCACGGCCACGCCCAAAGGCATTCGCAACTCGGCACCCGCACCCAAACCCAAAGCGATGGGCAAAGCCCCCATGAGAGCTGCAAAGGTGGTCATCAGGATGGGCCGCAATCTCAGCAGGCAGGCTTTGCGTATGGCCTCTTCTGGAGACATGCCTTGCTCACGTTGAGCCACCAAGGCGAAATCGATCATCATGATGGCATTTTTTTTCACAATGCCAATCAGCATCAAGATGCCAATCGTGGCGATCAGGGTGAGTTCGATTTTGAAGAACCACAAAAACAGCAGGGCACCGACCGCCGCAGAGGGCAGGCCGGCCAAGATGGTGATGGGGTGAATGAAACTTTCGTAGAGCACGCCCAACAAGATATAGATCACCAGCAGTGCGACCAACACCAGGAAGACCTGGCTGTTTTGCGAGCCTTTGAATACCGCTGCGTCTCCGCCATAGCTGGTGATGATCGAGGACGGCAGGCGCAATTCTCGGCTGAATTGTTCGATTTTCTGTGTCGCATCACCCAAAGCAGCACCAGGAGCCAGGTTGAATGAAACGGTGACCGATTGGAGCTGACCTTGATGGTTGACCGCTGTCGGTCCGACCGTGCGGCTGACCGTGACCAAGGTAGACAAGGGAATCACTTGTTGGGTGGTCCGCGATCGGACATAGACTTTGCCGATGGCGTCTTCAAACTGACGGTATTCGGAGGGTGCCTCCATGATCACCTGAAAACTGTTGGAGGGGGTGAAGATCGTTGAGATCTGACGGTCGCCAAATGCGTTGTAGAGGGCGTTGCGAAGGTCTTGGATGGAGACCCCCAATGCCCCGGCTTTGTCGCGATCGAATTGCACTTGGGCCTGCAGGCCGCGCAACTGTGTGTCGCTGGTGACATCCCGAAATGCGGAGTCGGCGCGCATTTTGACGATCAATTGGTTGGACCAGTCCGTCAGTGCATCGGCGCTGACGCTTTGCATCACATACTGATAGCGACTTTTAGTGACTTTCCCACCCAGATTCAGGTTTTGAACCGGCCGCATGAACACCGAAAAGCCGGGATAGCGCAATTTTTGGCGCAGGCCTTCGATGACTTTTTGGATTTTTTCGCGTTCTGCTTTGGGCTTGAGCACGATGAACATCCGGCCATTGTTGAGTTGTTGCGGGTTGTTGGGCGGCGAGCCGATGAAGGACGACACATAAGCCACATTCGGGTCTTGTCGAACGATTTCGGCAGCTCGGGCTTGCAATCGTGTCATTTCTTCAAAAGAGATGTCTTCAGTCGCTTCGGTGAAAGCCTGAATCTGCCCCAAGTCTTCTTCGGGGAAGAATCCTTTGGGGCTGATCATGACCAGCCAAACCGTCAGGCCACAGGTGAGCACGGCGATGCCCAATACCCAAATGCGGTGTCGGAGCGCCAGGTCCAGGGTCTCTCCGTAAAAGCGAAGCACCGAGTGAAAGCCTCGCTCAAACCAACGACCGAAAGCATTCTCATGACGATGATCGGTGTTGGCTGGGGTCAAGAAGCGGCTGCATAACATGGGCACCAGAGTCAGCGACACCAACGCCGAAACCATGACCGACAGGCCGACCACCACCGCGAATTCCTGGAACAGCAAGCCGATCACGCCAGGCATAAAGAAAATCGGGATGAAGACCGCCACCAAAGAAATCGAGATGGAAAAAATCGTGAATGCCATTTCTTTGGATCCGACCAAAGCGGCTTGCAGCGGTTCCATGCCTTCTTCGATGTGACGCATGATGTTCTCAAGCATCACGATGGCGTCGTCGACCACCAGGCCCACCGCCAGGGTGATGCCCATGAGTGAGATGTTGTCGAGGCTATAGCCCAAGGGGTACAGCAATGCCACTGCACCGATCAGCGAAACCGGCAGGCTGAGGGTGGGGATGATGGTGGCCACCAGATGGCGGATAAACACCAAAATGACCATCACCACCAGACCAATGGTCAGTGCCAAAGAGATCTTGATGTCAAAGATGGCTTCCCGGATCGGGATCGATCGATCATTGAGCGTGAGCAGCTCAATCGAGGCCGGCATTTGCGCCTTGAATTGGGGAATCAGCTCGCGGATCTGGTCAAGCACCTCGACGGTGTTGGCATTGGGTTGGCGTTGCACCGACAAAATGATGGAACGTTGTCCGTTGTAGCTGGCGGCGGTGCGTATGGATTCGTAGCTTTCTTCGACTTGGGCCACATCGGCGACTCGAATCACCGAACCATTGCGCTGGGTGACGATCATGCGAGCAAAGTCCGGGGCCCGGTAAAGTTGCTTGTTGACCTGGATCGTCAGCGCTTGTTTCGGACCATCCAAAATGCCCACGGGCGTGTTCGAGTTACCCGAGTTGATCGCATTGAGCAAGTCTTCCATGGTCAGGTTGTGGGCCGCCAGGGCTTGCGGATTGGCTTTGATCCGGATGGCGAATTTTTTCTGTCCGTTGACATTGACTAAGGCCACCCCATTGATGGTCGAGATGGTCGGCGCGATCAGGCTCTCGGCGTAGTCATTGAGTTCGGACAGGTCGAGCGAAGGCGAGTTCAGGGCCACAAACAAAATCGGAGCGTCTGCCGGATTGACTTTGCGGTACGAGGGCGGGCTGGTCATTTCAACCGGCAGCAACCGTTGTGCACGCAACAACGCGGCTTGGACATCGACCGCCACCAAATCAATGTTTTTGTTGGAATTGAACTCCAGCGTGATGCTGGTTGCCCCGAGGATGCTGGTGGAGCTGATGACGCTGATGCCATCGATGGTAGAAAACTGCTTTTCAAGCGGCAGGGCGACCGAGGCCGCCATGGTCTCCGGGCTGGCTCCCGGGAATTGCGCGGTCACGCTGATCACCGGCGTGTTGTAGCTGGGCAAGGCTGCGATCGGCAGTTTCAGGTAAGCCAGCCATCCGGCCAGTACGCAAGAGAGACACAGCAGCACGGTCATGACCGGCCGCTGGATGCACAACTGGGGCAAATTCATTTTTTGCCACCCGAGGGGGTGATGATGCGGACTTTGGCACCGGGCCTCAAGTTTTGACGCCCGTCGAGCACGACCCGGGCCTCAGGTGCCAGCCCCGATACGACCAGGATATCGCGATTGGCATATTGATCCTGGATCGGATTGGGTTTGACGGTAAGGTCTTCACCCACCACGTAGACAAATCGGCCATTGACCGTGGTCACGACAGCTTCCGGGGGAATGAGCACGGCATCGCGCAGCATGCCCAGTTGCGCCTTGACTTGAACGAATTGACCTGGCCATAAATCGCCCTTGGGGTTGGGCACCTGTGCTTTGACGCGCAGCGTGCCATTGGCAGGGTCGATGGTGTTGTCAACGAAGCTGAGCTGGCCTTTGACCTGATGGTTGGTGGCGGGCACAGAGGCTGTCACTTGAGCCTGGCCTTGTAGATAACTGCTTTGCAGGCGAGCGAATTGGCTCTCGGGCAAGTTGAATTGAATCGCGATGGGGTCGACCTGGGTGACGGTCACCAAGGGAGAGCCCCCAGGCTGAACCAATGTGCCCTGAAACACCTGAATGGCACCTGTTCGACCAGAGACCGGTGCCCGGATGGTGTGGTAGTCCAAAGCCACTTCGGCCGCTTTCAATGCCGCCTCGTCGGATTTGACCAAGGCCCATTGCGCCTCCCGTTGAGCCCGAGTGGTGTCGAGCGAACCTTGAGAGATGAAATTCTGCGACCGAAGTTCTTGTGCGCGATCCAACTGCCGATCCAGGTCGGTCGCCAACGCCTTGTTGCGAGCCAGGGCAGCACGCAATTTTTCAACATTCGCCCGATCGTTGCGGTCATCGAGCACAAACATGGCTTGCCCCTGGCTCACGACTTGTCCTTCACGGATCAGGACTTCGCGCACCAGGCTGGAGACTTGTGATCGGACTTCAACGGTTTTGAGCGAGGTCACGGTGCCATTGACTTCGACCATCAAAGGGGTGTCAGCGACTTTGGGTTGGATCACGGTCACCGCCTGCTCGGCGGGAGGGCCAGGACGATTTTTAACCTCGTCGGGGAGAGTCAGACGCCAGTAGAGTGCGGCGGCCAGACCGATGAGCAACGCTGCTAAGACGATGCGGCGTGCACTGACTGCTTTGGACATGTGAACCTTTCGCTTCGGGGTTCGAGACTCTGACCCCTGATGTGCGATGCTACTTGGAATTGGCTTTGCAGGAGTTCGCCAAATGCATTCATTGTAAACAAATGCAAAGATGCAAGGGGCCTCCCAGCGAAGTCGTGCTTTGGCGGGTGTCAAGGCGGTGACAACCACGGGGTCATGGAGGCTTTCCAAAACCCTTGGCGTTCAAGGAGTGCCCGAAATCGGGATGAGTCGATCACAGGCTGACCGCAGCGCACACGATGGCGCTGCGGCAGCCTGGACAATCAGGGTTTGACGCCCAAGACCCTGATCGCATTTTCACCCAAGATGTTCAGGCGATCATCATCGCTGAGCTCGGGCGTGGACATGACATGTCCGACAGGATCCATTTCCCAAGGAATGGGGTGGTCGGTGCCGACCATGATTTGACCCGGTCCGACTTCGGCAGCCAGATGACGAAGCGCTTCAGGGGTGAAAACCAGCGCATCCACATAAATTTGCCGCATGTATTCGCTGGGCTTTTTCTTCAAGACGATGTCGGGGTTGCAATTTTGGGGTGAGATGAAGCAACTGCGGTCCATGCGTGGCGCATAAGAACCCAAAAACCCGCCGCCATGCGCCGCCAACACCTTGAGTTGCGGGTACTTGTCAAAAACACCTTCGAAAATCAGCTTTTCAAGAGCGATGGTGGTGTCCAGCGGGTTGCCAATGACGTTGGCCAACCAGCCATTGCCCTTGAACCGGTGCGCCAACTCAGGGGTGCTTTGCGGATGAATGAACAGGGTCACGCCCAACTCCTGGGCTTTGGCGAGAACCGGATGAAATTCGGAGTGGGCAAAATCACGCCCCAGAACACTGCCGCCAATGGCGGCGCCGACCAGACCGTACTTTTTCACCGCCTCTTCAAGTTGTTGAACGGCCAGGTCGGGATACTGCATGGCGATCGAGGCAAAGGCAGAAAAACGACGCGGATGCAAGGCGATCAATTCGGCCAGGCTCTCGTTGTTGATTTTGCAGATGGCAGCAGCCGTGTCGCGGTCCTTTTTATACCAAAAGGGGTTGACGCTGAGCACCTGCATGTCGACGCCCATTTTGTCCATGTCAGCCAGACGCGCCTTGAGGGGGTCGGCTTGTTGCAGGAAGTGTTCCGCGGCCCCTTTGGTGGGTGGCAAAATGCCGGGCGCATCAGCACCCATCAGATCCAGGCTGTCCTGGAACAAACAATGGGTGTGTGTGTCAATGACGCGGGCTTTGCGCCCTTTGATCGTGACGGTGGATTTATTCGGGGCTGCGGCGCCGCCTCCCCCAGGTGCAGCAGACCTGGCCGGCAAAAGCTGGCAAGCGCAAAATTGAAGACCACCGATGCGGTGGGTATGACCAAAAATTCGAGACATGAGAACTCCCTCAAAGCGACATCATAAGCAAATCAGATCGAGTGAGCCCGATCTCAGTCCAATTGAAGATTCAAGCCTTTGGCGATGCCTGACCAGAATCGGTCTTGTTCTTGCAAAAAGCGGGCAAATTGCTCCGGGCTGGAGGGGTCGGCTTGAATACCCAATTTGTCAAAGCGATCAAGGACTGCCTTGTCGCGCAGCATTTGCGTCGCCAAATCGTTCAGGCGTTTGGTGATCGGTGCCGGCAAACCGGCTGGCCCGAAAAATCCAAACCAACCTTGCGCCACAAATCCCGGATAACCCGATTCCGCCACGGTAGGGACATTGGACAAAATCGGCACGCGCACAGATCCGGTGGTCGCCAACACCTTGAGTTTTCCCGCTTGATGATTGGCCACAGTGTTGGTCAGCGAACTCTCGAAGGAAAGATCCACCACGTTGGCCAGCAAGTCTTGCATGGCCGGTGCGGCCCCTTTGTAAGGCACATGGGTGAGTTTGATGCCGGCATCAGAGGCCAGCTTTTCTGCAAACAGGTGCGGCAACGAGCCCTGGCCCACACTGGCATAAGTGATTTTGTTGGGTTGTGCTTTGGCTGCTGCGATCATATCGCCCAATGTGTTGTAGGGTGTTTTCACTCCCGCCAGGATGGCCCCCGGGGTGTTGACGATGTTGGTGATGGGCGTGAAATCACGCGAGGGGTTGAAGTTAAGGGTTTTGTGAATGTGAGGCGCAATCGACATGGCGCTCACCGTCATGATGCCCAAGGTGTGGCCATCAGGCGTGGCTTTGGCCAGCACAGCGGTGCCAATGTTGCCACCTGCTCCGGCGCGGTTCTCAACAATCACCGTTTGGCCCAATTGCTCTCCCAGGTATTTGGCCACCTCGCGTCCCACCAGGTCGGTCACTCCGCCGGGCGGGAAGGGCACGATCAGGGTGATGGGCTTGCTGGGCCAGGCTGGGGCTTGAGCCCAGACATTGCCCAAAGGGGCGAGCAGTGCCAATGAGCTCAAACACAGGGCCAGACGACGTTTCATGGATACTCCTTTGATGCAACAACCAAACATGGGCGTCAATCTAATCATCTCGGATCGCTGGGGTCAACCTTGTAATCCCTTGGACAGACGACCAGCAGTCGATCTTGTGACAGCGCCGAAACCATCCATGATCAGGTGCCAGTGAGTTCCTGCGGGGCGCAAGTTGAGAGTTTGAACTTCGGGATTAATCCCCTGGTACGAGCAAGGCGATCACACTCATTGGATTCATGTCGAGAGACCGCAGGGAACGGTAGCGATGCGTCAGCGCTTGGGACGCTCGATGCCAGACAAACGCTCCATCACGGCACATACGGCAGCCGTGTCGAAGGTCGTCATGCCCTGAGCCATGGCGGCAGAGTGGATGCTGGAGGCCACAGCAAACAGCGGCGTTGCGCAATCGATGCTCTTGGCATAGTCTTGAATGATGGACAAGTCTTTGGACATGGTGGCGAAAGTCGCCGACACATTGTCCTGGTAATTGTTTTGAACCATCATCGGTCCCCGCACCTCAAAAATGCGCGAGGTTGCGGCGCTGCCGCACAAGACCTGGTAAATGGTTTCGGGGGCAATACCGGCCTTCATGCCAAACGCCATGGCTTCGGCGGTGGAGACGTTGTGGATGGCCACCAGGAGGTTGGCCACATATTTCATGCGACTGCCGTTGCCGAATTCACCCAGAAAATGCGAGATGCGGCCCATGGCATGCAGTGCGGGCTTGAGGTCTTCGTAGGCTGTGAGGTCGCCACTGGCAAAAAACACCAGGTCACCTTGGGCGGCTTGGGCGCCTGTTCCGCTGACGGGGCAGTCCAACAGGGTGACGCCTCTTTGGGACAAGGCCTGGTAAGCCGCGAGTTTGTCATCCAAGCCCAAGGTGCAGGTATCTGCAACCACCACATCCTTGCGGGCCTCAATCATGCCTTTGGGACCTGTCATGACCGCATGAAACGCAGCTGGGGTGGGTAAAGAAGTGATGACCCGATGACAATGCTCAGTCACGGCCAGTGGTGAGTCTGCACCGATCAAACCCTCAGCCTCGAGTGCGCTTTGCCGCTCAGGGTTGGCGTCGTGGCCGATCACCGAATACCCTTTGCGCAAAAGATTACGGGCGTAAGCTGAACCCATGATGCCTAAACCCACCACGCCGATTGCTTCATTCATGGATGTCCAGCCTTTCCAAAATTTGTTGCGTTCGGCGCATGCTATCAGGGACTGTGCCTGCAGGTGTTCATCAAAGTGACTTGAAAAACGCCCTTTTGGGGGGCGTGTTCGGGGAATGGGCAAAAAAATCCCCACCGGCTTTGTGTCAGCGGGCGGGGAAATCGCATAAGGTGATAAAAGTGGCTCCCCGACCTGGGCTCGAACCAGGGACCTACGGATTAACAGTCCGGCGCTCTACCGACTGAGCTATCGGGGAATAGACTCTAAGTATAGCGCATTTTCGGCTGTTTTTCGAAGTGTTCGCAAAAGCGAGACACAGGGGTATCGCCAAGGCGGTGGACAAAAACGCTCAAATGTCCATAACATGCGCCGCACTCAGGGCAACTGCGCCAAGCTGCCCCGTCGCAGACATTCAACACAAGGAAAACAACCATGAGTTCAGATTCCGTGCGCGTCAGTCATGATCAACTGCGCCTGTTCATTGCCCGGGCCTTTGAGGCACAAGGCCTGCCCGCTGCCGATGCGATGAAAATTGCCACGCTCATGGCCGAGGCGGATTTACAGGGGTCGGACGGTCATGGGGTGATTCGGTTGGCTCCCTACATCAAGCGCATTCAACAAGGGGGCATCAACAAGCAGCCGAACATTCGGGTCATCCACGAGCGAGCCGCTTCGGCGGTGCTTCATGGCGACAACGGCATGGGGCATCTGGTGGTTTCCAAGGCGGTGGATCTGGCCATTCAAAAGGCCAAAAGCGCAGGCGTGGCCTGGGTCGGTTGCCGCTACAGCAACCACGCGGGTCCAGCCTCGCTGTATGCCCGCAAACCGCTGGAGCATGACATGCTGGGTTTGTACTTTGCAGTGGGCAATGCGAACCATTTGCCGCCCTGGGGCGGCATGGACATGCTGTTATCGACCAATCCGATTGCAGCCGGGGTGCCCGCAGGTGATGAACCCCCGGTGGTGTTGGACATGGCCACCACCGTGGCGGCCTACGGCAAAGTGAAGGTCAAAGCCAAGAGAGGTGAAATGATGCCCGAGGGCTGGATGATCGATCGGCAGGGCAAACCCCTGACAGACCCCAAGCGAGCCGATGAGGGTTTTTTGTTGCCGATTGGTGAACACAAAGGGTATGGTCTGGCATTGATCGTCGGTTTGCTGGCGGGCACCTTGAGTGGTGCGGCCATGGGCAAAGATGTGATCGACTTCAACGCCGATTTCAAAACCACGACCAACACCGGACAAGCGATTCTGGTCATTGATTTGAGCGCATTCGGTGATCCGGCAGAATTCAAGTCAAGCGTGGACACCCTGGTGCGAGACATCCGGGGGAGCGCCCGATTGCCCGGCGTCGACCGGATTTGGTTGCCAGGCGAGCAAAGCCACGGCAAGCGTCAAAGTTATGCTGTTGAGGGCATCCCGATTCCGGTGGCAGTCAAGAAAGATTTGGACGCTCTGAGTGAGCAGCTGGGCGTTGCCCCGTTGCCGACGCTCTGATTTTTCAACCCGTGCAAAAAAAGAGACCCTCCGCTGGGAGGGTCTCGGTTTTTGAGCGAATCAAAAACTCATTCGGGCTTGATGTTTTGCTCGCGGATCACCTTGCCATAACGGGCGTGCTGGTCTTTGGTCTTGGCCAGGAATTGATCCGGCGTGTTGCCCACGGCCACCAGACCCAAACCGTCGTAGCGCGCTTTGATTTCCGGATCAGACAAGGCCTGAACCGCAGCCGAGTGCAGGCGGTCGACGATGTCCTTGGGCACGCCCGGTGGAGCCGTGAGAGCAAACCAGGTTTCAAACTCGAAGCCCTTGACGCCACCTTCTTCGAAAGTGGGGACATCGGGATATTGAGGGTGCCGCTTCTTGAGGGGGACGCCCAGCAGGCGCATCTTGCCAGCCTTGACCAACGAAGCAACGGTGGCAATGCCTTGGAATGTCACGTCGGCTTCGCCAGCGGCAGCGCCCTGGGCGGCTTGACTCGCCCCTTTGTAAGGCACATGCTTGAGTTTCACGCCGGTGTGAGCCGAGAACATGGCACCAGCAATGTGTTGCGGGCTGCCAATGCCACCCGATGCATAGGTGATGGTGTCGGGCGCGGCTTTGGCGGCCGCCACCAACTCGCCGATGTTTTTGAATTTGGAGTTGACTGATACGGCGGCGCTGAACTCAATCGCTGCTGCCAGGGTGATGTAACTGAAGTCGGTCAGAGGGTTAAACGGAGTGTTGGGATTGATGTTGGGCACCATCGTCAGGATGCTGTCGTTGAAGCCGCCAATGGTGTAGCCATCGGGCGCCGATTTGGCCAGCCGGTCGGCACCGATGATGCCGGCAGCCCCAGTGATGTTTTCGATCACCAACGACTGCCCCAGGATGGTCGACATTCTTTGCGCCAACAGGCGCGCCGCCACATCCACTGCGCTGCCCGCTGCCAGCGGGATGATCATCTTGATGGGTTTGGTCGGGTAGGCCGTTTGAGCGTTGACCGCTCCGGTACCCAAGGCCAGCGAAGACGCTGCCAGCAAAACGTCACGACGTGTGGGGAAATGTTTGCGCATGTGGACTCCTGAAAAATGAGAGGGTTGGGTTGATCGAGCCTCTGCGCTCTTTTCCCAGTCAAACTTTGATGATAAACAATCAGCTCGAAGGTTTGGTCCCGGCGGGGTGCATACCCCTGTGCGACGGGGCGGAATTGGCGGCCATGAGTGTCCGAGTGAGAGTCAGGGTTTTTGGTGTAAACCCTAGGGGTTGAGAAGGGCGACTTGACCTAACCTCTCATCTTTGTTGATCATTTGATGATCAAGGATTGAAAGGACTGTGACATGGGACTGCGTTTCCTCGAGCATGTGTTGATACTCACCCATGACCCCGAAGGCACTCGCGATTGGTTTGTGAATAATCTCGGCTTTCGCAATGGCTATCACCCGGAGTTTGGTTTTCCGGTGTATTGGCTCTATATCGGTGATCAGGATGTGATTCACATTGGCAAGGCGCGTCACTCTGAGCACCAGGACACCTATCTCAAAACCCCGACCGATGGCGACAAGGATTTTTCTGCTGCTGGCGCACTGGGTTCGGGACGCATCGACCACATCTGTCTGAATTGCGATGGCATGCAAGAGTTCGTGGACCGCCTCACCGCGAATGGCGTCGAGTTCAGCGAGCGCAAGGCCCACAACTCTTTGTTGTATCAATTGTTCATGCGCGAGCCGATCAACGGCATCAAGGTCGAACTCAATTTCTCCTGGGAAGAAGCCGTCAAGATGGGCCGCGTGCCCGCTTATACCGATACGGGGGACAACCAAAAGCCTACCGATCAGGTGATGACCGGTCAACCCGCCCAACCCGTTTCCACTTTTTAAGGCACCGCACTCCATGAAAGCCAAAACAGTTCGTGTTCACCAAGCCGGCGGACCTGAGGTCCTGAAGATCGAAGAGCACGATTTGCCCGATCCTGCGGCGGGTGAGGTCACGATCCGTCACACCGCCATTGGTTTTAATTTTCAGGACATCTACACCCGATCGGGTTTGTATCCGTCCCCCCTGCCCACGGGCTTGGGTACCGAAGCTGTGGGAGTGGTCGAAAAGGTAGGCTCTGGCGTGACCGATTTCAAAGTTGGCGATCGGGTCTGTTATGCCAGCGGACCCATGCTGGGTGCCTGTGCCACGGCGCGCAATTATCCCGTGGCGCGATTGATGAAATCGCCCGATTTCATGAAAGACGAAGAGATCGCAGCCATCTTGCTCAAAGGCATGACGGTCGAGTACCTGATGAACCGTTGTTATCCGGTGCAAAAGGGCCAGCATGTTCTGATGCACGCTGCAGCCGGTGGCGTCGGGCTTTTGGCGGGTCAATGGGGCAAGCACATCGGGGCACACATGATCGGTGTGGCGGGGGGGGCTGACAAGGCGGCTCTGGCCTTGCAAAACGGTTACGAATATTGCATCGATCGCAAGTCTGAGGACATCGCGGCCCGTGTCAAAGAAATCACTGGCGGCAAAGGCGTTCCCGTGGTTTATGACTCGGTCGGCAAGGACTCGTTTGAGGCTTCGCTCAACAGTCTGATGCCACGCGGTTACTTTGTGTCCTTTGGCACCACCACGGGGGCTCCCCCGCCAGTGGCCGCCGGTACGCTGCAAAAAATGGGTTCGCTGTACTTCACCCGCCCGACTTTGGTGACTTACACCGCTTCCACGCAAGAGTTGCGCGATTCTGCAGCGGCTGTGTTCGAGATGTTCCGCCAAGGTGCCCTGAAGTTGTCGATCCATCAGCGTTACAAACTCGACGACATTGCCAAGGCACACGCAGATCTGGAAACGGGCAAGACCACAGGTTCGAGCATCATTTTGCCGGCCTGATTCATTTTTTCAACAAGACGAGGAGTTCAACATGATCAAGAGTTTCAAAGTAGGACTGCTGGCCGGCGTGATGGCCTTGGCCGGTTGGGGCACCGCCCAAGCCGAAAACATCCGCTTGCGGATTGCTTCGGGTCACCCGGCGGCCAACACCTATGTCAACCTGATGCAAAACTTCTTTGTGCCCGAAGTCACCAAGCGGGTGGCGGAGCGGACCCCGCACAAAATTGAATTTGTCGAGGGCTACGGTGGCGCCATGGTCAAAGTGGCCGACACCCTTGAAGGGGTGCAGTCGGGCCTGATCGACATCGGGGGTTATTGCTTCTGTTTCGAAGCCTCGAACTTGCCTTTGCACGCTTTTCAGGTCATGCTGCCTTTTGGCACCATGAGCCCCAAGGCCAGCGTGCAGTTGGCCCGTCAGGTCTACAACCAGGTGCCTTACATGTCCAAAGTGTTCGAGGACAAGTACAACCAGACCCTGTTGGCCCTGATCGCCGACAACGGTTACAACCTGGGCACCACCTTTGAATGGAACACCGTGGCAGACCTCAAGGGTCGCAAAATCGCCGGTGCCGGTCTCAACCTGAAATGGCTGGAGTACGCAGGCGTGGTGCCGGTTCAATCGTCGTTGCCCGAGGCTTACACTTCGATGCAAACCGGTGTCTACAACGGCTGGATCATGTTCCCCTCGGGCTGGGTCAACTTCAAACTCAACGAAGTCGCCAAGCATTACACCGAGACCGGCTTTGGCGCCATCACCTGGCACGGTCTGACCATGAACAAGGCCCGATTTGCCAAGTTGCCTAAAGAGGTTCAGGCCATCATCGTGGAAGTGGCCAAAGAATTTGAAGCCCGCACCGGAACAGTCAACGAAGAAAACTATCCCAAGCAGCTCGAGCAGTTGCGCGGCATGGGTGTGACCGTCAAGAAAGTGCCTGACAGCGTCCGCGTGGATTGGGCCAACTCGCTCAAGGACTGGCCGCAAGCCATGGCCACCGAACTCGATGCCAAGGGCATGCCTGCCACCCAGGTGCTGAAGCTGACCCTGGAAGGTGCCGAGAAAATGGGCCACAAGTGGCCGGTTCGTTACAACATCAAGTAAATCATGCTCGATAAACTGGCGGACTGGGTGACCAAGGCCTGCATGGTGGCGGCAGCCATCTGGGCCGTTGTCTTGTGTTTTCTGGTGGTCGCCGACGTGTCCGGACGGGTGCTGTTCAACAGCCCCGTCAAGG
>JACCDX010211617.1_pt1 | contig 14193 bp, 18 predicted proteins | sample 7449681 | NCBI WGS metagenome assembly JACCDX01 (sample SAMN15323450, study PRJNA562643) | freshwater metagenome | isolation source: river surface water | place: USA:Blue River Watershed | collected 2017-08-18
CATCACCGGCCTGGAGCAGCCAGATGCCGGCTCCTTCAAGGTCGGCGACACCGTCAAGACCGCCTACGTCGAGCAGTCGCGCGACTCGCTGCAGAACGATCGGACCATCTGGGAGGTCATCAGCGACGGCCAGGAGATGATGCCGCTCGGCACCCGGTCGGTGAACAGCCGTGCGTACTGCGCGCAGTTCGGGTTCACCGGCGCGGATCAGCAGAAGAAGGTCGGTGTCCTCTCCGGCGGCGAGCGCAACCGCGTGCTGCTCGCGCGCGTGCTGAAGAGCGGCGCCAACCTCATCCTCCTCGACGAGCCGACGAACGACCTCGACGTGAACTCCATCCGCGCGCTCGAGGAAGGCCTGGAGAACTTCGCCGGCTGCGCCGTCATCATCTCGCACGACCGCTGGTTCCTCGACCGCATCGCGACGCACATCATGGCGTTCGAGGGCGACAGCTACGTCCACTGGTTCGCCGGCAACTACTCGGCCTACCTCGAGGATTACCGCCGCCGGAAGGGCAAGGACGCCGACCAGCCGCACCGGGTGAAATACCGCCGCCTCACGCGCTGAGCGACAGTGGTGCCTCCGCGCGCCTGACGCGGGGCACTGCGTTTTGATGAGTCGGCCGCCTTGCGCGCCCGGGGCGTGGGTCCGCAGCGTCGCGGGCACGCCCGATGAACAAAACCCTCCTCCCGTGGTTGCTGCTGCTGTTGCCTCTCACCGCCTGTGAGCGGCTCGATCGCCGCTCGGCGCACGCGAGCGTCTCGGTCGCACCCGGCGAGGTGCGCGTGAAACTGTGGGCGGCGCCGCTCGCCGGGGAGCGGCTGCTCGTCCGCACGACGCGGGTGGAAAACGGCCGCGCGACCTTGGTGGTGGAGGAAGCGTTGGCGGGATCGGCGGGCGCGGCGCGGCACGAGATGGTTTTCCGCGAAGTGGCGCCGGGCGTGTGGCGCGGCGAGGACGCGCTCGGCGAACAATGGCTTTCCGGCGTCGCCTTGGTGCGGGCGGTGGCGACGACGGGCGCAGCGCGGGTGGAGTTCGCCCCGATGCCGGGCGGCGCTTCGCGGACGCATGAGGTCCGGTGGCGCGCCGAAGTCTGGTCCGCGGCGGAAGTGCGCGCGGCGTTCGGCGAGAAGACTAGCGAGGTGCGCCTGCGGCGTTGGGTGCGCTGAGCGCGCGCCGTCACTCGAAGTCGAACAGCCGGCCCATCGCGCGGCGGTCCTTCTTCGTCGGCCGGCCGGCGCCGCGGGCGCGGGCGAGCATGTGCTCGAGGTTGGCCTGCTTCACGCGCTCGTATTCGGCGGCGGGCGTGAGGTCCTGCATGAACTCCGGCAACTGCTTCGCGCCGACGCGCGAGCGCGGCACGCCGACGACCTTCAGGGTGCGCGTGACGAGGCCGACGCGGGCCGTGACGACCTCGCCGAGGTGGATGTCGCGGCCGGGTTTGGCGTCAAGGCCATTGACCTGCACGCGGCCGTTGCGGCATTGCGCCGTGGCTTCGGCGCGGGTCTTGAACACGCGCACGCTCCAGAGCCATTTGTCGAGACGGGTGTCGTCCATGGGCGAAGTCATCGGCCGCCGTGGGCGCGTTCCCACGAGAAGAGGAATTGCTGCGCGTAGCCGGCGAGCGGGCCGTAGTGGGCGCGGCCGAACTGCGCGAGCGCGGCGGGTTTCCAGCCGTCGAGCGCGTAGCGGCGTTCGAGGGCCTTCAGGATCCACGTGTCGACGGGGAACGCCTCGAGCCGGCCCGCGCCGAAGAGGAGCACGCAGTCCGCGACCTTTTCGCCGATGCCGGGCAAGGTGAGCAGCCGCGCCTTCGCCTCGGGATACGGCGCGGCCTCAGTCGCGGCGAGCCAACCGGGGTGCGCGGCGCGGAAGCGCGCGGTCTCGCTGATGTAGCGCGCGCGGAAACCGAGCTGGCACGCGCGCAACTCCGCCTCGGGCACGGTGGCGAGTTCGGTCCACGTCGGCAGGCGGCGAAACGGCGTGCCCGCGAGCGGCATGCCGTGGCGCTCGGCGAGGAGCGCCATCATCTGTTTGATCTGCACGATCTGCTTCGTCGCGCTGCAGAGGAAACCGAGGAGCGTGTCGCCGAACGGTTGGCGCAGGAGCCGCAGGCCGCGGAATTCTTCCACGCAACGCGCGAGGTGCGCGTCGCTGCGCCACGGGAGCGAATCGGTCAGCGCGGCCCAGTCCTGCTCGGCGCCGAGGTAGCGCGGCAACGCGGCGGCGACGCGCGCGTGCAGCGGGAGCGGAGCGCGCCATTCAAGCGCGGCGTCGTGCAGGCGGAGTTGCGCGACGCAATCGGCCCAGAGTCCGGTCCAGACGCCGGCGTCATCGCGCGACCAGCGGAAGGATTGTCCGCCGTCGATCGTCTCGGCGAGCAGGGCGGGCGTCGGCGCCCAGCCGGGGAGCGGTTGCCAGTCGGACCAGCGCACCGCCGTCACTTGCCCGGACGTTCCCAGAGGTAGCTCTTCTCGGTCGCTACGGCGGCGCCGGCGGCGTCGCGCAGGTCGAGTTTCCACGCGGCGGCGGAGACCTTGGCGTCGGGCCAGTCGGTGCCGGTCAGGCCGAAGTTGAAGACAGTCTGGCCGGCCGGGACGTCGGCCTTGAACGTGAATGTGCGCGGCTCGGGCTTGTCGGGGAACACGACTTGGAACGCGAACGTCGCGGTGAACGGCGCGCCTTTGTTTTCGGTGCGGACGAGGAAGTAGTAACCGCCGCGCTCCTTCGGCTGCGAGCGGAGGACGACTTCGCCGCCGGTGTTTTCCTGGCCGTCGAAGTATTCCGAGATGCGCTTGAACGACGCGGCGTCGCGCCAGCCGGTGAAGACGCGGACGATGCGCACGTCGGCGGCTGCGGCGGTGACCGCGAGAGCGAGGAAGAGAGCGAGGGCGCGCATGAGGCGGACCGTGCCGTCAGGGCACGGCGAGGTAAACCTTTTTGTATTGGTGGAAACCGAGCAATGCCGGCTCCCAGCCGCGGACGGCCGGGTGGATGAGATACGAACGCACCCCGAAGAAGACCGGCGCGACGGGCGCTTGTTCGAGCAGGCGGGCCTCGGCGGTTTGGAACGCCGCGAGGCGCGCGGTGGCGTCGGTCGCGCGCGCGGCCGCGGCGATCTGTGCGTCGTAGGCGGCGTCGGCCCAGCCGGTCCAGTTGTTGGTGCCGCCGCCGACGAACATGTCGAGGAACGTCACCGGATCGACGAAGTCGCCGACCCAGCGCGCGGACGAGATGGCGTAGTTGAGCGACTGCTGGTTGCTGACCCAGGTCTTCTGCTCGACCGGCGAAAGCGTCACTCGGACGCCGAGTTCGCGCTGCCACATCGCTTGGATGACTTCGAGGACCTTGGCGTGGAGCTCGTCGTTGCGCACCTGCACGTCGAGCACGGGGAAGTTTTTCGCCTCTGGAAAACCGGCCGCGACCAACAGTGCGCGCGCGGCGGCGGGGTCGTGCGGCATGCGGGCCTGCGCCGTGTAGCCCGCACAATCCGGCGGCGTGTAGTGCGGCGCGGGCGCGCGCGTGCCGCGGAGGAGCGTGCGCGCGAGTTGGTCGCGGTCGATGGCGAGCGAGAGCGCGCGGCGGACGCGGGCGTCGTTGAGCGGTGGACGCGTGGTGTTGAAGCGGAGGAAAAACGTCTCGAGGAACGGGTCGAGGCGGAGCGATTGCGGCGCCGTGCGGCGGTAGCTGTCGACCTTGGCCAGCGGCAGCTCGGCGGTGAGGTGGACCTGCCCGGCGCGGAAGGCGCGCTCGTCGACGTCCATGTTCTCGGTCGGGAAAAACGTGATGCCGCGGAGGCGGACGGCAGCGGCGTCCCAGTAGGCGGCGTTGCGCGCGACCTTCACGTGGGCGTTGGGCGACCACGCAGTGAGGACGAACGGGCCGTTGCCCACGAGGTTGCCGGGACGCGTCCACGCCGTGCCGCGCGCGGTGGCGGCGGCGAACTTGGCGAGCACATGCGTCGGCACGGGGAACCAGACGGGATTCGCCGTGAGCGCGGGCAGGTAGGCGGTCGGTCGCTCGAGCGTGAGGCGCAGCGTGCGCGCATCGACCGCCTCGGCGCAGAGCGTGGCGACGTCGGCGCGGCCGGCGGCGATGGCTTCGGCGTTCTTCAGCGGGAAGAGCAGATACGAATACTCCGCGGCCAACGCCGGGTGCAGCGCGCGGCGCCACGACGCGATGAAGTCCGCGGCGGTGAGCGGCGTGCCGTCCGACCACTTCAAGCCGGCGCGCAGGTGGAAGGTGACGGTCAGGCCGTCGGCGGAAGTTTCCCAACGCTCGGCGGCCGCGGGCACGGCGACGGAGGTCTTTTCGTCGAGCGCGCAGAGTCCTTCGAAGAGTGCGAGGGCGATGTTCTGGTCGGTGAAGGCCGTCATCACCTGCGGGTCGAGGTCCTGCGGCTCGGCGCCGTTGCCGACGAGGAGGATCTGGTCGCGGATCCCGTCGTCGACCGGGCGGGCGGGCGCCGCGAGCGCGGCGCCGAGGCTGGCGAGGGAAGCGAGGACAAACCGACAAACCGTCATGCCGCGACGATGCACGCGCCGCCGCCCGGCGCAAGCGACGCGGCACTTGGGGCTAATGAGCAACAAAGCCCCTCGCGTGGCCCGCAGCGTGGCCGGAAGATTTGTTGCTCATTAGCCCCAAAGGCGGCGGGGCGGGAATTTTCTCGTTCCGGGCCTAATAAAACCCAGCCTCGGCCGTGAAGCATGGCAGGTGACGTGAACACCCCAGGAACAACTCATGAAAGCCATGCCTTCGTGGAGACGGCCGTCTCCCGCCATCAAGCGCCGTTGCTGCGCTACGCCACGCGGCTCCTGCACGGGGATGCCGACCGCGCGCGCGACGTCGTGCAGGACACCTTCGTCAAGCTCCTCGCCCAGAAGCCGGCGGAGATCGAGAGCCACGTGGCGGAGTGGCTCTTCACCGTCTGCCGGCACCGCGCGCTCGACGTGCTCCGCAAGGAGGGTCGCATGAAGCTCTTCGAAGAAGGCCAGGCCGAGCGCCTCAGCGCGCCCGAACCGATGCCCGGCGCCGACGCCGAGCGCGCCGAGACCCAGGCCGCTGTGCTGCGCCTCATCGCCAGCCTCCCGCGCAACCAGCAGGAGGTCGTGCGCCTCAAGTTCCAAAACGGTTTTAGCTACAAGGAAATCAGCCGCATCACGTCGCTGTCCGTGACGAATGTCGGCTTCATCCTCCACACCGCCGTCGCGCGGCTGCGGAAGGAGATGGCGGCGCAGCCCGAATGACGCGCCCACCCGGAGACAGACCATGAACACTTCGCCTCTTACGCCCGACGATCCCCGCCTCACCGCCTACGCCCTCGACGAAATGGAAGCCGCCGAACGCGCCGCCTTCGAACCGTTGCTCGCCGCCGACCCGGCCGCGCGCCGCGCCGTCGACGAGATCCGCGCCACGGCAGCGCTCCTCGGCGATGCGCTCGCCTCCGAAGACGAGAGCATCGCGGTCGCGCCTCTCGAACTCCCGGCCGCGTCCGCGCCGGTCGAGGATCCTTACCGATCGAAACGGCCGAAGCTCCTGCGTTTCCCGTCGCTCTATTACGTCACGGCCATGGCGGCCGCGGCGTGTTTCACCGTCGTGGTCTTCACGCAGAGCGAGCGCGACTACGCTGCCAAGAGCGGCGCGCGCCTGATCCCGCTCAACGACGCCACGGTCGCCGCGATGCGCGTCGAGGCGGCGGAGGCGCGCGAGTCTGTCGCACGCCACGAAGTCCGGGCGAAGCGCGAGATCGTGGCTGCGGCGAACGGCCAGTTTGAGCTGCAGGCGCGGGCGGTGCCGGTGGAGTTGCCGCCGGCGACGACCGCCGCGCCCTCGCCGGTGGAGCCGATTCGCCTGGAATCGTTTGCGGTCGCCGCGGCTCCGGCTCCGGCGCCCGCGGCCGTGCCCGTGCCGCTCCACGCGTCGCAAGTCACGTTCGGGAGCGCTTCCATGACGGGCTCGGCTCCGGTTTCCTACGCGGCGAAGCGCTCGGCCGTGGTGCTGCCGCAGACGGAAGCGTCCAACACCGAAGGTTACTCGGCGCTCACGGAGAATCCGTTCCTCACGGTCGCGCAGAATCCGCTCTCCACGTTCGCGGCGGATGTCGACACGGCGTCCTACTCGAACGTCCGGCGCTTTCTCGCGCAGCGGCGTCTCCCGCCGAAGGGCGCGGTGCGCGTCGAGGAGCTCGTGAACTATTTCCCGTATCGCTACGCGCCGCCGGCGGGCGCGTCGCCGTTTGCGGCGCACCTCGAGGTCGCCAGCGCGCCATGGGCGCCGCAGCACCGGCTCGTGCGCATCGGATTGAAGGGTCGTGAAGTCAGCGACGCCGTGCGGCCACGGGCCAACCTCGTGTTCCTCCTCGATGTTTCCGGTTCGATGAACGCGGCCAACAAGCTCCCGCTGGTGCAACAGTCGCTCCGCTTGCTCGTCGGGAAACTGCGACCCGACGATCGCGTGGCGATCGTGGTCTACGCCGGGGCGACCGGGCTCGCGTTGCCTTCGACGCCGGTGCGTGAGTCGGCGAAGATCCTGGCGGCGCTCGATGCGTTGCAGGCCGACGGGTCGACCAACGGTGCGGCCGGCATCCAGCTGGCTTACGACATCGCAAAGGCGAACTTCGTGCCCGGTGGCGTGAACCGCGTCGTGCTCGCGACCGACGGTGACTTCAACGTCGGCGTGGCGAGCGAGAGCGAGTTGACCGATCTCATCGCGACGAAGGCGAAGAGCGGCGTGTTCCTCAGCGTGCTCGGCTTCGGCATGGGCAACCTGAAGGACGGCACGCTCGAGCAGCTCGCCGACAAAGGTAATGGCAACTACGCCTACATCGACTCGCTCGCCGAGGCGAAGAAGGTGCTCGTGGAGCAGGCCGGCGGCACGCTCGTGACGATCGCGAAGGACGTGAAGCTGCAGGTGGAGTTCAATCCCGCCGTGGCCCAGGCCTACCGTCTCCTCGGCTACGAGAACCGGCTGCTGCGCAAAGAGGACTTCAACAACGACAAGGTCGACGCCGGCGAGATCGGCGCCGGGCACACGGTCACGGCGCTGTATGAAGTCGTGCCCGTCGGCGCGCCCACGCCCGAGACGAGTCCGGTGGATGCGCTCAAATACCAGCGCGTCGAGGCGACGCCGCGGGCGACCCCGGGCGCGAACGGCGAACTGCTGACGCTGAAGATCCGTTACAAGGAGCCGGCGGGCGACGTGAGCTCGAAGCTGGAGTTCGCGCTGCGCGACGGCGGCAAGTCGTTCACCGAGGCCAGCGCGGACTTCAAGTTCGCGGCGGCGGTGGCGGCGTTCGGGTTGCGGTTGAAGGACTCGGCGTATCGCGGCGACGTCACGCTCGGTAAGGTGGCTGAGTGGGCGCGCGAAGGCTTGGTCGACGATGCCGGCGGCTATCGCACGGAGTTTCTCGGGCTCGTGACCGAGGCGGCTGCGCTCGTCGAAGAGTGAGCGGTCGGGCCGCGCGCGCCGGGCGCAAAAAAAGCCCGCCTCGAGGAGGCGGGCGCGGGGAAGGGGGACGAGGCCCGGCGGCTTAGTTGCCGTGGGGCTTCTTGTCGGCCTTCTTCTCTTCCTTCTTGTCGGCTTTCTTCTCGGCCTTGCAGCCGCAGGGGGCTTCTTTGCAGCACTCCTTGCAGTCTTTGCAGTCCTTGCAGGCTTCGGCCTTCTTGTCGCCGGCGAAGGCGAAGGCACCGAACGAGAGAGCGACGAGCACGGAAACGATACGGAGGAGGGATTTCATGGGTTTTGGGATTGGGTTACCAGCAGTGATACGCGAGCAAGCCACCAACCCCTTGAACTTTCGAGCGATTTTTTCCGGGGCGATCGGCCCCCCGGGGGAAACGCTCTTGCCGCGGGCCGCGCCGGGCGAATCCTGACGGCATGGCCTCCTTCGGTTCCCTCGCCTCGCTCTCGTCGCAGCACGCTACGGCGCAGTTCGCGTCGGCCTTCGCTTATGCGGCGGAGGCCCTGCGGCCCGGTTCGCCGGTGCACGCGCGGATCGCCGCGATGGCGGCCGGCACGGTCGAGCGCATCGAGCTCGGCGGCGGGGTGTTCGCGATGGAGCAGGTTTACCACGCGAAGGCGCGGCCGGAGGGGTTCTTCGAGTCGCACCGCAAGTATATCGACGTGCAGGTCATCGTGGACGGCGTCGAGTTGATGGAGGTCGAGGACATCGCGCGCCTGCGGGTGACGCAGGACTACGACGCCGAGAAGGATTTCATGAAATACGCCATCGACGTGCCCGATGCGGCGAAGCTCATCGTGCGCGCGGGCGAGGCGACGTTGTTCTTCCCGACGGACGGGCACATGCCGTCGTTGCGCGTCGACGGGCGGCCCGCGCTCGTGCGCAAGACGGTGGTCAAGGTGCCGGTCGCCTGAGCGAGGGACGCGACGTTGAACTACCGGCACTACCTTCATGCGGGTAACTACGCCGACGTGTTCAAGCACGCGCTGTTGCTGCGGCTCGTGGCGGGGATGCAGCGCAAGGAAAAGGGCTTTCTCTACCTCGACACGCACGCTGGACGCGGCGGCTACGACCTCAGCGAGACGACGCTCCTGCCCGACGGCCGCGAGCGTGCGCCCGAGTGGCCGGCCGGCATCGGACGGCTGTGGGCGACGGACGGTTTGCCCGAGGGTGTGGCCGATCTCGTGACGGCGGTGCGGGCCTACGGCGCGCGCAAGGGCGCGGCGGCGGAGGCGGAGCCGAAGCATTATCCCGGTTCACCGTGGCTCGTGGTGCAGCGGCTGCGTCCGCAGGACCGCGCCGCGCTGTGCGAACTGCGCGCGGAGGACGCGGAGGCGCTCGAGATCGAAGTGCAGGCCGGTCGGCGCATCGCGGTGCGCGCGATGGACGGCTACACGGCGCTCAAGGCGATGCTCCCGCCGCCGGAGAAGCGCGCGCTGGTGCTGATCGACCCGCCGTTCGAGGCGCAGACGGAATTTGCCGACATCGCGCGGGCGCTCGGCGAGGCGTTGCGACGTTTTCCCGGTGGCACGTATGCGATCTGGTATCCGATCACGGAGCGCGCGCGCAGCGACCGGTTCATCGAGAGTCTCGCCGCGATGCCGGACGCGCCGCCGACGCTGTGCGCGGAGCTGCAGATCGCGGGCGACGCCGCGCAGGTGCGCATGAAGGGCTGCGGACTGCTCGTGCTGAATCCCCCGTGGCAGATCGACGCGGAGTTTCGCGCGATGTTGCCGGCGTTGGCCGAGCGACTCGGCGTCGATGGCGGCGCGGGGGCGCGCGTGAGCTGGCCGGTGCCCGAGCGTTGAGCGCTCAGGTGCGGGGACGCGGGCGGGCGGTGAAGGTCGGACGATCGTCGACGCGCGGCAGCGGGAGCGACCCGCGCAGGGCCTCGAGGCGAGGCGCTTTGAACACGGGGCGGCCCCAGAGCACGTCGCGTCCCGCGGCGGTCTCGCTCAAGGCGAGCGGCGCGCGGCGGCGGAGAGTGTCGGGGAAGTAGGTCATGGTGGCTTGGTCGGTCGTGGTCAGCGACCAACCCTACAGAGCCTCCGGCGCGGGCGATTGTTCCGCGGAAACTTTTCCGTGACGAAATTAGCGCCACCGGTGCGCCGTCGGATCCGGAAAACAGAGCGGGCCGCCCACCCCTGGGCGGCCCGCCATTGCTGTTATCTACCCCAAACCCCCGCTTGCGCGGAGGAAGCTATGCGAGTGTGGAGAAAGCCGGTTCTATGCCACCTTGCGCGCGTTGACGCGTGAATCTGCGGAAAAATTCTTGGGCAACGTGATGCGGAGCACGCCGTCGCGGTAATCGGCGTGGAGCGATTCGTAGGCGAGGTGGCGGCCGAGACGGAGCTTCAGCTCGTAGTCGCGCTGGGCGGCTTCGAGGTGGAGGGCGTCGAAGTTCACGCGCACGGGGTGCGGCTTGCGGGCGCGCACGACCAAGTCCGGTCCGAGCGAGGTGATCTCGATGTCGGCGGCATCCACCCCGGGGACGAAGACGTCGAGCTGCAGCGATTGCGCGAGGTCCGTGCATTCGTAGTGCGGTTGGCGCACACGAGGAGCGGCGGCGACGGCGGAGCGGCGGCGGGGGAGGGTGGTGATGAGGGTCGTAGGCATGACGGTGAAGACTCGTCGGTTTGGTTACCGGCGGGTTCTCCTGGAGGAGGGACTTGATCCGTTGGTTCGGTGTCCCGTTAGGCCAGGCAGCCCGCGTCGGTAAGTTTGGAGGCCCAAATGCAGACGCAGCGGCACTGATGCAGCGATTGCTGCATACCCACGCACTGCGAGGCCTTCGTAAGCGAAGTGCCGCGGAGCGAGCGTGAGTTGAAAGTGGCTGAGGTCATTGGGCGGACGAGGGCGACGATGCATCGGTCGTGCGGGCCAACAAGCAGTTTCTCGTCCAGCGCGGAGCTATGACAGTTTTCGGCGCGCTTGCCGGTGCGCGGCGGTGACGACAGCGTGACGACATGATGAACGACGCGACGACGACGGTGGCGCAGCTGCGGGAGCGGGTGATGGCGTTCGCCCGCGAGCGGGAGTGGGAGCAATTTCACTCACCGAAAAATCTCAGCATGGCGCTCGCTGCGGAGTCGGGGGAGCTCATGGAGCATTTCCTCTGGAGCGAGTCCGCCGCGTCGCACGACGTCGCGCGCGAGCCGGTGAAGCGCGAGAAGATCGCCGAGGAGATCGCCGACGTGGTGATCTACGCGCTGGAGTTCGCCAACATCACCGGGATCGACCTCGCGGCCGCGATCGACGCCAAGCTGGCCAAGAACGCCGCCAAGTATCCCGTCGAGAAGGCGCGCGGGAACGCGAAAAAGTATACCGAGCTCTGAGCCGCGCTCAGGGCAGCGGCGGCACACGCGGGCCGCTGTGGCAGGCGCACCCGGGCGCGCACGGCGCGGCGGCAGCGGCGGGCGACGCGGAGTTTTTCTCGCTCACGCCCATCAGGCCAAAACCGCCGGAGATGACGCGTCGCACCGGTTCGCCGGTAGCCGGGTCGTGGGTGAGCGCGCGGTCCTTCATGCTTTGCACGACTTCGAACCGGCGCGGCGACTCGCCGTCGCGTTGCGGGATGGTTTCGTAGACGTAGGTGGCCATGGAGGTGCGGAGAGTGAAAGTCGGCGCCGCGGGAAATCAAGTGCCGCGGCGGCGCTTGCCCCGCGCGGCGGGGCGCGCAGGCTCGGCGGCGGAATCGGTCCGCCATGAAAACCTCCGCTACGCTCGAGCGCTACTATGTGCTGCCTTGCTGCCTGCTGCTGCTGAACCTCGTGAACGAGATCATCGCCTACAAGGCCAAGCTCATCCACGACGGCCTGCTCCGCACGCTGTTCATCATGGGCATGGTGCTGTTCGGCGCGTCGCTGGTGACGTTCGCGGTCGCGCCGGGGATCATCTGGTGCGTGCAATCGCTGCGGCGCACGAGCCGCTCCGCCGGCGGCAGCGCGGGCGAGTGGGCGTTCCTCGCGGTGCTCGGCCTGCTGATCTTCTGGCTCTACTACCGCAACTACCTCATCGGCACCGAAGCGATCTTGCCGGCGGATTGGCGGAACTGAGCCGCGCTCGACGGATCACCACGTGGCGCGGATTTCCGCGGGCGTGCGGCCGGTGGCGCGGAGGGTGCGAAGGGCGAGGGCGTCGTGGCGTTTGGCGAGGCGGACGCCGGCGTCGTCGGTCACGAGCGGGCAATGGTAGAACGCCGGCGCGGCGTGGCCGAGGGCGCGGAAGAGCAGGAGCTGGCGGAACGTGGACTTGATGAGGTCGGCGCCGCGCACGACCTCGGTGATGCCAAGCGCGGCGTCGTCGACGACGCTGGCGAGTTGGTAGCTGGGTAAGTCGTCTTTGCGCCAGACGAGGAAATCGCCGAAGTCGCGGCCAGCGACGGCGCGTTGTTCGCCGAAGTGTGCGTCGGTGAACGCGAGCGTCTCGCCGTCGGGGACGCGGAAGCGCCAGTTGAAGCCGTCGCCCGGCGACGGCGGGCGGAGAGGCGAGAGGCCAGAGGCGAGAGGCGAACTCTTGGGGCGGCAGGTGCCGGGGTAGAGCGGCTCGTCGTCGAAGGCCGGGGCGCGCGGGGCGTCGCCTTCGTGGGGTGCGCTGAGCGCGGCGGCGACGTCCTTGCGCGAGCAGGTGCACGGGTAGATCAGGCCGGCAGCGTGGAGCTGGGCGAGGGCGGCGCGGTAGAGTGGGAGGCGCTCGCTCTGCGTGATGACGGGCTCGCGCCACGTGAAGCCGAACCAGCGCAGATCCTCGAGCATGGCGGCGACGAATTCCGGGCGGCAGCGCGCACGGTCGAGGTCGTCGTTGCGGAGGAAGAGTTCGCCGCCGGCCTGCCCTGAGCTTGTCGAACGGGCCGCGGTAGCGCGCTCGTGGGCCGTCCAAAACGTCCGCGCGTGGCCGAGGTGCAGATAGCCCGTGGGCGAAGGGGCGAGGCGGCCGCGGTAGGGGGACGGAGGTTGAACCACGGATTACACGGATGCCACGGATGAGACGGGAGACCAGCGCGGAAAATTGGCCGTGCAATCCGCGGCATCCGTGGTTTCAAAAATCAACCACCCCATGAAGTCCCTCTGCGTCTACTGTTCCTCGAGTGATCGTCTGGAAGCCAAATACAGCGCGATGGCGGAACGGGTGGGTCAGGAGATCGCGCGGCAGGGCTGGGCGCTCGTCTACGGCGGCGGCAAGACCGGCCTGATGGGCGCGGTCGCGCGCGGCACGAAGGGCGCCGGCGGCAAGGTCATCGGCGTCAGCCCGGGGTTCATGAAGGCGCGCGAGCTGGAGTTCACCGAGGCCGACGAACTCGTCTCGGTGCTCACGATGCGCGAACGCAAGATGATGATGGAGACGCGCGCCGATGCGTTCCTCGCGCTGCCCGGCGGCTGGGGCACGCTGGAGGAATTGCTCGAGATCCTGACGCTCGCGCACCTCGAGGTGATGCACAAACCGATCGTGATCTTGAACCAGGACGGCTACTACGACGACCTGCTGAAACTCTTCGACCGCATCGTCGCCGAGCGCTTCATGCACGCGACCATCCGCGGCAAATACGCGGTGGCGCGGACGCTCGACGAGGTGTTCCCGCTCATCGACGGCTGGCAACACCAGCCCGGCGACGCGAAGTGGTATCAGACGCGATGAGCGCCGCGGAGCTGAGCGGCGTCGTGGCGTTGCTGCGCCGGCATGAGGCGCGGGTGGAGGCCGGCCACGAGGCGGCGATGCTGGCGGAGTATTTCCCGTTCATCGCGGCGCACCCGGATTGCCTGTGGCGCACTTGTCTCGAAGGTCACCTCACGGCGTCGGCGTGGGTCGTGGATGCCACGCGCACGCGGACCTTGCTCACGCATCACCGCAAGCTCGACCGTTGGCTGCAACTCGGCGGGCACGTCGATGGCGAAGCGGATCTGCTCACGGCGGCGTTGCGCGAGGTGCGCGAGGAATCCGGGCTCACGCGCGTGCGTGCGGTCGGCGCGGAGGTGTTCGACGTGGATCGTCATCGCATCCCGGCGCGCAAGACCGAGCCGGAGCACTGGCATTTCGACGTGCGGTTCCTGATCGAGGCCGACGCGGATGAGCCGCTGGTGATCAGCGAAGAGTCCAACGATCTCGCGTGGGTGTCGCTGGCGGAGCTGGCACGTTACAGCACGGAGGAATCGCTCGCGCGCATGGCGCGGAAGACGGCGGGGAAGCGGTGAGCGGTGAGCGGTAAGCTGTAAGCTCTAAGCTTTAAGCGCTAAGCGGTAAGCCACGGAAGCGGAGCGGAGCATTCGCTGCTGTCGCGGCGATTGGTGGAGGGCGGCGCTCCGTCGCCGCCGCGGACATTCCCGGCGCTGACGTAGCAGCGCCCTCCAGCAAGCGATCCTGGCGGTGCGGGCGCAAGGCGAGCCCCACCGCGCTCAGCGGTAGAGCGCGATCAGATCGTCGGTGCGGGCCCAGCCGGTCTGGCCGCCGGGGAAGGTGAGGCGGCTCCAGCCGAGGAAGGTCTTGTCGACGTTGGCGATCGAACCGGCGGAGAGCGCGGTCGTCTTCTGCGTGTCGGCGTCGGTCGGGATGCTGCGCAGGGTGGAGGCGCGCCAGACGAGCACGGCGTCGGGGCGGGCCAGCGGGCCGTAGGCTTGGAGCGCGAGCGTGGCGGTGCCGGCGAGCAAGATGGCGACGAGAACCACGACGAGCGCGACCGGGCGGGCCCAGTTGCCGGCCAGGCGGTAGCCGCGGAGCAACAGCAGCGCGAGGGCGGCGGCGA
>JACCDX010088193.1_pt1 | contig 14189 bp, 32 predicted proteins | sample 7449681 | NCBI WGS metagenome assembly JACCDX01 (sample SAMN15323450, study PRJNA562643) | freshwater metagenome | isolation source: river surface water | place: USA:Blue River Watershed | collected 2017-08-18
GCCTTAATCTCTTCCGGGGTTGGGAATTCTGAAACGCAATCATCTGTATTTTCACTATCCTCACATGATGTTTGTTCCATTAAGATTTCCGCTATAAGTTTAGAAAATTTCATATAGTATAAATATTCTGAAAAATTTCCCAGAAAATTTTTTTTTAGAAAATGGGGTAAAGTCGGGTTTTAGAGATTTTTTCCGGAAAAATTTTTAACGGGGTATTGTCCCCCGTCCCACAAGCCGAAAAAACCCCTATATAATAGGGGATACGGAGGGGAGGGAGGGGAGGGGTATTTGTACCCCTATCCCCTTCCGTAGCATTCTGCTCCCATACCTCTCTCAATACTTTCCGGAGTAGTGAGTTTGCGGTTGCACTTGCAACAGCGACCCTCGTGCCATATCTCCGTACGGCTGTCTATGATACCCCTCTGCAAGTGGGCGAATATCCAACTAAATGCGAGTGCTTGGGGTAGTCCCTTAAACTGACTCTTGGCGGTCTGCCAAAAGCCTCTCTGCTCCGTTAAGCATCCAATGTACGAGTAGTCCGCCTCGTTATTAGAGCCTCTTAAAACCGATACAAAATAGAGGTCGCTATCCTCCGCCTTGCGTACCTTGTAGGTAAAGCGGTTGGACTGCCCTACAAATGTGGCGGTGGCATTACCGCCTAAAATAAATGCGAGTGCTTGGGTTGGGTTGGTAATTTGTGCGTTTGTCATTTCCTTGCGATTTAAGGGGTTAAAAAGTAATGGGGTAGGTATTACCCTACCCCAATGGATTATAGCTCCGCAAATACCTCGTATTTCTCTCCGTTCAAGCTAATTGCTCTAATGTTATTAACACTCGGATTGATGCAGGGGATTTGAGCCTCCTTTGGAATACCGAACTCGGTTTGCTTCTTGCTCGTGTTATCTCTCAAATATGGCTTAACTTGGTCAAAAGTCAAAGGTCGCATTTGAGCATCATAATACTCCACTTCTCTTTGGCAATCGGTATGCAACATAAATTGAGCATACAATCTCTTTTGCTCCAAAGGTAAATGCTTGTCCGCTTTGTGTTGCATTACATTACCGCCTAAATGCTCCGCGTACAAGTGGTCTTGCGGTGTCCAATTAGCAAAGTCCAAGTTTAGCTTTTCAGCTAACAATTCGATTGCTCTATCATACTTGCGATTGGCTACAATCGTGTAGGTTGCAAACTTGTACACTACTCCCCCGAATAGTGCCAAAGTTTTCTTGCCTCCCGTAAGGGTTGCCTCTGTCATTAAAGCCCAATGGCTAAACGGATGTCCTTTTACTCCCAAAAGGATTGCTACTAATTGCATTGTTGTAATGCGGTGGGTTGGTTTGTTGTTGTTCATAATGAATCTAAATAAGTGCCTACTTGAATAAGGGCATTGGCAATCCCTTTATGTTTGTGGCAACAAAGTACGGAAATAGTTTTCATATACACAAATATATTTTTGTAATTAATTTAGATTTATTTTTATTCTGGCTTTAAGCTATTGAAAATCAGCAAGTTAGCACCGCAAAAAAAATTTAAAATATTTTTAAATAAAACTTATTTGTTTATTTGAAATAGATTTATTTAACTTTGCGGAGTAATTTATTTATCACTTAAATTTTATTTATTATGCAGAATGCAATTTTAGAACAAGCAAAATTGAATTGGGCCGTTAAGGCTGAGCGACTTGTTACCGCAGAGAGTAACATTGAAACGGATAGCATTGCTATTGTCCGCACGGATAACAATGCGATTCTCGGAGTACACGGAAAGGGTTATCATCCTTTGCAGAATTTAGAGATGATGGAAATACTTGACCGCATCAGCGGTAAGATGGAGTTACCTTTACACAAGGGCGGTTATTTTGGCGATGGCGAAAAAGTCTATATCCAATTAAAGACAAAAGACCAGCGTGTAGGTACTGACCTTGTTAAAGGGTTTCTTACTTGCGTGAATAGTTTTGATGGCTCTACCTCTCTTGCGTTTGGCCATAGCAATCTTACTATCTCTTGCCAAAATACATTCTTTGCTAACTATCGCGAGATGGCTAACAAGGTGCGTCATACCCAAAAGATGCACGAGCGTATCGACTTGATTTGTATGCAGATTGAGGATGTACTACGCGCGGAGGAAAAGATTTTCGAGCAGATTGTTAAGATGGACTCTATCGCGATCGATGAGCCTAGTAGCGTATTACTTAAATCTCTTAAGGCGAAAGGGTTTGCATCCGTGAAAGACCTGGCCTTAACTCGCATCCTTAATTTAGAAAAGGAGGAGCGTTTGGCTGACCTATCTACTTTGTCTACTCGCAAGAAAAATATCCTTTCCGATTTGGAGGTGAATATTATGGGCGAGGTGCAAGACAAGGGTGGTAACCTTTGGGGTTTGTTTTCGGGTATTACAAAGTACACTACGCATCAATTAAAGGGCGATAGCAACGAGAACAAATTGTTCGGTGTGTATGGCCGTAGAGAGCGTGAAGTCTTTGCAGAGTTAGGCCAACTGATTAGCTAAGAAAAATTATTGGGTAGGGATGTATGTCCCTATCCAATTTTTATTTAAATTCGTATGACATTTTAAATTAAAACTATTTCAATTATGGAGAACAATGTAAATGCCCCTGAAAATTTAAGAGTTAAGGTTAGTACCTTTAAAACTGATTTGTCCTATAATGAATGGACTGAAAGATTTAGAGTGAGTAGCGGTTATATTAAACCCACTCCCTACTTCACTGGCAATCCTAAAAGCGAGTATGTTGGATACACGCAACCCAAAGAGCCTCTTAGCTTTAAACTCCGTGAGTTTTCCGTATCGTTATTTAATATGATTAAACTCCCGTTCTAAGTAGTTACCCCGCATTCGTATTACGGGTGCGGGTTATTTTTCTTTCTGCTTATTACAAAAAAAATATTTGGTAATTTAATTAGTATAAAATAAATTGCATCCACTATGTTAGACCCTAAGACTTTAATATACACGCGTGGCGAATTTTCCGAATCAATTTGGAAGTTCGACCCCTCTACATTCGATGAGTTCACTTTAACCGATAAGGAGTTGGATGATCTGCACGATACCTTGATCGCGTATTACCAATGGCTCTTGATCACGGATGAAAAATCGATCAGCGACTTCCGGCACAAGCTTGTAGACTTGATATGGGAATTTGCGTATGACGAGATGGAGTCTACTGATGATTGGTTAAGTTTTGTTAAGTCTACTGAGGAAGATTTGATATGGAATGTGCGTTCGTGCTTTTCATATGTTTGTGAGAGGAATCAAGAATTATATGATTATGATTAATCACCTTTAAATAAAAACAACTATGGAAAAATCTAAAGACTGGCCGATCGGTAAAACTATTGAGATCATTAAAATGGATGATCCGCAAGCACCACCACCAAAGACGCGTGGGGTAATACAATCAATTGATGGCATTGGGCAGATTCACGTAAAGTGGGAAAATGGCTCAACCCTTGCAGTCCAGCCGTATGACGATGTGTATAGAATTTTGGACTAACAAAAAAATAATTTTGTTATTTAAATTATTTTATTTAGTTTTGCTAAACAAATCAATTTAACCTATGGCAAATAAAACATTTAAAATCGGAGAGTACGCAGTCGGAGGGATTATCCAAGTGTGTACTACAAGTAGCACAATTAATATTGATGCACTTGATTGGACTACCAAAGAAAAGATTATGGGTAGGGAATTTAGAGTTAATATGCGTGATGTAGATTTTGAAATCATTCATTACTTAAATGAATTAACGAGTTCGTATTACGCAGACAAGGTGATGGACTTCATCAAGGAAAATGTAAAATTTATCTATAACTATTAATTTAATTTATTATGAAAATCAATCCAATTGTAAACGGAATTCGTGAGTCTTATTATAAGCACGGATTAGAAACTGAGAAAGCAGTATTCGCAATGCTTATGACCAAAGCAGTTAAAGACCAAGTTAGTTTGGATGACATATCCAATCTTAATCTTGGTGAGATTACCAAAGCAATTCACAATGCGAGTATGCGTAGTGCGTGTTTAAATTTTCACGAGGGCGAATTGATATTGCAAGACAATTATGAAATTCATTCGGTAAGTGCGTGCCGTGATGAAGATGGCGACCCCGAAGTGTTTATTCATATGTACGAGATTGAATCGGGAGAAACGCATTCAGTTCGTATCTATCAATTTCCTCAATTGGATTGGTTGCTACAAATTATTGAAGTAGTAAATAACAAATGTGAATTAACCTTTAATACTGATGAAGATGAAGAAGATTAAAATTATTACCGCAAGTTCAAGTACAACCTTGAACAAGAAGATAGAAGAAATGTCCGCTGATGGATGGGAGCCGGTTGGCTCTCACTCCGCAGTAGTAGTGCATTCGCAGAATAGATATGCCGGCAGTCAGCATATGGATACCATTAATGAAACGGAGTATTCAATCACTATGCAGAAGATTGTGAACAACTCTATTAATGTGGATATTGCATTCTACCATCCAAACGATGATGAGACAATCAAAGTATATGATGAGGAGGGAATGCGTGAGGAATTCGAATTTCAATTAGCTAACTTAATTAAAGGATAATATTATGGGAATGGATGTAATGGGTATTAACCCAATCAATGAAGAAGGAGAAACCTTCCGTGCGAACTTATGGTCTTGGAGACCTATTCACTATTTGTGTGAGTATTTGAATGTTACTCACAAACTTAATTTTAATACAAGCCGTTGGGGTTATAACGATGGTGATGGATTAAATGAAAAGGATTGTGTGCGCCTTGCAGAAAGCATCGAGAGACATATCAAGAATCACGCGTTTCTAAAAGAAGATACCGATCGAATGTATGTTTGTTTAGGGATGTGGTGCAACGCTAATAATAATCAGTTTGCTGAGATGGTTAAACCGCACTTAATTAATGTGCAGTATCCTAATGGTACAATCTTATATTCAAGCGTTGTTACCAAAGCTGGCGATGTGGTTGTGCCGGCACACTCCGTAACGCTTGCACATTTAAAAAGATTTATTTCATTTTTAAAAGTCTGCGGAGGATTTGAAATCTTCTAATTAAAAATAATTTTGTAATATCAAGAATTATTCATAATATTGCATCATCAATTTATTAATTAATTTAATTTTATTTCAAATGGAAAACAATCACAAAGTAGATTTAGACCTTGTTAATGAATCAGCAGAAAGTTGTTTAGCACTTAAACCCGATGGATTCGATGGCGACCCTAATGGCTATGATAGAGCCATCATTGGATTAACTGATGGCGGACAATTAGTCTATTCAAAAGAATGGATGGTGCGCTTGTTAATGGAGATGGATTATCGAAGCATTATGGAAGCAGAAGACAAAACGGATTTAGAGCCGATGACTGAGGAAGATGCTTGGGAATTCTTGGAGTTCAATACATTTTGCGCATATGTAGGAGAGCAGACTCCAATCTTCGTTAATACATATGAAACTTTTAATTAAAACAATTTTATTTTTTACATTTTAAATTTTATCAATTATGGCTACGATTATCAAATTAACTTACACACAAACGGGTAAAGTAACATTAGTGAATTTAGACCAAGTAACTACTGCGTTTAGAATGTTTGAGAAAACAACGCAGAAGTATGCAACACGCATTAACTTTCAAAACGATACATTCGCAATCGTGGATGAGGAACTTCAAGTCATCAAGGAGTTAGGAGAGAATGCATTAGCCGGAGAATTCCAAACTAATGATTGGGTTGAAGTAGATGCCGGTGGTGGAGAAGAATTCCACGAGAGATTGCGTAATGACTATACCAATAATATGGGTGGTGGTTATCAGCAAAGACCTTATAACAACCAAAGAAGAAACAATTATAATAACAATTATAATAATCAAAGATGGTAGAGATGTTAAAAGATTTATATCAAGGGTCGAAAGACCTTTGGTATAATGATCGAAAAGAATTCTGGGAGATGTATGGTTCGTTCGCGTTGGTACTATTCTGGTTCGCTATTACTTGGTTCGTATTACTGCCATTGGCAGAAGGACTTTAAAATAGTTTTATTTAATTTGTTTTTGGTTCATAGTGGTTAGGTAAAGGGGTGGGACTTCCCCCAGTTCCACCTTCTTTATTTTGTTTAACTAAAAATAAAAAACCTTAAACAAATTTCCTTTATGTGGAAAAAGTTGCATACCTTTGCAAAGTTATTCACAAAACAAAATTCGTATGACAACAAAAAAGACAAATGATTTACCAACTATCAAGAAGTCTCTTGGTGGGTTGAAGAAGTTATTGGCTGAAGATCTGAAGGGTGAGCGACACAAAATTAGATTCAAAAGATTCGGCAGAAGATATGTCATCACCAATAATGACAATGACTTGTCAGACAAGCTTGAGAAATCTTTTAATTCATTTATGGGAAAACTATCAGTTAATTCTGATGGAAAGAAATTGCGTGGTATATGTTTCATTGATAAAAAATCTGATGACTTCAGCGTGGGTTATCAGAGAGAAGGTGAATACGTACTACATCAAATTAAAGGTAGGTTAGGTTAGTAAAGGTTAGTTGTTCCCTGAAGACCGATTGTCATAGGTCGGTCTTCTTTTTTCTTAAAAATTATTACAAATATTTTTGTTTGGAATTAAAATAGGTTTATATTTGCTCTCACTAAACAATACTACTATGCCAAACTGGTGCAACAACTCAATGACAATTACCCCTTCAGAGTCAGATGCTACTCAAGAAGGAATCAAAAGGCTTAGAGCCAAACTTCTCTTTATGGAGGATGATATGAAAGCGAACCCAAAAGTCTGGGGAGGTGCGTATGACTATCTGGTGGGCAGAGAGGACGACTGGGACGAAGTAAACGGCTGGTATGACCATAACATTCGTGTGTATGGAAGTAAGTGGCAGAAGTCTGCTGAGGAATTTATGTCTGTGCTTGAGGATGATGGTGAATGCATCACTATGAACTTCGATTCAGCTTGGAGTCCTGTAACAGGTTTTGCCCAATTACTCTCAAAACAATACAGGCTACATATCGAACACACATATGATGAAACTGGTGACTGGTATGCTGGTAAGTTGTTAGTGGATGATGGAGTTGTACTGGAGGAATTCTGTCTGGATTACTATGCTGGTATCTACAGAATCGATTCGGATTACTTCTGGCACGAACTTGAGAACAATATGGAGTATTGGTTCGAGGATGATTTGGAGGAGGCTCAAGAGTCATATGAAAATACATTAAAGCAATTAGACTTCTTGAATGCTGAAGAATTAAAAGAATATGAGAAGTTGTATAAGGAAGGTCTTGAGTATGCCCAGAAGAAGGAGAAGATGGAGAAGAAGGCTGGACTGGAACACTGGAAGGAATATCTGGTGAATGGGCAGAAGTTAAAATATACTGGCTGGAATACTGAGTACAGATTCTATGATGAGAACAATCAATATGTTTCATTCGAGAAATTACCAAAGGGTATCAAACCAGTAGAAACAGAAGAAGCAACAAAATAAAATAAATCTATATGGAAAATACAGAAAGAGATTTCAAGATTATGAACTTCAATGAGAAGCTAAAAGCTGTTCTGGTGGAACTAGCTGTTAATGATGAGCTACCTTTAGATATGACCACGCTGGACTCCAGCGTGTTCGATTCCTGTACCACTCCGCTGGTCGATGCGTTAATTACGCTACAGGAGGATGCCGAATGGGCATTGGAAGGAAGGTGGGACAGAAGTGACTCTGGATTCGAAGCCCAGATCGAATTAATCAACAGCGTAATTTAAAATAAAACTATATGGAATTTATACCAGCCAGCGAAACAGCACGCAAAGAAGTACTGGACTATGCCAGAGGGCAGATTAGAGTATATGGAGTTGATCTGGGAGTTTTACCAGATGAGCATAACATATGGAGAAGCGATGAAGACTTCATTAATGAAGCAGAAATTCAGGGATTAATCTGGAGCTTGAAAGGGTTCGAGCTTCAGGCTAACAATGACCAAATTAATTTCGATAATATATTCATTAAAATCATTTAGCTATGTCAGACAAATTTTTAACTCAGGTGCAACAGCACCACATCGAATCCAACAACTGGACAGCTGTACCGAATGGTGCGTTCCTGGATTTATATCCAGAAGATTTCAACAGCGATGCATGGCGTCAGGTATGTCAACAATTGAATCTACCTGAAGAATCTAGCTCAGTAACAATATTATACTTTGGAACTAAAAACGAAAGCAATGAAATATAGAGTTAACGAAATCAACGAAATGGAATTCGATGTCATCGCTGAAGACGGTGGCGTGGTATCTGTCTATCATAATGATGAGAACCAGGTGAGTATGTATTACCAGACCAGGATCACGAAAGATATGGATCCTGATGAGATCTGGGAGATTCTCGGATCAGGGAAGGCGTACACAAAGGACTGGCCAGAAGGCACACACAGAGATACAATTATTTTAGATGCTCTGGACTGGCTGGTATTCCCTACGCCTGCTGAAGGCTGGGTCTTTGATAATAATATCTGGAGAGAATTTGAGCTGGCGTGGTAACAAAAAAAATATTTTGGTAATTAAATAATTTTATTTATTTTTGCTAAACAAAATTTAAACGACTATGACTTACAAGAACAAAGCGGACGCGAAACGTATGACAGGACTGAGCTACCTAGGTGGGATCAACACTAGCTCAAAGATCGCCAAAGGTCTGAAGTATGACGAGATGACCTACATCCTTTATCTAGCTCCTGCGAAATCGAGCGGCTACGAAGTTTGCCCTATGCGCAGCATCGAGTGTACTACAGCCTGCTTAAATGAGAGCGGCCATAACAGAATCGATATCCATGAGAATACAATTAATAAGGCGCGTATTACCAAGACAAAGTTATTCTTTGAGCAGCGTGCATTCTTTATGGGCTGGCTGCTAGATGAGATACGCAGCGCGCAGCGTAAAGCGCAGGCAGCAGGGAAAAGCTTCAGCGTTCGCCTGAACGGTACTAGTGACTTAAGCCCTGAACAGTTTCACCTGGATGGTAAAAACATCCTGGAGATTCTTCCAGATGTACAGTTCTATGATTATACTAAAGTCTTCAAGCGCATCCAGCTGGCGAAGAAATACAGTAACTATGATATTACATTCAGCTTCAGCGGGAATAACATTGCTGAGTCACTGTTAGCCCTTGAGCAGGAGATCAGAGTAGCTGTAGTATTCGAAGAGCTGCCTGCACAGTACTGGGGAGTTCCAGTTGTTGACGGTGATCTTTATGATATGAGATATCAGGATCCTGGGAAGGTGGTGATCGGCCTGAAGTATAAGAAGGTAAGAAATAAAATAGATTTATCTAAAAGTAAGTTTATTGTATCCAAAGAAAATATTTTGTAACATTGCAAAAAAAAACATATGGACTACTTAAAAGAAATTAACAAGCTGCGCGATGAGATGCATCGCGAGATCATCAGGGAAACAATCCACAGTACTGGGGCCAACGAAAATCTGGCCCTAGTCCTGGAGGAACCAATACAGTTCAACCTGGAGCATACTCGACCAGGTTCGCGCAAAGGTCGTGAGGATATATTAATCACCGGCGTCGACGGGAACAGTAATGAGTTAACGGGGACTAATCTAGATGGGGAAGAAAGACTTATCTACTACAGAGATGTCCCTGTAGAGGTTTTAGCAATATTGCACAGAAACGTAACAGGGAAATGTTACACAATAGAAGAACTAGTATTATGTTAGATGTATTATCAACGCTGGTAAGAAAGCCCAGCAAAATTGACGAGGACGAACTGGAGAAATCCGGCTGGAACCAGAGAAGGAAAAGAGTATTAGAGCACATGGAAGGTGACCAGGTATTACAAAGACTCCTGGACGAATTCAAAGTTGCTAATGATCGTCTTAAACAGATTAGATCTATCAGGGACATTAAGATCTACTACACAGAGATCGAAAAGGCCGGCACGTACTACACGTATGCTAGATGCATCTTTAATGTTAAAGGGAAGCAGACAGAGTTCAGGAAGTACATAGGTATTACAGACGAATTAAAGCCGGGTGATGTGGACGAAGAATTTTTAAAACAAATCTTTTTAAAGAAGTTAAAAAATTTTTTGGAATAACACGAAAAACAATTACCTTCGCAATCTAATATAAAACTATATGAAATCAATTAAAGTAAGATTTAACCTGGGGGCCGGTGAGAACTATATGAAATGGAAGATTGACATTCCAGGACAGCCGGCTAGGTATGTTAGCCCGGATGCTGTACAGCTGCGTATGACGGGCTGCACGGTGAAGAACCAGAAGTCAACAGCTAACAAGATTCACCAGGGAGCAAACAAAAGCGTCTGTGCCTGGATTCTATGCAACGAGATCAGCATCCTGGCAGATCTAGACGGGCCAAGTATTACACAGCTCAAGAATTATGAGCCGCTGTCATATAATCCCCGCGTGCAGCCGAACTGGTTATGCGGGGGACAGAATGTGGATGGAGCTTCGTATGACAACATTGTTAGTATGGGGAAAACTTTATTTGTGGAATTAAAAAACATTTCTTAATATTACAAAAAATAAAAACTATGGACAAAGTAGCAAAGTACAAAGCGGCTGCGCAAAGATGGGCAGCAATGTATAAGGTAGATGAGCAGCACGCAATAGATGTGGCGGCTTCAGTATTGATGACTCGTGATAAAGTTCAAATGGGTGGTAGCTTCGCTCAAGCGATTGTAGATAACAATCTGCGTGAAGCAATCAACAGAGCGGATGACATCTGCATCAAGTATTTAAGATTCTTCAGCATCATTAACTATAACTGTGGAAGTTATGAAATCGAACACGGACAATAGGATGCAAATCGAACAGAAGCTAGCGGAGCTGAAATCATTAAAGCTCCCGCAGCTTAACAAGAAAAGCCGAGCTCACCACGACTGGAAGCTGGAAGTAAAAAGATTAACAAACCTTTTAAAATAAAACAAAATGAAAAATTCTAACGAGTGGACAAAAAAAGATTATATGGAATACTGGGTGTTTATTGGTTACCATAATAGGGCTAAGTGGGACAATGACCCAAAGAAACCTTTACGCACAGAAAGCTGGTGTGATTACCTTTATGATAATCATTGGGATAAAATCCAAGAAACTGGGCTTACCAGAAATGATGTCTTCTACGGGATGAGATTCCCAATTAACAGATTTAAAAAGAGTTTAAAATAAAACTATATGAAAGCTATATTCATTGATGCGAAGAACCGCAAAGTATCCATTGTTGAGAATAAGGGACAACTGGAAGACAAGTACTTAATCCTGAATGTAAACATGGTGGAGATTGGACGATTCTTCCCGAATGGTGATACTCTATGGGTTGACGAGGAAGGTCTTATCAACGGGACTGACTACGGTTTCCAACTGGACGGTATCGAGTATATGGGTAACGGCTTAATATATGGAACCAACCGTGAGAATCCAGAGCTGGAGGCATCCGCTGTAACTCCTCTGGATAAAATCAAAGTTAAATTCTTCAATTTAATACCAGCATAAGATGGCAACACCGTTAATACACGCACAGTCCTCTGTAAAGAAATGGGGAGGAGTTCCACAGGATTATGTAGAGATACATTCCAAGATGGATTGCAGCAAGAAGTACTTTCCTGATAACAGGCACAGGCTGCTAACGCACAATATGTTTTTTATCTTTGAGGTAATTATTCCACTCTATGGTGAATACATTACTAACTCCAGCGGTAGAAGCGTGAGCGTTAAAGATATCTGCGAGCTTCACATCTTGGAGGATTACCATATGAGATACATCCCAACGCCGCAGGACTGGCTGGAGAACTTGCAGCTCAAGCCCTGGATGAACAATGGAATGGGAGAAGCTCCATCGTCGGCCAAGCTGCGATTCCCTAATGGGATTGTAAAGCAGGAGAAGAAAACCATCAAGATTGAGTATATTGATTAACAAATAAAACTATTTTAAAATGGCAGAATTAAGAAAGACCAAGAAAGAAACACTAGCAGGACTAGCAGAAGCGTTCCCTGGTGTAGCATCATTTGAAATTGGATTCCAGGGTGCAGGTGATAACTTTGATTCCTTCTATGACTATACTGCATATGATGCGGAAGGTAAAGTTATCGACATCCATAGTGGATTCTCAAACGAAAATAAGTTTTTACAGATTGCTGAAGATTACATCTGGTATGTGATGGACAATGCGCATAACCAGCCAGATTTTAATAACGACGGTTCGGATGGAACTGTAACATTTGACATGGTGAATAAAGTAGTTACATTACAGGTGAACTACCAGGAAGATGTAACGCCAGATTATGACGGGGACGAAGACGATCCAGACTATGACCAGAAGCGTGATGAATACTGGGACAATATGGATGAGAGAGATTATGAGTCAACGCCAATGCCACCAGAAATATTCTAATCAAATAAAACTATTTTAAAATGGAAGACAAATCTTATAGAGTTGTATGGGAGATTGATGTGGACGCTCCGGATGCAAAGACTGCTGCGCAGCAAGCATATGATAGTGTGATCAATGGGATCGCTACTGTATTCGAGATCCACGAATGGGATCAACCGGATATGATCACAGCGACGCCGGTAGCAATGATCGATGTCAAAGAGCCGGCGGAAGATCTACCGGTTCCTGATAGAAGGATCTTTAATGAAAACTATATGGGGCCAACGATCATTTAAAATAGTTTTATTTAAAATCTTTTTTTGTGATATCAAGAAATTATTCTTAACTTCCCTGAAAATTAAAACCATTCGTATGACACAGACAATTAACCTAGGGGCTGAAGTATATGTTACTGATCCCTGCTACAGTGTACCAACCTGGTGCCAAACTAAACTAACCAATGTATTACCTGGTGAATGGATCTGTTCAATGATCTTTGATGAGCAACACGGATCGAATAGAAATGCTGAGCTGTTCCTGGTTCACAAGGATTATCAGGGAAAGAACCTCCTGTATGACTGGGACTGGCTTGGTGACTTCGGCGTCGACAGCGGCCAGGCTGGAGTGTTTAATGCTGCGTCATACAGGGACGATGCTGCAGCGGGTAACTATCAGGTTCCGAAGTCCAGCTTTGTATTACCTGGAGATCTTAGAGAAGGTGATCGCTGGTACGAAGCGATGTGTAAGCTTACTCTAGAAACGGAGCACGGCTGGGGTGCGTATGACCAAGGCGTTGTTAGCAGCAGCGGCTGGGGCGACGGGATGTATCCAGTGTACGGGGCTGAGGTTGATGGTAAGGTAGTTGCGCTTCAACTAGTATTCATTGATCAATCTGCAGAAGACGAAGAACCAGAAGGTGAACCTGACTGTGTGGAATGCGGGGCCGAGCTAGAATCGGACGGGTCCTGCAACTACTGCGAGTTCCTGCAGTCAAAGCAAGAAGATTAATTTAAATTATATTCCCCCAGGATTTTTTTATTCCAGAATTTTTTCGTATATTTTATTATTATAAATTAATAAATGTTATGAAAAAACAAAGAACAACCAAGTCCACGCCATTGACCATCTACAAGTCAGTGGGACCAAACATTTACTTCGATGGCACAAGCTATCGCGTAAGAATGATCCTTAACGGAGAGCGCTACAGCAAGAACCTTAGTTCTAAGCGTGCTGCAGTGATGTACCGTAACTCACTTCTTAAGTCAGCTGTATAAGCTTCAAGTATATGTTTGTTCAAAGAAGGGGACCTGAGGAATCGGATCCCCTTTTTTTAATATTTATATATTATGAAAGAAAAGCAAGAACCACAGTTTGGCCAGCTGGCCGGCAAAGTCTTTAACGACGGACCATACCAGTACAGGATCTATATCAAGACCGGATCACTGGGAGACGATGAAATAGTAGCAGTCTCACTGTTCATTGAAAACATTCCACCTTACGTAGGTGTCGATTTATACATGTACGCAATGGGTCACATAGTAGAACTGGCCGGCACAGCGATCGATAACTCAGAGTGGATGATCAACAAGGTGATCATGGAAGAGTACGAGCACCTGGGTGAGATCAGCAGCATGATCATGGGTGCTGACAAGGTGAAAGACTTCGGCCTCCAACCACTTAGCACGTTAATGAGCAAAATTAAAATAAATCTAAATAAAAAAATGGACCTGGAAGAAGTTAACAAAAAGATCCAAATCCGTTTAGCCAAAATGA
>JACCDX011001188.1_pt1 | contig 14189 bp, 12 predicted proteins | sample 7449681 | NCBI WGS metagenome assembly JACCDX01 (sample SAMN15323450, study PRJNA562643) | freshwater metagenome | isolation source: river surface water | place: USA:Blue River Watershed | collected 2017-08-18
CGCTGGTGGGGGACCCGCTGTGCGCAGTGGCCGGCTGGCTGCGCCTGCCCTTCTGGCCCTGCGCCGCCTACATGGCGGTGGGCAAGTTCCTGCGCTATGTGGTGATGACCGGGGCGGCGCTGTGGGCGTTCCCCGGCTGGTTCACTCAGTAGCGCTCGAACACGACGCCCGGGTTGGACTTCTCGAAAGCCCGCAGCTGCGCCTCGGCCTCGTCCATGCCCAGGTGGTGACGATGGCACAGGCGCTCAAGAAAGGTCTCACGGTGCTGGAGGCCCTGCTGCAGGTCCTCCTCGGTGAGCAGGGTCCACTGGGCCTTGATACGGAAAACGACGTCGTCGTAGGTCGGTTTCAGGCTGGACATGGGGGGCTCCTTCCGTCGATGGAAGCCCCACTCTAGGCCCGCCGGCGGGCCGCGTCCATGCGATTTGTCAAAGTGCAGCGCCGGCAGCGGCGCCAGGCGGATCAGACGGCGGCCCGATTCCGGGCGCTCAGACGTTGAACAGGAAGTTCATCACGTCGCCGTCCTTGACGACGTATTCCTTGCCTTCGCTGCGCATCTTGCCCGCGTCCTTCGCGCCCTGCTCGCCCTTGAAGGCGATGTAGTCGTCAAACGCGATGGTCTGCGCGCGGATGAAGCCGCGCTCGAAGTCGCCATGGATCACGCCTGCGGCCTGGGGCGCGGTGTCGCCGATGCGGATGGTCCAGGCGCGCACTTCCTTCACGCCGGCGGTGAAGTAGGTCTGCAGGCCCAGCAGCTGGAAGGCGGCGCGGATCAGGCGGTTGAGGCCGGGCTCGGTCTGGCCGATCTCGGACAGGAACAGGGCCTTGTCCTCGTCGCTCATGTCGGCCATGTCGGCTTCCATCTTGGCGCAGATGGCCACCACCGGCGCGTTCTGCGAGGCGGCGTAGTCCTGCAGGCGCTGCAGCAGCGGGTTGTTCTCGAAGCCGTCCTCGCTCACGTTGCCGACGAACATCGCGCGCTTGGCGGTGATCAGGCACAGCGGCTTGAGCAGCGCGCGCTCCTCGTCGCTCATGTCGAGCGTGCGCACCGGCTTGCCCTCGTTGAGGACGGCCTGCACCTTGCCCAGGATCTGCACGAGCTTGGCGGCTTCCTTGTCATTGCCCGACTTGGCGGCCTTGGTGTAGCGCTGCAGGCTTTTCTCGACGGTGGCGAGGTCGGCCAGGCACAGCTCGGTCTGGATCACCTCGATGTCGGCGATGGGGTCGACCTTGCCGGCGACGTGGATGACATTGGGGTCCTCGAAGCAGCGGACCACGTTGACGATGGCGTCGGTCTCGCGGATATGGGCCAGGAACTGGTTGCCCAGGCCCTCGCCCTGGCTGGCGCCCGCCACCAGGCCGGCGATGTCCACGAACTCGACGATGGCCGGCACGACCCGCTCGGGCTTGACGATCTCGGACAGCTGCGCGAGGCGCGGGTCCGGCACCTCGACGACGCCGGTGTTGGGCTCGATGGTGCAGAACGGGTAGTTCTCGGCGGCGATGCCGGCCTTGGTCAGGGCGTTGAAGAGGGTGGACTTGCCGACGTTGGGCAGGCCCACGATGCCGCATTTGAGGGACATGGGGATTCCGGGGGCAGGTGCGCCGTCGCCTGTGCAATAGGCGCACGGCCGGACGGTCGGGGGTTGCTGGGGATTACCCGGGATTGTACTGACCACAGGCATGGCAGGCGGGCCAGGCCGCTGCCTGGAAGGTGGGTCAACAAGGTGCCCGCACCAGCCCTGCATCCCGACAAGTGGCTTGTTGACCATGGAGGTCAAGGCGCCCAGCCTTGCGGCGACGCGCCCCCGGGCCAACCCTGATTGCAGACCGGGGCATGGGGTTAAGCGGCATGCCCGCCGACGCGCCGGACGAGGCGCCGCTACATTGCCCTCCACCATGAGCTTCCTCGACACCTTTCTCCACGGCAACGCCCTCACCGAGATCTTCATCGAGGGACACAACCCCTATGCGCTGCAGAAGCTGCCCTCGGCCGACCTCGACGCGCTGCGGCAGAAGATGCACAGCACCGAGTCCGTGCAGGCCTTTGTCATCGGCCGCATCGTCGGCGCCGGCCGCGGCGTCTGGGTGCTGACCGACCAGGCCGTCTACATCCGCCGCGGCGACGGCTTCGAGCGCATCCCGGTGCGCGAGGTTCACCAGTTCGAGGCCGAGCGCGGTCGTTTCGGGCACGTGGTGCGCCTGCACGCCGAGGACCAGACCTGGAGCCTGTTCGGCGTCGACCGCGACCTGGCCGCGCATCTGCACCAGGCCTTCAACGCGCGCGGCCTGGCCCGGCCCTTTGACGACCGGCCGGCACGCACCCACTGGTGGCGCGACGCCGCGCCCGAGGGCTGGGCCGACGACTGCCTGCGCGACCTGCAGCTGCGCCTGCGGCCGGCCTGAGCCGCGGCCAGGCCGCGCCGGCATCTGGCCGGCACTGAGCACTAGAGGATTAAACTGATGGGCATGGCCTTGCCCATCTCACGGCGCCTGTCCGACCTGTGGTCCCGGTCCGTCACCAACCGGCTGACGGCCATCACCTTGCTGGTGTTCCTGCTGGCGGGGCTGGGCCTGGGCCTGGGCCTGACCGGCCTGCTGCGGCAGGACATGGAGCGGGTGCTGACGGCCCAGCAGCTGAGCGCGACGCGCATGGCGGCGGAGGTGCTGAACCAGGAGGTCGGTGACCGGCTGGATGCCCTCGACCAGGCGGCTGTGCAGGCGGCCCCTCACATGGCGCACGATGCCGCCGCGCTGCGCTCGGTGCTGGCGGAATCGCAGGCGCTCCAGCGCCACTTCAGTGCCGGGGGCTTCATCACAGACACCCGCGGTGTTGCACAAGCCGAATGGCCTCTCGGCAGCGGCCGGCTGGGCGTCGATTACAGCGACCGCGACTACATCCGGAAGGTGCTGGCCACGGGCAAGCCCGCCGTCGGCACACCGGTGACCGGCCGTGCGCTGGGCGTGCCCGTGCTGCCAATGGCGGTGCCCATCCGCGGTGTACAGGGCGAGACGATTGGCGCGATGGCGGGTGTCATCGAGCTGTACCTGGCCGACTTCCTGCACAACTTCCACGACACCACCTTCGGTGAGACCGGCAGCTACCAGGTGATCGACACGCGCGCGCGTCGGGTGGTGTCGGCGACTGACCGGCGCCGGCTGATGGAGGCTCTGCCGCCGCCTGGTGAGGTCGAGGCCCTGGACCGGATGCTGGCCGGCCAGACCCGCTCCTTGCGCACGCGAAGCCTGGCTGGGGTGGACATCCTGGCCACCGGCTGGCCAGTGCCAGCAGCGGAGTGGATGGTGACCATCACCGTGCCGGAGGCTGCCGCCTTCCGGCCCGCGATGGAACTGGAACGACGGCTGCTTGGCGGCATCGCCGCCCTGGGGGTGCTGGGCGCCCTGGCCAGCTGGCTGTTGGTCCGGCGGCAATTGCGGCCTCTCGACCAGGCGGTGCGCGCGCTGGACCGCGTCGGCGAGGACGTGCGTGCCGGCCGCATCGGACAGCCGTTGCCAGTCGACCGGCCCGACGAGGTGGGCAGCCTCATCCACGCCTTCAACGACCTGCTCGGACAGATCAGCCAGCAGCAGGCCGCCCTGGCCCACAGCGAACTGTTGTACAGCGCTGCCTTTCAGCTCAGCCCCGATTCGGTGAGCATCACCCGGCTCTCCGATGGCACCTGGATGCAGGTCAACCAGAGCTTCACCCGCCTCTTCGGCTGGACACCGGCGGAGGTCATCGGGCGCACCTCGGTGTCGTTGGGCATGTGGCGCAGCCGCACCGACCGGCAACGCCTGCTGGATGCCCTGCAGCCTGCTGGTCGGGCGGAGAACCTGGAGGCCGAGCTTTTGGCACGCGACGGACGGGTCCTCACGGTACTGATCTCGGCGTCGCTGATGGAGCTCGCTGGAGAACCGTGCCTGCTGGCCATCACCCACGACATCACGGCCAGCCGGCAGGCGCAGCGGCAGATCGAGACTCTGGCTTTCTCGGATCCACTCACCGGCCTGCCCAACCGCCGGCTGCTGACCGATCGCCTGGGCCAGGCGCTGGTGGATGCGCAGCGCAAGGGAGAGCACGCAGCCCTGCTGTTCATCGACCTGGACGACTTCAAGCAACTCAACGACAGCCAGGGCCATACAGCCGGCGACAAGCTGCTGCGCGCGGTGGCGGTGGAGCTGCGTTCGGCAGTGCGCCTGAGTGACACGGTGGCCCGGCTCGGCGGCGACGAGTTCGTGGTCCTGGCCCGCGACCTGCCCACCGATGCCGGGCAGGCCCAGGTGCGGGCACTGGGCATTGCTGCCGAGATCAGCGAGGCGGTGACGCGGGCGGCCGACCGGCTCGGGAACGGCTTTCATGCCACGGTGAGCATCGGCATCGCGGTGGCCGGGCGCACGCGCATCGACAGCCAGGAAATGATGCGGCACGCCGACCTGGCGATGTACCAGGCCAAGGAGGCGGGGCGCGGGCAGGTCAGGCTGTTCACCCAGGACATGCTGGACAGCCTGAGCTCTCGCGCGGCGCTGGAGGCGGACCTGCGGACGGCATTGACGCGCGGCCGGTTCGAGCTGCACTACCAGCCGCAGGTTGACAGCCAGGGCCGCATCGTGGGCGCCGAGGCGCTGCTGCGGTGGAACCGGCCCGGCCACGGGCCGGTCTCGCCTGCGGTCTTCGTGCCACTGGCCGAGAACAGCGGCCTGATCCTGCCGCTGGGACGCTGGGTGCTGGAGACGGCATGCCGGCAGCTGGCCGCCTGGGCGTCCTCGCCGGCGACGGCGGCGCTCACGCTCTCGGCCAACGTGAGCTCGCGGCAGTTCCAGCAGGCCGGCTTCGTCGAGGAGGTGCAGCAGGTGCTGGCCGCCACGGGAGCGAACCCGCATCGGCTGCGGCTCGAACTCACCGAGACCGTGCTGGTGGACAACTTCGACGCGGTGGCCTCCCGCATGCACGCGCTCAAGGCGCTGGGCGTGGGCTTCTCGCTGGACGACTTCGGCACCGGCTTCTCGTCACTGGCCTACCTCAAGCGGCTGCCGCTGGACGAACTGAAGATCGACGCCAGCTTCGTGCGCGACATCGAGTCAGACCCCAACGATCTGGCGATCGCGCAGATGGTGGTGGCCCTGGCGGGCACGCTGAGCCTCGGGGTGCTGGCCGAGGGCGTGGAACGCGAGGCGCAGCGAGAGCAGCTGGCCGGCATCGGCTGCAACCACTACCAGGGATTCCTGTTCGGGCGGCCACAGCCGGTCGAGGCCTTCAACCGGCTGGTCGAAGGGCAGCTGGTGGGCGCCTGAGTCCCCGGCTTCGGCTTCAGGCGCGGTCACCGGGGCCGCACGCCCCGGTCGCAATCAGACGCCGGGCGCCACCGGAGTCACCGGCAAAGGCAGCGGACGGCCGTCCAGCCAGGCCTCGAGTCCGGCCGTGATGCCCTCGGCAAAGCGGCCGAAGACCTGCTCGGTCACGAAGCCCAGGTGCGGCGTGAGCAGCACATTGGGCAGGCTGCGCAGCGGGTGATCCCCCGGCAGCGGCTCCTCATCGTAGACATCGAGGGCGGCCATGGCGGGCCGGCCCTCGCGCAGGGCCTCGACCAGGGCCCCGGTGTCGACCAGGGCCGAGCGCGACGTGTTGACCAGCACGCTATCCGGCCGCATGCGTGCCAGGCGCTCCCGGTTCAGCAGCTTGCGGCTGGCCTCGGTGGGCACCAGGTGCAGACTGACCACGCGCGAGCGTTCCAGCAGCTCCTCCAGCGGGACGAAGCGGGCACCTTTTTCCGCCGCACGCTCGGCCGTCATGCGCGGGCTCCAGGTGAGGACTTCCATCCCCAGGGCCTGGCCCACCCGAGCGACGCGGCCGCCGATCTCGCCCAGGCCCACCAGTCCCAGCGTCTGCCCGGCCAGCGCGGGCGGCAGCGGCAGTGAGCGATCGGCGCGCCAATGGCCCTGCTGCAGCCGCTGCTGGTAGGCCGGCAGCTGCTTGGTGGCGGCGAGGATCAGCGCCCAGGTCAGCTCGCAGGTGCTGTCCTTGGAAGGGCCCCAGTGCGTGTGCCCCAGCGCGATGCCGGCGGCGTGCACGGCGGCGGCGTCGAGCGTGTTGTTGCGGGTGCCGGTGAAGAGGATGCAGCGCAGGCCCGGGGCCTGCGCCAGCAAGGCGCCATCCACCGGCGTGCGGTCGCGCGTGAGCACCAGCACCTCGGTGCCCTGCAGGGCGGCCCGCAGGGCCTCGCCGCGCAGGGGCTGGTGGTGGATCTCGATGCGGGCACGCGCCGAGAGGGCCGTCCAGTCGGCCAGGCGTGGGTAGGCCCGCTCCCAGTCGTCGAGGACGAGGACGCGCGGGCCGGTGCCCGGGGTTCCGAAGGTGGAGACCGGCCCCGTGGCCAGGGCCGATCCGGCGGCCGCGGCCGCCTTCACATCCGATGCGCCGCTCACGGCACCAGCAGGGCCATCAGCCCGCGCAGGTCAGGCGCCGTGCCCAGCTGCCAGCAGGCCTGGAGCACCTGGCCCACCTTGGCCTGGCCCAGGATGGGGTCGGCCAGGTCGTGGAACTTGGACTCGAGCATGGCGTCGGTCATCGGACGCTCGAGCGAGCCAATGGCGTGCTCGACATGGACCGTGATGACACGGCCGTCGGTGAGGGTGGCGGTGGCGACCACGCTCTCCTCGCGGATGCTGTCGTCGACGACGGCCACGACCTTGCGGCGCAGGGCGACCACGTCCTCGCGGGTGACGATGGCGTCGGAGAACTCGTCTTCACCGGCACGCCCGAAGATCAGGCCCGCGGCGCAGCCGTGGTACACGCTGAACTTGCCCTGCAGGCCGTCCTGCGGCTCCTTCTTGCCGGTGAGCTCGAGCACCAGCGAGTGCACGCGCAGCTCGATCTTCGCCACCTGCTCGGGCGTCACGCCCTGCTCGCGCAGCTGCACGCAGGCGTCGATGCTGGGGTGGATGACGATGCCGCAGGCAAAGGGCTTGTAGGCGTTGAAGCTGATCTCGAAGCGCTGGCCGAGCTCGTCCTGCGCCTCGGTCCAGTCGTACTTGGTCGACAGCACCTGCGCCCAGCCGCGCGGCGCTTCCAGCGCGCGCGGGCTGGAGGTGAAACCCTTCTGCGCCATCAGCGCCGCCATCAGGCCGGCGCGCGCGGCGCCGCCCGGGTGGAAGGGCTTGGTCATGGTGCCGAACTGCTCGCGCAGGCCGACGGGCTGCGAGGCGGCGATGCCCAGGGCCATCTGGGTCTGCTTCGCATCGAGGCCGAGCAGGCGGGCGCAGGCCGCGGCCGCGCCCAGGGTGCCAGTGGAGCCGGTGATGTGCCAGCCGCGGTCGTAGTGCTGCGGGTAGACCAGGTTGCCCATGCGGCAGGCGACGTCGATGCCCAGAACGGTCGCGTCGATCACCTGGCGACCGCTCGACCCCAGCTGCTCGGCCAGCGCCATCACTGCCGAGGCCACCGGGCCGGCGGGATGGATGATGGTCTTGAGGTGGGTGTCGTCGAAGTCGAAGGTGTGCGAGGAGATGCCGTTGATCAGCGCGGCGTTGGCGATGTCGACGCGCTCCTTGCGGCCGGCCAGCGTCGCCTGGGGCGCCGGCTGCAGCACCTGCACCGCGGCCAGGGCGGCGTCGACCGCCTCATGGCGCGCGGCGCCGATGGCGCAGCCCAGCCAGTTCAGGAAGGTGCGGTGGGCTTCATGCTCCACCGCGTCGCTCCAGCCGCGGGAGGGGTGCTCGGCGACGAAGCGGGCCAGTTCCTGGGTGATGGGGGGCGCCTGGGTGTCGGCGGCCACATGGGTGTTGAGGGTCATGAATCAGGCGTCGAGGTTGATGTTGCGGGCCTTGGCCAGCCGGGTCCAGCGGGCGAGGTCCATCTTCATGTAGTCGGCAAACTGCGTCGGGTTCATCGGCGTCAGTTCGACCGCTTCTGCGCTGAGTTTTTCGCGGAAGTCGGGTTGGGCCAGCACCTGGGCGATGGCGTCATTGAGCGTCTTGACAACGGGCGCGGGCATGCCGGCCGGACCGACCACGCCGTACCACTGCTGCGCGTCGAAGCCCTTCAGCCCGGCCTCCTCCATGGTCGGCACATCCTTGAGCGCCGGGTGGCGCTGGGTGCCGGTGACGGCCAGCGGCTTGAGACGGCCGCTGCGGATGTGCGGCAGCGCGGCGGCCAGGCCCGGGAACATCACCTGGGTCTGGTTGGCGATCAGGTCGGTGGTGGCGGGGGCGATGCCGCGGTAGGGGATGTGCACCATGAAGGTGTCGGTCTGCAGCTTGAAGAGCTCGGCGGTCAGGTGGGTCAGCGAGCCGGCGCCGGCCGAGCCGTAGGACAGGCGGGCCGGGTTGCGCTTGAGGTAGTCGATCAGGCCCTTGAGGTCGTTGGCCGGCAGGCTGGTGTTGACCACCAGCACGTTGGGCGTGCTCCCGATCATCCCGATGGGGGTGAAGTCCTTGAGCGGGTCATAGGGCAGCTTGCGGGTGGCCGGCGCGGTGCCGTGCGTGGCCACGTAGCCCTGCATCAGGGTGTAGCCGTCGGGCGCGGCGCGCTGGGTGCTCTGGCAGGCGACCACCCCGCCGCCGCCGCCGATGTTCTCGACCACGATGGACTGGCCCAGCACCTTGGCCAGGCGCTCGCACAGGTTGCGGCCGATCATGTCGGAGCCGCCGCCGGCGGCCACGGGGACGATGTAGCGGATGGTCTTCACCGGGTACTGCTGGGCCTGGGCGAGGCCGGGCGCGAGGCCGGGGGCCAGCAGCAAGGGGGCGGACTGCAGAAAGGTGCGGCGCTTCATGGTTGTCTCCTTGGTTTCAGGGGTGGTTCTTGTGGGATGCGGGTACGGCTACGGGTGCGGGCGCGGCCTCGGCGGCGCGGGCCGAGGACAGGCGACGGTGGGCATCGCCCACATGCCGGGCCAGCAGCTCACGCGCACGCGGCGCCTCGCCGGCGGCAATGGCGGCCACGATCTGCTCGTGCTCCTGGATCGAGGTGCGCATGGCCATGCCGCGCGAGAGGCTGCGCAGGCGCGAGAGGTGGAGCTTCTGCACCAGCTCGCGGTAGCTGGCCATCAGCGCGTGGTTGCCTGCCGCTTCCACGATGAGCCAGTGGAAGCGCAGGTTCTCGGTGTAGTAGTCCCGCACGGCCTCGGAGGCGACCGCGGTGGCCATGGTGGTGATCGAGCCCTGGAGCGCGGCGACCAGGGCCTCGCGCGGCACGGGCAGCAGGCCGGCGGCCTTTTCGCCGGCAAAGCCGTCGAGCAGGGCCCGCAGTTCGTAGAGCTCCTGCACCTCCTCGGGCTCGATCCGGCGCACGAAGACGCCGGCGTGCTTGCGGGCGACGACCAGACCGGAACTCTCCAGCTCACGCAGGGCCTCCCGCACTGGCACACGCGATACAGAGAGGCGCGCGCTCACATCGGGTTCACTGATCCGGTCACCGGGACGCAGCTCGCCTCCCAGGATCCGCTCGAGCAGGTCATCGCGGACCAGCTTGGCCAGCGAGGTGTCGCGCACCGCCTGCAGGCGGCTGCCGGCGGTGCCAGGGGCGGTGGTGTCGAGCCAGGGGAACATGTACCGGATATCGTATACGTTAGACGATCGTCCTCCGTCCCCGGACTTACCCGAATCCGCTCAGTCGAATCGCCAGCCCGCCCGCACGGCCTGGCCCACGCGAAGCACCGCGCCATCGCCCGCGCGAACGATGGCGTTCATGCCGAAGCCCACCGCACCGCCCAGCGCGGGCAGGCTGCGGTAGGCCTGCAGCACGTCGCCGACCGCGCCATCGGGTACGCCGGTGGCCGGGTCGATGTCGGGGATGGGACAGCGCGGGCAGGGCTTGACCGCCTGCAGCCAGGCGGGGACGTCGGATTCGATCACCAGGGGCCCCATCCGGTCCTCGTCATGCGCCTCCAGGCCGTCCAGCACGATGTTGGGCCGGAAGCGCGCCATCGCCACCGGCGCCCGGCCCCTGGCCTGCAGCCGCGCGTTGAGACCGTCCAGCGAGGCCTGGCTGATCACCAGCATCGGGTAGCCGTCGCTGAACTGGTTGGGCGCCTCGATGCCCCCGGTGTGCTTGAGGGAGGACAGGCGCCGCTGCTCGGGATCGAAGCGCACCAGGCGCAGGCGCTGCCCCAGGAAGTCGGAGAACCACTGCGCCGCGACGGCGCCCATGTCATAGGCGGGCAGCTCGTCGTCCCAGACCCGCACCCGGGTGGGGGCCTCGACGGCGTCGATGGCCAGGTGCAGGGCCAGCATGCCGGGGGCGCGCAGCACCAGGTCGTGGGTGCGAAGCTGCACCTGCACCAGGGCCATGCGGGGAAGCTCCCGCTGGGAGACGAACTCGCCGGCCTCGTCCACCACCATCCAGGCGCGGTCGAGGTCGAGGCCGGTGTCGGCCAGCACCGCCTCCTGCAGGGCCACGCCGGCGCAGGACTTGACCGGGTAGACATACAAGGCGGCGATGCGGGCCTGCACGTCACCGGCGGCAGGCCAGTGGGCGGGCGTGGAAGCGGCGGAAGTGGTCATGGTGCGCAAAGCCCTCGTTTTTCGAAGTGGCGCCCCCTTCTGGCGCCGCGGGCGGATTGTGCCGGCTCCTACAATGGCCGCATGGCTTTTCCCCTTGATGTCTGCGTGCGTGGCGGTGGCGTGGTGGGCCGCGCGCTCGCCCTGCTGCTCGCACGCGACCGGCTGCGGGTCGGCCTGGTGGAGGCACCCGAGCCCGGCCCGGCCGATGTCCGCGCCTACGCGATCAACGCCGCCTCGCGCGACCTGCTGGCGCTCCTGCGCGCCTGGCCCGAGGCCGAGGCGACGCCGGTGCTGTCCATGGACGTGCGCGGCGACGCCGGCGGCGAGGTGCATTTCGGCGGCGGCAGGTCCGCGGGCGATGCCGGCCCCCTGGCCTGGATCGCCAACGCCAGCGACCTGCTGCAGGCGCTGGACCAGGCCCTGCACTACCAGCCCCTGGTCGAGCGCCTGACCGCCCCGCGCGAGGCCGCCCTCACCGTGGTCTGCGAGGGCCGTGACAGCGACAGCCGGCAGGCCCTGGGCGTCGAGTGGCGGGTGCAGCCCTATGCCCACCACGCCATCGCCGCCCGCGTGCGCTGCACGCAGCCCCATGGCCAGGTGGCGCGCCAATGGTTCACCCCCGGCGAGATCCTGGCGCTGCTGCCCCTGGGCGGCGCGCACGGCCAGGAGGCGGCGCTGGTGTGGTCGGTGCCGGCCGAGCGCGCCGGCGCGCTCGCCGCGCTCGACGATGCCGACTTCGGCCAGCGCCTCACCGAGGCCTCGGGCCATGCCCTGGGCGAGATCACCCTGGCCAGCGCACGCGCCCGCTGGCCGCTGCAGCGCGCCGAGGCCGTGCGCTGGTGCGGCCCGGGCTGGGCGCTGGCTGGCGATGCGGCGCACACGGTGCACCCGCTGGCGGGCCAGGGCCTGAACCTGGGCCTGGCCGATGTGCGCGAGCTCGCTGCGGTGCTGCATGCCCGCGAGTACTGGCGCGGCCTGGGCGACGAGAGGCTCCTGCGCCGCTACGAGCGCGCCCGCAAGGCCGAGGTCGCCGCCATGCAGTGGGCCACCGGCGGCCTGCAGTGGCTGTTCGCGCCGCCCTCGCCCGCCTGGGCCTGGGTCCGCAACTGGGGCATGCGCGGCTTCGAGCGCAGCGGCCCTCTCAAGCACTGGGTCGCCCGGCGAGCCGCAGGCAGCCTTTGACACCCGCACAGGATTCCCCCATGAGCCCCCTCCGCATCGCCCTTGCCAGCCTGGCCCTTGCCGGGGCGGCCCACCTACCTGCCCACGCGCAGGAAGCCCAGATCCGCAAGGCGCTGTCCGAGCGGCTGCCGCAGCTCGGCGCCATCGAGGAGGTGCGCAAGACGCCGATGGCAGGCCTGTACGAGGTCCGCATCGGCACCGACCTGTACTACGCCGACGCCCAGGGCAACTTCCTGATCCAGGGCCAGCTGCTCGATACCCGGCAGAAGCGCAACCTCACCGAGGAGCGCACCGAGAAGCTGCTGTCGATCGACTTCGCCAGCCTGCCGGTGGCCGACGCCTTCACCATCGTGCGGGGCAACGGCAAGCGCAAGCTGGCGGTGTTCCAGGACCCGAACTGCGGCTACTGCAAGCGCTTCGAGCGTGACCTGCAGGGCGTGGACAACATCACCATCCACATGTTCCTCTACCCGATCCTGGGCCCCGACTCGCTCGAGAAATCCCGCAACATCTGGTGCGCCAAGGACAAGCCCAAGGCCTGGCAGGACTGGATGCTGCGCGAGCAGGTGCCGGCCAAGGGCAGCTGCGACACCGCGGCCCTGCAACGCAACGTGGAGTTCGGCCGCAAGTGGCGCATCAACGGCACGCCCACCCTGGTGTTCGCCGACGGCAGCCGCATCCCGGGCGCGATCAGCGCGCAGCAGGTCGAGCAGAAGCTGGCCGAGGCCAAGTGAGCGCGCCGCGTCATGCGGCCACCGCCGCTCCCCTGCATTACCGGGTCGAGCCCGCCGACCTGAACGCCCACCTCTGGCGCGTCACTCTCACCATCGCCGCGCCGGCCGCGCCGCAGCGGCTGTCGCTGCCGGTGTGGATCCCAGGCAGCTACCTGGTGCGCGAGTTCTCGCGCCACCTGCAGAAGCTGGTAGCGCGCCAGGACGGCAAGGCGGTGCCGCTGCACCAGCTGGACAAGTGCAACTGGCAGGCCGAGTGCACCGGCAGCACGCCGCTGGTCCTGAGCTATGAGGTCTACGCCTACGACAACTCGGTGCGCACCGCCTGGCTCGACCGCGACCGCGGCTTCTTCAACGGCACCAGCCTGTGCCTGCGGGTGCACGGCCAGGAAAAGCGCGAGCACGCGCTGGAGCTGATCGCGCCCGAGGGTACCGAGGCGCCCTGGGACGTGGCCACCGGCCTGGCGCCCGCCAAGGTGAACAAGCGCGGCTTCGGCACCTACCTCGCGCCCGACTACGACGAGCTGGTCGACTGCCCGGTCGAGATGGGCCGCTTCTGGAGCGGCGAGTTCAAGGCCGGCGGCGTGACGCACCGCTTCGCCGTCGCCGGCGCGCCCGCGTCCTTCGACGGCGAGCGGCTGCTGGAGGACACGCGCCGCATCTGCGAGTCCGAGATCCGCTTCTGGCATGGCCGCAAGCACCCGCCCTTCAAGCAGTACCTGTTCATGCTGCTGGCTGTGGACGACGGCTACGGCGGCCTGGAGCACCGCAATTCCACCGCACTGATCGCCTCGCGCCGCGACCTGCCGCGGCAGGGCGAGAGCCGCGCCAGCGAGGGCTACACCACGCTGCTGGGGCTGATCAGCCACGAGTACTTCCACACCTGGAACGTCAAGCGGCTGCGGCCCGCGGAGTTCGCGCGCTACGACTACGGCCACGAGAACTACACGCAGCTTCTGTGGTTCTTCGAGGGCTTTACCAGCTACTACGACGACCTGTTCCTGCGCCGCTGCGACATGGTCGACGACGCCGGCTACCTGCGCCTGCTTTGCAAGGGCATCAACCAGGTGCTGCAGGCCCCGGGGCGCGAGGTGCAGTCGGTGGCGCAGGCGAGCTACGACGCCTGGATCAAGTACTACCGCCAGGACGAGAACACGCCCAACGCCACCATCAGCTACTACAGCAAGGGCGCGCTGGTGGCGCTGTGCTTCGACCTCACCCTGCGCGCCGAGGGCAGGACCACGCTAGACGCGGTCATGCGCGCGCTGTGGGAGCGGTGCAAGGGCGGCCCGATGACCGAGGCCGACTTCGCCGCCACGCTCAAGGACCTGGGCGGCCGCAGCTTCAGCCGCGAGATCGCGGCCTGGGTGCACGGCACCCGCGAGCTGCCGCTGGAGGACCTGCTCAAGGCCCATGGCGTGAACGTGCACCGCGACCCGGCGCCGCTGCAGCAGCGTCTGGGCCTGCGCGCGGCCGATGGCCCGGGCGGGGTGCAGGTCAAGACCGTGCTGCGCGGCGGCGCCGCTGAAGCCGCAGGCCTGGCGGCCGGCGACGAATGGATCGGCGTCGAGGCCGGCGGCCAGGCCTGGCGCCTGACCCGGCTGGACGACCTGCCCCTGTACGCGGGCACGCAGCGCAAGCTGGTGGCCCTGGTCGCGCGCGACCGCCGCCTGATCCGGCTCGACCTGCAGCTGCCGGCCGGCGGCGCGGTCTGGCGGCTGTCGGTGGGTGAGGCCCGGCGGGTGCAGGCATGGCTGGCGGGCAGCGACTGAGCAC
>JACCDX011300652.1_pt1 | contig 14188 bp, 11 predicted proteins | sample 7449681 | NCBI WGS metagenome assembly JACCDX01 (sample SAMN15323450, study PRJNA562643) | freshwater metagenome | isolation source: river surface water | place: USA:Blue River Watershed | collected 2017-08-18
TATTGATCTGTCCCTGCAGACCACCTATCTGCGCATTCAACGTACTGTTGGTCGCTGCGATCTGATTGCGGTTTTCTGAGATTTGGTTTTGTTGGTCCGTTAATTTCGTGTTGATTTTTGTTATCGAACTCGTGTTACCTGCAACCTTTTCATCTAAGCTCGTTAGGCTCTGGTTCACGACTAAAAACGCGGCATCACTGGCTTGCTTGTTTTCTGTGATGGTTTGATTCGCGGTTGCGATTTGATTGCTGTTGGTTTTGATATCTGTCTTCAACGGATCTAAATCCTTGGGAATTAAGAAACCCGCATCGTTGGAGAACTGAGACAGTTTCGTGGGTGCCTCGCGCACGTTCTTGTAATCCACCGCTTCAGCGTACAGTGCGTACGGCGTGTAGTTGAATATTTGGGTACTTACTTGTTTGAAGCTGCTGCAGCCATCGTAGCTGACGCTTACTTTCAAGCTTTTCATATTCGCATTCCATTGAACACTTTCAAAGCTTTTGTAGATACTGGTGCTATTGCCTGTTTGGGTCTGGCTTCCTGCTCCGATCGCCACACTCACAAGTCCAAACTCATCCGTGGTGACTTGTTGGGTTTCTTCATAATCCAATCCCCCTTGGGCATAGAGCAAACTAAAGCGCAAACATACCTTGCCCTTGTTTAAGGGCTGGCCTGTAATGCTTGCTCCTGGGATATCGATCGCGTTCGGATCTAGAATCACAGCTTGGTAGTTCAACGTTTTATTGTTGGTCTGTGCGTAAGTGCTCAGCGTGATAAGGATGAAGAATAAATGCGTTAACTTTATCATGTAACTTAAAATTTCAGAACTATTGAATTCCTTTGATGAGTGTCTTTGTTTGAGGTTTTCCGTGGTGGAAAACTTGTAAAATGTATTTACCTGCGCGGATGTCTTTGAGGTGCTCTAGGTTCATTTCGGTGTGTTTTTCATCGTACACCCCTTCCCAGATGAGGTTGGCATCGATGTCATAGAGCATCAGTATAGTGGGCAGATTTGTGGCTCCTTTTAGTTGGACTGTCAACTTATCCACGAACGGATTCGGGAAGGTTTCCACCGACCAGTTCACCGGTTCTCCTACGCTGAGCATGCTGGTGATTTTTTGTGCTTGCTTATTGCCAAACGGTTGTTTGAAACCTTGACGGGTTTGGCCCGTCGTTCCTGTTACTACGCTGGATTGTCCAATAACCTGAGAGGCATAGGCTCCGCGGAAACTACCCGAAGCAGCTATCGTCGAAAGCTTCAGGTATTGCGCTTGGCTTGTAAAGCTGATGAGTATAAAAAAGAGTATCTGTTTATACATATTAATTCATTAAGCGTATGCCAAACGAGAACATCGTAGGCTTGAAGTTCAAAGTCGATTGTCCTTCTGGCTGATCATTCAACGTTTGGGTTTGTTGGTACGAAAAGAATCCAGCCAAACGATCCGAGAAACGTTTTTCTAATTCTCCGCCATAACCGGCCATGAATTTGATTTGGCTAAACTGAGGATCCTGCGTTAAGTCTTCGTAGCGATTGAGCAGCAATTGATTGCCGTGAACGATTTTATTAATGCTCGCAATACCCTGCAGATTCACAGCGAATTTCAAAGGAAGTGGAAAGCGGATGCCTAGTTTTCCGTGAACACCTACGTAATCAGTCTGGTAAGAAAAGGCATTGTTTTGAATGTCTCCTACGGCGTTCATTTGATTAAACTGAAGGCCTAGATCATAATTGATAAGACTAAGCAACGTCGACACTTTTGGATTCTGACTCAAGTAAATCGCAAAGGGGGTTTGCTCGAGTTTCAATTTGGACGTATCCACTAAACTGGCCTTGTGAAAGGCGAGCTGGAACGCTAAGCCGGAGCCCGACTTCAATCCATCGATCAATTTACCTTGGTCGTTCTGGTACTGGAACTGGGTGATGGCTACGCCTTGGGAGAGTTTGAATTGTTGGCCTAGAGCGAAAATACTCGAGCCAAGAAATAGTACCAATAGCTTAAAGTAGAAGCGAGCAGTCATCATTGAATAATTGAAGTGTACATTTTAACACTCAATTAGTAAAGATTTCAGCTAGCTCCCGTTAACAATAGTTAATGGAAATAAATCTCTAAACAATTGTTAACGAAATCAATCTTTTTGAGACTTCAATCTAGATAAGTGAACTTCGGATGTGCCCAAATAAGATGCAATAATGTGCTGAGGAACGCGCTGATAAATTTTAGGGAAAAAATTTCCAAGTTCCTGAAAGCGCTGCATGATAGATTTAGTTTGTCGGTCGATCCGATTCTGCAATAAATCAACGATAACCTGTTCGTATAAAATACGACCTAATCGGTCGCCATGTTTTGATGTTTGATAAAAGAGGTCTAAGTCCTTTTTGTGTAAGACTACTACCTCGCAGTCCGACAAACATTGCGAGCAATGCGCGGGAAGACTTTGATTCAAATACGAAATATGTTCCGAAACAATCATCCCCTCAGCTCTAAAATCATATGTTGATTCTTGGCCACTTTCATCAATAGTCATATTGCGAACAATACCCTTCGTGATGAAAAAAAGCTTATCATTTAATTTAGATGTATGAATCAAAAACGCTCCTTTTTTGTAACGCTCAGGAGAAAATATGTTACGCAGTCGATTTAACTCCTCCTCTGAAAATTCAACCAACTGCGATACAAATTGTATCACGGGCTCTATGCGCAAGTCCATCATCTCAAAGGTTTATTTAAAGATCAATTTTGCCTTAAAAATACCCTAAATAATCGGCAAATGGTATTAACAAATGTTAATGCTTTAGACGCTAGACGTTAGACCAGTTTGTAGAGACGCGATACTTCGCGTCTAGTCTGGAGTTCAATAATCGTGATTCGAATATTATTAAAGAAAAAAGACGCGAAGTATCGCGTCTCTACAAAACAGGATCAGACGCGAAGTGTCGCGTCTCTATAGACCATTAAGCAACGCAATCCCCACACATCCCACGGCTAAACCCAGCCATTGCTTGCGTGTGAGGCGCTCCTTGAAAACCACGTATGCTGCAAGAGCGCTTAGTAAAATCACACTCAAATTATAAGACGTAAGGACCACCGCCGCATTGTTTTGATATGCATCCAATGCCTTCAACAAGAAATAGAACGAGAAGAAATTGGGTAAGCCCAAAGGGATTGCAGCCAAAACGGAATTGCGATTCCAGTTGAGAGTGCCATTTACTGATTTCCACACGAGTACCAATGCAGAACTAGCCATGGAACCGATCAACAACATCATGATGAAGGGAAGTGTACCACCAACTTGCGCAGTCAAGGTGCTGTTTAAATAACTAAAAAGTGTGTTTGTAAGCCCATAAGCTACAAATACGGCTAATAATAAGGCAACTACGGGTTTAGAATCATTCGACGCATCCACCTGCGGACTACAGAAATAAATCGCTGCAAATGAGAACGCTAATCCTGCCGCAATGGACCAGGTGATTTCACCACCCGTTTTCAGAATAAACAAATTGATGAGTACCGGAATCACCAACGATATATTATTGGCCAGCGACGTAGGCGCCATGCCATTCTTCTGTGTCGAAAATCCAGAAAGTAAAAACGTAATCACAAAGCCAATGCCCATCGCCATTAATAAGGCTGTATCTGTTGCAGCAGGCCAATGAAACGGAATAGCTGACGGCTGATGAAAATAGGCCGTCAAAAAACAAACCGGATAGTTCAATAAAATCGCAATCCGTGTATCCACCTGAAAGCGTGCGTGTGCTCTAAAATTCACCAGCAACAGCACAGAGAAAATGACACTTAAAATTAAGTACAACATGTTATGATTTTTTAACCAGGTCCTCTAAAATTCCTACCCATTCCGGGGAATTGTTGAGGCTTTCTACCAGCTGCCAATGCTCACCACCCGCTTCCTCAAATAATTCTTTGTACTCCTCTCCCACCTCAATCGTCGTTTCCAAACAATCTGCCACGAAGGCTGGTGAAAACGCAAGAATTTTCTTTTTACCCTCGGCAACGAGCTTCTTAATGGTATCGTCCGTATAAGGCTGCAACCACGGATCACGACCTAGTCGGCTTTGAAAAGCAGTACTATAAGTACCTGGCTTTAAGCCCATCTCGGCAGCAATCCGACGGGTTGTTTCGTGGCATTGCGCCCGATAACAGCCATGATTTTTCTCGGTGATGGTTTCGCAACAGGTACCAAAAACACAGGTATTCTTCGTGTAATCTCCTTTGCGAATGTGACGCTCAGGAACTCCATGATAGGAGAATAAATAATAATCGAAATCAACATCCTTCTGGTAGTTGGCCGCTTTAGCAGCAAAATACTTGGCAAAATCAGGATGATCATAAAAATAGCTAACCATTGAAAGCGCCGGCATCACTTGCCAGTCTTTCATTAATTCCATCACACGCTCATAAACGGATCCCGTCGTAGCAGAAGCATACTGCGGAAAGAATGGAATGACAATTAGTTTTTTGAGGTTTTTAGACTGCATGTCGGCTAAGGCCGACTTCATATCTGGAGACTGATAGCGCATCGCTAAACGCACGTAGTACGCATCGCCTAGTTTTTCTTGCAGATCTATGGCGACATCTTCCCCGTAATATTTAAGTGGTGAACCGCGCTCATCCCACAATTCTTGATAAATTTTAGCGGATTTGGGTGCACGAAAAGGTGCAATAATTCCATTTACTAGAATCGTACGAAAGATGTAAGGAAAATCGATTACCCGACCATCCATTAAAAATTCTCGTAGATATTTACGTACAGCAGGGGTTTTCGGATTATCCGGCGTGCCCAAATTCACAAGTAGAACTCCAATCATAGCGCAAAGTTGGCCTATTTTATCGGAACACCCAACCTTCTGGAGTGATTTTTGTTCGCGTAGGACCTTCTACACACGGCGTTTTATCTTGGCAATTAGCTGTTCCCGGAGGGCAAGCATATGTCTCGCCCGGAATCGGATAGGTAATAGGTGTATATCCATCCGGAATGTTTTTCGTTCGATCAATGTTAAAAATTCGCTTCCGAACAGAGAACACATTAAAAATACCTAATACGCGCTCATTTGGCTTGGTTATTGATTTAATGTTTAAGCTAAAACGCGTTTCAGCAGGAACATCAAACAAGGAACCGCTAGATTGAACGGATGAAATCAAGGATTGGTAAAAATTATACGTGTTTTTTGTCAGCGAACGCTGCTCTAAACGAAAATAATAGGAGCCATAACCATCAAAAGGTAACCGAGCGACTTGTCGGCCCACCACCCGCTGCCCATTTGTCAGTACATCAGCGAAAATATTCAAATCACTATTTGTTGTGATATCCCAGCAATTACCATTGCAGCGGTAATTCAAAATTTGGTTATTTCGGAAACGTGGTGCGACACAATCCAACGTTCGTACAAAATCAAATCTACCTCCATCGGTACACGTAGCACAAAACTGGGTTTCTTCGTAATGTCTCCAATTCCACATGTAGTAATCACCTTCCGTAGGCAAATCCTTGAAATCTAAATAAACGGTAAATCCAGCCCGACGAGGGTCAACTTTGGCATATTGTTCTAATGCTTCAAACCGAACAATCGTATTATCAATTTCAGGAACAGCTTTCATTGTTTCCACGGAACTCTCATATTGATCCCCCACGAGTGTCCGCACAAATAATTTATAGGATCCACCTACTTTTCCTTTAAATCCAGCTGGAGGCAAATACACGCCCAAAGGATTCACAGCCTCTTTAAAGACGGTTTTAACCCCATTATTATCCATGATGTACACTTCGGCTTTCGTTACCGGCTGTGCAAGTACAGACAAAATACGATTGGCAGATCCAGTAATGCGCACTTTACACAATTCAGGATCATCCGAGATATCTGCTTCAATAGTCATGTACGAGTTTGAATCTTTTTGAACAAAATTTTCAATGGGCTGTACACACGAAAATAAAAGGGCTGCAAAAAATAAGGGTATATATTTAATAGGCATGGCTATAAAAATTTAAAGTTGTACGTCATCGACACAAATGGAGAAGCAAAAACACTTAGCTCATACGCCCGTAAACCATTTTTTGTTGACTTAAAGAACACAGAATACGGATTTTGTCTTCCGTACAAGTTATAGACGGTAAACACCCAGCTTCCCTCCCAGCGCGCATGCTTCATCGAAGGGTTATTGATCGTCCAAGAAAAATCTAAGCGATGATAGTCGCGAACGCGATCGTTATTTCGCTCAGCAAACACGGGATATTTCTTTCCTCCAATATCATAACTTCCAGACGGAGAAGAAAACGGTCGGCCCGTATTATACGCAAACGTAAATGAAAAACTATGATGTGTGGTAGGCTGAATATTCCACATGACATTAAATGAATGTGGCTTATCATAATTGGTCGCAAACCAATCTCCTCGGTTAATCGACTGAATTTCAGGAAAATCACCTATCATTTGATTGAACGCGCGGGCATAGGTATAGGAAATCCAACCGGAATTTTCACCTTTCTTCTTTTGTAACATCACCTCAAAACCGTAGGCTTTCGATTTTCCAGAAATCAATTGTGTTTCAATGTTCGGGTTCAACTGCAAATTAGCTCCAGACACAAAATCCAAGGTATTGCGCACATTACGGTAATACGATTCCAACGATATCTCAAAGACATTCTCATTGAACGTTTTAAAGAATCCAATCGTGGCAAAATCACTTCGCTGAGGCTTAATGAATGAATCAGCTGTTTTCCAACGGGAAGTAGGCAATGGCGTCGTGTTATTCGACAACAACTGGAAGAATTGTTGCTGACGGTTATAGCCCATCTTCATCGTCGTATTTTCCGCCAATGAATATTTCATCGTCAAACGAGGCTCAAAACCACCGTATGTAGCCATGACTTCGCCAGGTTCATAGGTCTTCTTGGAGATAATCGTATTGATAGAAGGCATAAAATCAGGTGCATATGTATTCACCGTTCCCGCACCAATGCGCCAATATTTGGTATAACGAATACCTGCCTGAATGGTCCACTTTTCATTGAGCTTCCACTCATCATCAACAAAAATTGCCGCCTCAATCGATTGCTCATCGTCCAATTTTACGGTGGCTACCCGCGAAACAATGCCATCATTTAAGGTTCCTGGCTTGATATCATAACGCGTGGTAGATATACCAAAATTCAATTTGTGATTTTCTACCGGCTGGTAATCAAAACTCATCGAGCCATTGCGATATAAAATGGCACTATTTAGGTCGATGGTATTAACAGAATCTGGCGCATACGTTTTAGTCACATAATTGGATACGGCTGCACTCACCAGCATATTTAACTTAGGCGAAAAATAATGATTCCAATGAAATGAGCCATTTTTATGTCCATAATCAAACGAAGTTTGTTTCGCTACCACATTTTCAATACTGAATAATGAGTCTACCCGGTAGAAGTCGTTACTCAGGTAGGCAGATACGGAAATCGTATTTTTGGTATTAGGTCGAAAGTAAATCTTAGTCGCAATATCTGAGAAATTCGCACGAATGTTTTTTAGGTTATCCGGTGCCACAGTTTTGAACAGAAAGTCATTGGCAGATAAACGTCCAGCGACAAGTACCGATAATTTTTCCTTAATCACCGGGATTTCAGCCATGATTCGGTTAGAAACCAAACCAATACCCCCTTGCATTTTGAACTTTTCGGTATTCGGCTCGATCATTTTAATATCAAGCACAGAAGCCGTTCGACCACCAAAACGAGATGGAATTCCACCCTTATACAATTCCAAATCACGAATGGCATCCGAGGCAAAAACTGAGAATAAACCAAACATGTGCGTCGGATTAAAAATAGGGGTATCGTCAATATAGATTAGGTTTTGATCCACATTCGAACCACGAATATTCAAACCATTAGCCCCTTCACCTACAGAAGAAACACCGGGTAACGACTGAAGGCTACGAATCACGTCCACTTCCCCCATCATCGTAGGCAATTTTTTAATCCCTTTTAAACTTAGGACAGTCACCCCTAACGAAGGTGTTTGGATATCTTTTTTGCTCGTAGAAGCAGATACAATTACCTCTTCTAACTGCTTCGTTACATCATTAAGCTCCACATTGAGCACCATATCCGCTTTGACATAAATTTTTGTGCGGAAGGGATTGTATCCCACGTTACTCACTTTGACGATGTATTCACCTACGGGAAGTGGGATTTTAAAGAACCCTTTGGCATCAGTTGTCGCTCCTGACTTTTTAAAGTCGACCGAGATCACAGCACCGATCAAGGGATCACCCGATTGTGCATCGATTACTTGTCCACTTAAAACAGGAAGATTATACTCTTGTGCGCTTAGATTCGTGTAAACACTAATCAACCCCAGCAACAATAGGCGGGTAAAAAATTTATACATAGGTTAACGGCTAGTTAGCAAACGGTAATGATACGCATTTAATTAGACTTCTCTCACCCGAGTTGCGACCAGAAGGCTGAAATTGCGACGAAAGCCAACGTGAAAGGAATGAGTACCTTCCAGCACAAGTGCATGAATTGATCTACGCGCAAACGAGGTAGTGTCCACCGGATCCACATTTGCAGCGCAATAAGTACATAGGATTTGAGCATCAGCCAAACGAAACCCAGTATGGTCGCATGAATCGATCCGGGAACCCCATTTGTCCAGTCGGCCAAACGTAGAGAACCCACATTAGGCAATGGCGAATACCAAGCACCCCAGAATAGAATAACTCCCAAAATGCTCACTAAAAGCATCATGCCATACTCCGATAGAAATAATAAGGCCCAGCGCATACCGGCATATTCTGTATGAAAACCTCCTACGAGTTCGGATTCTGCTTCCGGAATATCAAAAGGGGCGCGATTAGCCTCAGCGAGCGATGCAATGAAATAAATAATAAATAAAATAAAGAAGAATGGCATGCGTACGACATTCCAGGTCAGTATCCCCCCGATTCCCTGCACCTCAATTCCTAATGATTTGATACCGAATAAATACTGAACATCCGGCGAGAAAATGCCTTGCTGGCCCGCAATATCCTGCAAATTCAAACTTCCAGAGACCATCACCACACATAAAATCGTCAAGCCCAATGGAATTTCAAAGGAAACTAATTGGGCCGCAGAACGAATGGCACCCAAGAGCGAATATTTATTGTTGGACGTCCACCCGGCCAACAAAATTCCCAAGGTATCTAAGGAAACAATCCCCATAAATAACATGACCCCCATTTCGGTTTGACTGCCTTGTAGCCAGGTTCCAGAACTGAGGGGGATGACGGAAAAAGCACCAAAAATAGATAAAAAGATAATCCAAGGCGCTAGCAGAAAAAGGCGCTTTTGGGCCGCGGACGGAACGATATCCTCCTTTTGAATTAATTTGAGTAGATCAGCAAATACTTGCAATAATCCCCATTTTCCTACCTCCATAGGACCCAAACGGTCTTGAATAAACGCAGAAAGTTTACGCTCGACATATACGCCGATGATGACATTGATTGTCAACAAAGCTAAACATATGAGAAGCGCGATGAACATTAGTTAATCGCGTTTAAGGCTTGTAAGAAATCGGCTTTAAGATCTTCGATAGACTCGAGGCCAACGGCAATACGCACTAGACCTTCGGTAATTCCTAGTGAAATTTTTTCTTCAGGAGCAATTTTGGCGTGGGTCGTAGATGCGGGATGCGTCATGATCGTACGCGAATCCCCTAAATTAGGTGAAATTGAAGCTATTTTTAACGCCTTACTAAAGGCAACTACTTTTTCGAAGCCACCTTTGATATCGATCGTTAAGATACCGCCGCCATATTTCATTTGGCGTTTAGCTAACTCATATTGGGGGTGTGACTTCAAAAAGGGGTATTTTACAGCATTTAGCGCTGCATGTCCTTCCAAAGCCTCGGCGAGTGCTTGTGCATTTTCCGAATGTTTCTGCATCCGTAAGTCTAATAATTCTAAACTCTTCGAAAGGATCCACGCGTTAAATGGAGATAACGAAGGACCCGTGTGACGAGCAAAGAATCGTATTTCATCTAGGTATACTTTCTTTCCACAGATAACACCACCAAGCACCCGGCCTTGGCCATCGATATATTTTGTGGCGGAATGAATGACTAAGTCGGCACCTAAGTCTAACGGAGTTTGTAAAATGGGCGTTGCAAAACAATTATCTACCGCTAACACGATATCACGCCCTTTTTTCAAGGCAGCGAGTGCGGGTAAGTCGATAAGTTCTAAACCTGGATTCGAAGGTGATTCACAAAAGAAAAATTTCGTATTAGGCTGAATCGCTGCTTCCCATGCTTTTAAATCTGCCCCAGGAACAAAAGTGCATTCGATGCCCCATTTGGCGGTAATTTTGGTTAATATTTGAATGCAAGAACCGAATAACGCATTAGAAGCAACGATGTGATCGCCTGCCTTAAGTAATCCGGCCATGGAAGCAAAAATGGCTGCCATGCCTGTTGAGAAAGCTAAACCATCCTCGGCATTCTCCAGCATCACCATTTTCTCTACGAATTCATCCACATTGGGATTCATGTAACGTGAGTAGATATTTCCAGACTTTTCCTCTGCAAAAATGGCTCTTCCTTCTTCAGCATCATCGAACGTAAAGCTTGACGTTAAATAAAGTGGGACAGAGTGTTCGCGATTATGGGATCTTTCGGCTTGAATCCGAATGGCTTTCGTTTGTTTTTGCATCAGTCTCAAAAATTAATCTACAAAAGTAATAGAATAGTGGGAAATCGTGCCTATTCGGCATTCAGTATTTTTTGCCCGGAACGATGCCTATAAGCCATCAGAATTTTTTCAAGATAATTGAGTAAATTTCACTGAATTGATTCCTTTAGGATACAATAAAATAGAACTATGAAAAAACAACTACTGATTGCGCTAAGCGCGGCGCTCGTATGCTTTTCTTTGCAATCGAATGCACAAAAGTGGACTAATTTATTTGATGGAAAAACCTTTAAAGGGTTCAAACAACTCAATGGTCAAGCAAAATATGAAGTGAAAGATGGTGTTATGGTAGGAACTACCGTAGCCAATACGCCAAATTCTTTCATGGCAACCGAACAAGAATACGGTGATTTTATTCTTGAATTTGACGTTAAAGTGGATAACAAGATGAATTCAGGCGTGCAGTTCAGAAGTTTATCTATTCCCGAATACCAAAATGGTCGCGTGCATGGCTATCAAGCCGAAATTGATCCATCGACGCGTGGCTGGTCGGGTGGTATCTACGATGAATCTCGTCGCGGCTGGTTATCTCAAAACGAAGGTAAGCCTGAAGCTAAAAAAGCATTTAAGTTAGGGGACGTCTGGAATCATTACCGCATTGAGGCGATAGGAAGTACAATTCGCACGTGGATTAATGATGTACCTGTGACGTATTTAGTAGATGATATGACGGCCAAAGGCTTTATCGCATTCCAAGTGCATGCGATTTATGGCGAGATGAAACCGGGCATGCAGGTGATGTGGAAAAACATCCGCATTCAAACAGGAAAAGACATGCAGCCACGCCCAATTGATGGCAAAACGGTTGTTGAGAATTATACCTTGAACACCTTATCTGAGCAAGAAAAAGCGGCAGGATTCAAGTTATTGTTCAATGGAAAAGACTTAACGGGATTCCGTTCGGCATTTAAAACGACGGCTCCTCCTTCCGTATGGACCGTGGAAGATGGAACTTTACACGTAAATTCATCAGGTGGTAAGGAGTCGGGTAATGGTGGAGACATTTTGACGAACGAGCAGTTTGGTAGTTTTGAATTAACATTTGATTTTAAATTGACCGAAGGAGCTAATTCCGGTGTAAAGTATTTCGTGAATGAAACGTACAATTCGGGAATGTCGGCCATTGGATTAGAATATCAAATTTTAGATGATGCCAAACACCCGGATGCGAAATTAGGAACAGTGGGCAATCGTACATTAGCCAGTTTATATGACATTATTCCTTCAAATAAATTGGATCCACGTTTCCGTAAGAAAATTGGGGAATGGAATCAAGGACGCATTATTGTTTATCCAAACAACATTGTGCAGCATTGGTTGAATGGGTTTAAAGTATTGGAATATGAGCGTAAGAGTAACATATTTAATGTATTGGTGGCGCATAGTAAGCATGCCAAATGGCCAGGTTACGGCGCTCAAGATAAAGGAGCAATCTTATTTCAGGAGCACGGGGATTCCGTGTTTTATAAAAACATCAAAATCAGAGAAATTAACTAAACCTTATCATGGAAAGAAGATCATTTATTCAAAAAGGTGCATTAGCGACATTGGGTACTCTTGCATTTAGTCCCAAGTCATACAGTAAGATTATTGGCGCGAATGATCGCGTTCGCGTGGCGTGTGTCGGTTTTTCAGACCGTCACCGTGCCTCGCATGTTCCTCCATTCAAGGCCCTGGCGAAGGGAATGAACTTTGAAATGGTGGCATTATCGGATCTATGGAATCGTAGACGTGATGAAGGAAAAGCATTTTTAGAGAAGGAATTGGGCGGTTCGATAAAAACGTACCGCAACAATGAAGAATTATATGCTGCCAAAGGCATCGATGCAGTGTTTATTTCTACAGCTGATTTCCAACATGCCTTGCATACGATTGAAGCGGTGAAAGCTGGATGCGATACATATACAGAGAAACCATTGGCAGAAACGATGGAAGATAACCGTGCAGTATTGAAAGCGGTAAAAGAATCAGGTAAAATTGTTCAAATCGGATCGCAACGTCGTTCAGGAGAGAACTATTGGGCTGCTGATGAATTCATCAAATCAGGTAAGTTCGGTGATATCAAAATGGTGGAGTTGATGTGGAATGTAAACCAACCAGGTCGCTGGAGACGTCCGGAATTAACAAGCATTTTAAAAGAGTCAGATATCGACTGGAAGCGTTTCTTGATGAACCGTCCGGCGGATAAATTTGACCCACGTAAATATTTAGAGTACCGTTTATTCTGGCCTTATTCATCTGGAATTCCAGGACAATGGATGTCTCACCAGATCGATACCGTACACTGGTTCTCAGGCCTAGCGCATCCAAACTCGGTTGTAGCCAATGGTGGAATTTACCAATGGAATGATGGTCGGGTAAATGCAGATACCATGACTGTAGTATTTGACTATGGTCAAGGAAATAAAGGATTCCAAGTACAGTTCACCTCACGCTTCTCGAATTCAGCGGGTGGAACGAAGGAAATTTACTACTCAAATGCAGGTGAATTAAACTTGGATACCAATACCATTTCTCCAAATGGTGGTTTGCGCGAGCGAGAGGCAAAAGCCATGGGTATGCAAGCGAATTTATTGCCAAACATGAAAATCGAAGGGGCTAAGGTAGCAACCGATGCCGATACAGGTGGTGATTCATTGACATTCAACCACGTGAAAAACTGGATGGAATGTGTTCGTTCACGTAAAACACCGAATGCGCCTATCGAAGCGGGTTACCAACACTCCATCGCAACGATCATGTCGAATGCAGCGTATCGCACAGGTCAGCGTGTGACGTTTGATGAGAAGACGCAAGAGGTAATGGCGGGAGATAAAATTTTTAAGTACTAGAAGACAGTGGACAGTAGTCAGTAGTCAGTCACTAGTCGCTAGACGACAGTCCGAAGGGAAATAGTCCGCAGGGAAAGTATAAATATCAGCGAAAGCAAGTATATACTTTTTCCTTCGGACTATTCTTTTGGACGCTAGTAGACAGTCGTCAGTCGTCAGTAGTCAGTAGTCAGTGGACAGTAGTCAGTCGTCAGTAGTCAGTGGACAGTAGTCAGTAGTTAGTAGTCAGTAGTCAGTAGTCAGTTGCTAGTCACTAGTCGCTAGTCGCTCGTTAGACACTTGAAACTGGACGCTGGACGTTAGACGCTGGACATTTGACGTTAGACTTCAGACATTTCTTTTAGACACTGGACTTTTGACTTCGGACTATTTCCCTTCGGACTGACTACTGACTACTGACTACTAACTACTGACTACTGACTACTGTCCACTGACTACTGACTACTGACTACTAGCGTCCAAAAGAATAGTCCGAAGGAAAAAGTATATACTTGCTTTCGCTGATATTTATACTTTCCCTCCGGACTATTTCCCTTCGGACTGTCGTCTAGCGACTAGTGACTGACTACTGACTACTGTCCACTGTCTTCTAGTACTTAAAAATTTTATCTCCCGCCA
>JACCDX010166065.1_pt1 | contig 14187 bp, 9 predicted proteins | sample 7449681 | NCBI WGS metagenome assembly JACCDX01 (sample SAMN15323450, study PRJNA562643) | freshwater metagenome | isolation source: river surface water | place: USA:Blue River Watershed | collected 2017-08-18
ACCGCCCGTCCGGCGGGCCGGCTATTGCTTCTTTTTCTTGCCGCTCTTCTTGGCGGCCGGGGCCTCGCCCGGTTTGTCGGCGTAGTCGGGAATGCGGAATTCGACGGCTTTGGCCTCGCGGTCGAAAGTCGCGTGCATGCGGGCGAGCAACGCGGCGGCCGCCGGATCGCGGACAAGGTTTTTGGTTTCGTAGGGATCGGCGCGCAGGTCGAAGAGCTCCGTCCAGTCGTCGTGACCGGGGTATTTCACGAGCTTGGCGTCGGCGGTGCGGACGGCGACGAGCGTGGGGGTGGTGGGATATTGGCCCTCGAGAAAATACTCGGCGAGGAACGCGTCGCGCCACGGCACGCGCTCACCCGCGGCGAGCGGACGCCAGCTGCGGCCGTGCAGCCCGGAGGGCGCGGCGACGCCGGCGAGGTCGAGCCAGGTGGGCGCGAGGTCGACGTTCAGCACCATCTCGTCGACGAGCCGGCCGGCGGCGAACTGGCGCGGGTAGCGCACGAGGAAGGGGATGCGCAGCGATTCGTCGTAGGCGGAGCGTTTGTCGCCGAGGCTGTGCTCGCCGTGGTAGTAGCCGTTGTCGGAGGTGAAGACGACGACGGTGTCCCGCGCGAGGCCGAGCTCGTCGAGCGCGGCGAGCAGGCGGCCGAGGTTTTCGTCGATGGCGGAGATGCAGCGGAAGTAGCCGAGGTTGATCGCGGTCGGGTTGGCCTTGGCGACCGGGGCGTCCTCGCCCTGCCGATACACGGCGCGCAGGCCGAGACTGGGGACGGGGCGCATCTGCGCGCCGGCCAAACGGTCCTTGGCACGTTCGGGGGGATCGAAGGGGCCGTGCGTGGCCTTGTAGCCGAGGACGACGGAGAAGGGCTTGGCGGCGGCGGCCTGTTTCTTCAGGAACTCGATGGTAAAATCGGTGCTCACGTCGTCGATCCATCCCTTGGTCGGAGTCGGGACGCCGTCGATTTCCACGGGGCAGTCGACGTAGCGGCCCTGGCCGATGAAGCTGGCGGAGTAGTCGAAGCCGGGGCGTTTGCCGCTCTGGGTCCCCATGTGCCATTTGCCGATGTAGGCGGTGGTGTAGCCGGCGGCGCGCATGAGCGAGGCGTGGGTGACGCTGGCTTCGGGGAAGGGCGTGCGGTTGTTGGCGACGCCGTTGGCGTGGTTGTAGCGACCGGTGAGAAACGCGGCGCGGCTCGGCGCGCAGAGCGAGAGGGTCACGAAGGCGTTGCGGAAACGGACGCCCTCGGCGGCAAGGCGGTCCATGTTCGGCGTCTGCAGAAACGGGTAACGTCCCCGCTCGCCCTGCTCGCGTTGGACGACGCTCATCGCATCCCAGCGCTGGTCGTCGGTGTAGATGAAGAGGAAGTTCGGCCGGGCGGGAGCGGCGGCGAAGGCGGCCAGCGGCGCGAGGACGACGGCGAGCAGCAGCAGGCGGAGGCGAGCGGCCAGGAAGCGGGGATCGGTGGGGCACATGGGGGGAGGGGGACGGAGAATCGGGAACGGGGGGAAGTCGGAAAATTGGAAAACGGAAAGCGACCGGGGGCGCGTGCCGCGGGTTACCACTGCAGGCGGTCGGCGGGCCAGCGGAGGGCGGCGGCGGTGCGCGCAGTCCAGGACCAGTCGTCGCGATTGACGTCGCGGAGGACGACGGGGTGACGTTCCGCGGCCATCGCGACGGCCTGGGGAATATCGAGGAAACGGAGGACGTTGAGGTAGTCGGGGCCCTTCATGTGGGTGGACGGCGGGGCGACGAGCTCGAGGGCGGCGAGGTCGTCGATGTAGAGGGAAGCGTAGGCGGCGTTGACGGCCTGGTCGCGGTGGCCGACGAGGACAATCGGCGTGGGGCCGAAGAGATCGGGGCTGCGCAAGGCGGCGACGGCGCGCCGGATGTCCCAGACGCGCATGCCGTCGACGGTTTGCCCGAGCAGCATGTAGCGGCGGCGGACCTCGTTCTGATCGGCCGCGGCGAGGGCGGAGGCGGTGGGCCCGAGGGCGCGCGGGAAAAAGCGGACGATGGCGGCATCGGCCGGGACCGGCAGCGCGGGGGCGGGGCGGTCGAGCACGTGCAGGATGATGCGCCGCGGCGCGGCGCCGCCGACGGGGCGCTGGACGGCGAAACTCAGGCGGACAGGTTCCTGGACGGTGAAGTCCCAGGTTTCCACGCCCGGTCCGGGCCGGCGGGCCAACGCCAGCGGGGCGGGCGCGGTCGGCCAACCGCGGAACGATTTTTCCTGCAGCGCCCGCTGCCAGGCGGTGCGCTGGGCGGTCCACGCGGCGGTGTCGGCGGGCACGGCCGGCGCGGCGAGCGGGACGAAGGTGTCGTGGATCTTGGTCGTGCGTTCGTCGGCGGGGTGGCCGCCGACGGGAAAGACCCGGAGCTGTTTCGGATCGAACAGCTTTTCGGCGGCGACCTTCACGAGCGTCTCGGGTTCGCCCTTGAGCCAGCGGTTGAACCAGCGGAAGGCCGGGACCTGGAGGTCCTGGGTGTCCTTGTGCGGACCCTCGGTGATGAGCAGGCCGAGTTTGTCCGGGGCGCCCAGGGCGGCGTAGAGCCGGGCGAGCTCGCCGTGGACGCGGAGCACGCCGTCGAGCGGGAAGATGGTGTCCTTGTCGGAATTGGCCAGCAGCAGCGGCCGCGGGGCGAGCAGGGCGGCGAGGCGCGTGTAGTCCCAGCGGTAGGTATTGACCATGAACATACAGTCGCAGTGGCCCTTCACGATGCCGTCGACGACGTGGTTGTGCAGGTCGGTGATGCCGGCGACGGGCACGGCGACCTTGATGCGGTCGTCGAGCGCGGCCGTATACCAGGTGTAGGCGCCGCCGCCGGAGCGGCCGGTCATGCCGATCTTGTCCGGATCGACCTCGGGCCGCGACTGGAGGTAGTCGAGCGCGCGGATGCCGTTCCAGGCTTCGACGCCGGCCGGCGTGTAGCCGCGGGCGTTCCACCAATATTGGCCGAAGCGGCGCGTGCCGTGGTGCACGCCCTCGAGCTCGCCGAGCTGGATCGTGTCGATCGTGAGGCAGACGTAGCCGTGGCGCGCGAACCACTCCCCGTGGTGCTGGTAGCCGGCCTTGTTGCCGAGGCTGGCGGCGCCGTCCTTCACGGTGGCGTGGCCGCAACCGTAGAGGATGGCGGGGGCGCGGCCGGCGAGGCTTTTGGGCAGATAGAGGTTGGCGGTGACGTAGAGGCCGGGGAGCGACTGGAAGTGGAGTTTTTCCACGGTGAACTCGGCGTGTTCGAGGCGGCCGGTGACCACGGGCTTGAGGTCGGTTTTCTCCGGCCGGGGCGAGAGGCCGAGCATCTCGAACAGCTGCTCGCGGTCCGCGGCCCGGCGCTGTTCCCACGCGCCGGCGGACTTCACGTCGGCATGCGGGGCGCCGCCGAGCCGGGCGGTCTCGGCGGCGAAGTAGTCGGCGAACATGCGGTCGGCGGCGTTGGGTGCCGGCGCGGGGGCCGCGGCGGCGGCGGCGGCCGCGACGCCCAGGGTCCAGGCGAGAACAAACCGGGCAATCGGGCGGGAGCGGCGGGCGGCGCGGCGAGGGACGGGGAGGGCGGGCGCGGCGGCGGGGGCGAAGTGGCGGGGCATACGCGAAGTAACCGAGTGGATATTGAAAAACGCGGGCAGGTGCGAAACGCTCGGGGCGAGTCGAGCCCCGCCCCCGCCCATGCGCAAAAGCTTTTTCGTTTCCGTGTTCGTCGCCGCCGCGGCTTGGCCGGCCCCGCGGCTGCCGGCCCAGGCCGCGGGCGGAGACGCCCCGCCGGACGCGATTTTCGTCGACGCGCGCGTGCTCACCGTCGACGCGGACTTCCGGACGGCGGAAGCGCTGGCGGTGCGCGACGGCAAAATCGTCGCGACCGGCACGAGCGCGGCGATGCGCGCGTTGGCGCGGGCCGGCGTGACGACGGTGCGGGAGCTCGGCGGGCGCACGGTGTTGCCGGGCCTGATCGATTCGCACGTGCACGCGCCCGCGGCGGCGGTGTTCGAATTCGACCACGAGATCCCGGACATGGAGACGATCCGCGACGTGCTCGACTACATCGCGGCCCGGGCGAAGACGGTGCCGGAGGGCGGATGGATCGCGCTGCAGCAGGTGTTCATCACGCGGCTGCGGGAGTCGCGGTTCCCGACGCGGGCGGAGCTGGATGCGGCGGCGCCGCGGCACGCGGTGAATTTCCGCACGGGGCCGGACAACATGCTGAACACGCTCGCGCTGAAAAAGTGCGGCTTCGACCGGGCGTGGACGGTGGGGGACGGCGGCCCCGGTTACCTCGAGAAAGATGCGGCCGGCGAACCCACCGGGCTGGTGCGCGGACTGTCGCGCTACATCAAAATGGGCGCCGTCGGCCGCACGCCGACGGAAGTGCAGCAGCGGGAGCGGCTGCAGACGCTGTTTCGCGATTACAACCGGATCGGGTTCACCGCGATCGCGGACCGCGGGGCCACGCCGGAGTCGATCCGGCACTACGAGCGGCTGCGGGCCGAAGGCGGGCTGACCGTGCGCGTGGCGCTCTCGCAGACCTTCGCGACCGTCGGGCCCATGGAGGGGATGTTCGCGGCGATCGACCGGATCGCGGCGAGCCCGCTGCGCCGGCCCGATCCCTGGCTGAAGCTCATCGGCACCAAGATCTGGCTCGACGGCGGAATGTTGACCGGCAGCGCCTACATGCTCGCGCCGTGGGGCAAAAACGAGAACTACGGCATCCGCGACGACACCTACCGCGGCGTGCTCAACGTGCCGCCCGATCGCCTGGTCGAGCTGGTCCGCCGTGTCGCGGGCCACGGGATGCAGTTCACGGCCCATGCGGTCGGCGATGCGGCGGGCACGGTGCTGCTCGACGCCTACGAGGTGGCCGACCGCGACACGCCGCTGCGCGGGCTGCGGATGGGCGTCACGCACTCGAACTTCATGACGGGCGAAAGCGTGGCGCGCGCCGCCCGGCTCGGCGTGGTGCTGGATATCCAGCCGATCTGGCTGCACCTCGACACGCGCACGCTGGTGCAGCAGTTCGGCTACGAGCGCCTGCGCTGGTTCCAGCCCCTGAAAAGCATCGTGGCGGCGGGCGGGATGGCGGGCGGCGGATCGGACCACATGCTGAAGATCGGCGACCGCCGCGCGATCAATCCCTACAATCCCTTCCTCGCGATGTGGACGACGGTGACGCGCCGGGCGAAGTGGTATGACGGTCGGCTCCACCCGGAGGAGGCGCTGACCCGGAGGCAGGCGATCGAGTTTTACACCCGCAACAACGCCCACCTGCTCTTCTGGGAAAAAGACCTCGGTTCGCTGGAGCCGGGCAAGCGGGCGGATTTCATCGTGGTCGACCGCGACGTGCTGACCTGCCCGGAGGACGACCTGAAGGACACGCGCGTCCTGGAGACCTGGGTCGAAGGCAGGAACGTCTTCCGGCGTTGAGCGTCGCCGGGCGGGCCAACGCGAGCCGCCGCGCCCGCGTGGCACTTGACGACCCCGGGTGGCGTGGAATTCTCCCGGGGCGGTTCCGCCGCCGCCCCACGCCCCATCCGATGCGCATTCTCGTGATCGAAGACGAACGGCAGCTGGCCGGCCACGTGGCCCGGGCCTTGGCCCGCCACGGCCACACCCTGGCGACCCTGCACGACGGCGCGGAAGGCCTGAAGTCGGCGCTGGTGGATCCGCCGGACCTCATCGTGCTCGATCTCAACCTGCCGGGGCTCGACGGGCTCGGCGTCCTCGCGAAACTGCGCGAGGCGCAGCACCCGGCGCGCGTGCTGATCCTCACGGCCCGCGCCGAGGTGGAGCACCGCATCAAGGGGCTGCAGGCGGGCGCGGACGACTACCTGGCGAAGCCGTTTTCCATGGACGAACTGGCGGCGCGGGTGGAGGCGCTGGGCCGGCGCGGCACGCCCGTGGCGCAGGGCGACCTGCTGAAGGTGGCGGACCTGCACATGGACGTGCGCCACCGCCGGGTGATGCGGGCCGGCACGGCGATCGCGCTGTCGCCGCGGGAATTCGACGTGCTGCAGGTGCTGATGCAGGAGCCGGGCCGGCCCTTCTCGCGCACGGAACTCTGCGAGCGGGTGTGGCAGCGCGACCACGAATACGACACCCGCACGGTCGAGATCTTCATCACGCGCCTGCGCAAGAAGGTGGACTCCACGTTCGGCGCCCCGCTCATCCACACCCTGCGCGGCGTGGGCTACACGATCCAGGCGCCCGCATGAAACGGATCCTTTTTCTCCTCGGGGTCGGTCTGGCGGGCGCGACCGTCGCCGCGGCGGCCACGATCGAGGGCCGGGTGACGCTGCCCAAGGTGCGCGCGACGCCCGTGGTCAACCAGCGCTACGAGATCGTGGCCAAGGCGGGCGTGCTTTCGACCAATCCGCCCGTGGCGATCGTGTATGTGGAAGGCGGCTTTCCGCGCCCGGCGACCGCCCCGGTGGTGCAGCTGTCGCAGAAGGACCTGACGTTCACGCCCTCGCTTCTGCCGGTGCAGGTCGGGACGCGGGTGGAGTTTCCCAACCTCGACGACACCTACCACAACATCTTTTCGTTTTCACCGGCGAAGCGTTTCGACCTCGGCCGCTACCGCGCGGAGGAGCGGCCGATCCCGTCGCAGGTGTTCGACACCGCGGGACTCGTGACGCTGCGCTGCGACATCCACGAGCACATGCGCGCGCTCATCCTCGTGCTCGACACGCCGCACTTCGCGATCACGGACGCGCAGGGGAATTTCCGGCTCGCCGGACTGCCGGCCGGAAAATTCACGCTGAAGGCGTGGATCGACAGCCGCACGACCCACGCGCGGCCGGTGGAGCTGGCCGGCGACGGCCTGCTGCGGGCGGACTTTCCGTGACGACACCCGGGGCAGCGCAGGGCGGGCGGGCGGCGGGATTCCGCACGAAGGTGTTTGTCGCGATCATGCTGGTGGTGACGGCGGTGACGCTGGCGGCGCTGGTGCCGGCGCAGCGGCGGCTGGAGGCGGAAGTGGAGACCGAGCTGGAGCGGACGTTCGAGGCGGAACTGGCGGTGCTGCAGCGGGCGCACGACGTGCGGCGGGCGGCCCTGCTGGAACGGTGCCGCGCGCTGGTGCGCCGCCAGCGCATCCGCGCCGCGCTGGAGGACGACGCGCTCGACCTGCTGTATCCGAACGCCGCGGACGAGCTGCGCGACGTGCTCGGCCGGCCCGGCGAGGCGGGCGGGCCGGCGTTGCGCGCCCAGTTCTACCGGTTTCTCGATCACCGCGGGGCGGTGATCCGGCCGTCCGAGCCGCGGGTGGTCGGCCAGCTCGGGGCGGAGCACGAAGCGCGGCTCGCGCTGGCGCGCCTGCCGGACCGGCCGCAGATCGGCTACCTCGCGCTCGGCGCCGGCGGGATCGAGGACCTCACGATGGTCATGGCGATGCCGATCGTCGCGAGCGACACGGCCGAGCCGATCGGCGCGCTGGTGCTCGGGTTCCGGGCGGTGGAGCCGCGCGGCGGCGGCGACCGGAAAGACATCAAGCGGGGCGTCTGGCACGAGGGCCGTTTTTTCGGGGAGGATTTTTCCGCGCAGGCCGCGGCGGAAGTGTCGGCGCAGTTGGCGGGAGCCGGACTGGAGCGGGTGACGCGGGATCCGGTGCGGGTGTCGGTCGGGGGCGAGCCGCACCTGATCTTCGCGAAGATCCTGAACCCCGGCTCGGACTATCCGCCGGCGCACGAGCTCTGCGTGTTCCCGTTGGCGGAGCTGCACGCGCGGCAGCGGCAGCTGCGCTGGCAGGTGCTCGGCGCCGGCGTGGTGCTGCTGGGCCTGGCCTTCGGTGCGAGCCGGATCGCGTCGGCGCGGTTGTCGGCGCCGGTCGAGAAACTCGCCGTCGACTCGGAACGCTCGGCGCGGTTTTCCGCGGATGCGTCGCACCAGCTGAAGACGCCGGTGACGGTGCTGCGGGCGGGCCTCGAGGAGTTGCTGACGCGCGACAACCTGACGCCCGACGAGTGCCGGGAGATTTCGGCCCTGATCCATCAGACCTACCGGCTGTCCAGCCTGGTGGACGACCTGCTGCTGCTGTCGCGGATGGATGCCGGGCGGCTGACGCTGCACCTCGGTGCGGTCGATCTCGGCGCCCTGATCGCGGCGTCGCTCGACGACCTGAGCGCGTTGCCGGACGAACTGGGGCTGGTGGTGGAGGCGGCGGTGCCGGAGGGGCTGACGATCGCGGGCGAAAAGCGCTACACGGCGATCATTCTGCAGAACCTGCTGGAGAACGCGCGGAAGTATAACCGGCGGGGCGGAAAGATCACGATCGCGGCCGCGACGGAAGGCGACCTCGTGCGGCTGCGGGTGGGCAACGACGGGACGCCGATCGCGCCGGCGGCGCAGGCGCACATCTTCGAGCGGTTCCACCGCGGGGCGATGGGCGAGAACGTGCCGGGCTACGGCCTCGGGCTGAACCTGGCGCGGGAACTCGCGCGGCTGCACGGCGGCGACCTGCGGCTGCGGCGCTCGGACGCGGGCGGCACGGAATTCGAGGTGATCTTTTGCCGGCACCCTGCCAAGGTCGCGTCCGACGTCGCGCGATGAGACCGAAGTTCCTGTTCCCGGTGCTGTTGGCGGCCGCCCTCGCGGGACCGGCCGGCGCGGCCGACGAGTTTTTCGACCGGCTGGGCGATGCGCTGACCATCTCGGTGCCGGACGCGAGCATGCGGGCGCGGTTGAGCGGCACGGTGGAGCTGGAGGGCTACCGCACGCAGACGCCCGCGCCGGGGTTGACGGACACCCCGGACGGCAGGCTGCTCGAGCGGCGCCTCACGTTGTTTCTGGACGCGCAGTTCGGTCCGCGGGTTTACCTCTTTGCCCAGCTGCGGGCCGACCACGGTTTCGATCCGTCGGAGCGGGAGGCGGAGGTGCGGCTCGACGAATACGCACTGCGGGTGCGGCCCTGGGGGCGGGCCGGGCTCAACCTGCAGGTGGGGCGCTTTGCCACGGTGGTGGGGAACTGGACGGCGCGGCACGGCGCGTGGACCCACGCCTTCGTGACGGCGCCGCTGCCCTACGAGCACCTCACGGGGATGTGGGATACCGAGCCGATCGACTCGTTGCCGGTGCTGTTGCGCTGGTCGCATGTGCGGCCGGGGCTTCCCGCGGCGCGCCGCTCGATCGAGAAGTCGCTGCGTCTGCCGATTGTCTGGGGGCCGAGCTACGCGGAGGGTGTGGCGGTATCGGGCGAGGCGGGCCGCTGGCGCTACGCGGCGGAGGCGAAGTTCGGCTCGCTCTCGTCGCGACCCGAAGCGTGGCGCCACGCGCGCGAGCAGCGGCACCACCCGACGGTGAGCGCCCGGTTCGCCTACCGGCCGGGACCGATGTGGCAGGCGGGGGTGTCGGCGAGCGCCGGCTCGTATCTGCGCCAGCAGGCGGAGCGGCTGCTGCCGCGCGGGGTGGGGCGGTCGGACTACCGCCAGACCGTGGTGGCGGGCGACGTCGCGGTGGCCTGGCACCACTGGCAGGTCTGGGCGGAGGTTTACGGCTCGCGCTTCGCGATCCCGCGCGTCGGCGACGCGGATACGGCGGCCTACTACGTGGAGGCGAAATACAAGTTCACGCCGCAGCTCTTCGGGGCGGTGCGGTGGAACCAGCAGGTGTTCTCGACCCTGCGGGATGCGACGGGCGAGGCGCGTTGGGGCCACGACGTGTGGCGGTTCGATGTCGCGCCGGGCTTTCGTTTCACGCCGCACACCCAGTTGAAAGTGCAATACAGTCTGCAGCACGGCGACAGCGGCGCGCGGCGGACGACGCGGCTGCTGGCGGCGCAGGCGGTGCTGCGGTTCTAGCGAAGCGGCCGGGCGGGGTGCTTGCGGGCGGTAACATGGCGGTTACGGTTGCGGCCTTCCGCCGTAACTTTTCCCCCTTAGACGGGTCCGTCCTCCCGGTCCGTTTTCCGGAATCGAACCATCCTCCATGACCCTGCCCATTCCGACCTCCGCCGCGCTGCTCCGTTTCCTGCCCTGGGTGAATCTGCCCGCCATGCTGCTGGTCATGCTGCTGCAGCGGACGCCGTTGCTGCGGTTGATGACGGGCGGCGCGCAGCAGGTGCTGCAGGCGCGGGGCGGCGAGGTGCTGAAGGCGGTCTTCACGCTGGCGGGACTCGGGGCGATCCACGGGCGGGCCGGCGCGACGACGTTTCGCGTGACGCCGTCGAATCCGCTCAACGGCACGGTCGGCACGGCGCTGCAGATGAGCTTCACCTACACCGGCACGCCGAGTGCGCCGCAGTTTTTCAATGTGCAGGGCACCTTGCCCCCGGGGCTGGCGTATATCCCGGCGGCGAGCGGCGGCGTGGTGCGATCGGGCACGCCGGTGATTGCCGGCACGCCGACCACGGCGGGGACCTTTACCGTGCGGGTGCAGGGCGTGGGGTTGGCGGGGCAGGGCAATTTCGAGCCGATCACCTTTGTCATCACGGGCGGCGTGACCACCGTTGCGCCGACCATTTCGGCACAGCCGGCGTCGACCAGCGCGGCGGTGGGCGGGACGGCGACGTTCACGGTCACGGCGGCGGGCACGCCCGCGCCCACCTACCAGTGGCGCAAGGACGGCACGCCGCTCGACGGCGCGACAACGAATCGGCTGACCTTGAACAACGTGCAGACCCGCGATGCGGGCAGCTACACCGTGGTGGTTGCGAATTCGGCCGGATCGGTCACGAGCTCGGCGGCGACCTTGACGGTGACAGGCGGCAGCACCGGCGGCGGCGACACGGCGCCGGCGATCGTGGCGCAGCCGATTTCGGTCAACGTGGCGGCCGGCGGATCGGCGGCGCTCACGGTCGTGGCGACGGGCTCCCCGGCCCCGGGTTACCAATGGCGGCGGGACGGCGTGCCGATCACGGGGGCGACGCGCGAGACGCTGCTGATCGGGAACGTCGCGTCGGGCAACGCCGGCGTCTACACGGTGGACGTCAGCAATGCCGCGGGCTTCAAAGCGAGCGAGGCGGCGACGCTGACAGTGGCCGCGGGGGCGAGCCGGCTGGCGAATCTCTCGGTGCGCACGAACCTCGCCGCGACGCAGCTGCTGATCGTGGGGTTTGCCACGAACGGCGGGAAGGACGTGCTGCTGCGGGGGATCGGCCCGACGCTCGCGGCGTTCGGCGTGGGCGGCACCTTGGCCGATCCGCGGCTGGCGGTGTTTTCCGGTTCCACGCAGGTGGCGGCGAACGACGACTGGGCGGCAGCGCTCGCGCCGGTATTCTCCGGTCTCGGTGCCTTCGCGCTGACCAACGGCAGCAAGGACGCGGCGCTCCAGCTCAACGTGGCGGGGGCGCGCACCGCGCAGATCAGCGGCGCCGCCGGCACGGGCGGCGTGGTGCTGGTGGAAGTCTACGATGCGGGCGCCGGCACGGCCCAGCGCCTCGTCAACGTCTCGGCCCGCAGCCAGGTCGGCACGGGCGACAACATTTTGATCGCGGGATTCGTGGTCGACGGGGCGGTGGCGAAGACGCTGCTGATCCGCGCGGTGGGCCCGACGCTCGGGGCCTTCGGCGTCGGCGGCGCACTCACGGATCCGAAACTCGAGATCTTCTCCGGCCAGACCAAGATCGTGGAGAACGACAACTGGTCGACGGTGACGGAGGCGACGGCGGCCGGGGTCGGGGCGTTTGCGCTCGCCGCGGCGTCGCGGGATGCGGCGCTGCTGGTCACGTTGCCGCCCGGGCAGTATTCGGCACAGGTCGCCGGCGTGGCCGGCGGGACGGGCGAGGCGTTGGTGGAAGTTTACGAGGTTCCGTAGAATTTTCCTCGGCCAACAATCGGATTGGCGGCACGGCGGCGGGCCGCCCAAGCTGGCCCGGTATGTCTCCCGCTCGTGTCGTTCTGATTGTTTTCGTCTCGGTCCTCGCCGCGGTCGCGCGGGCGCAGAACACGGTGCCGACCGTGGCCCGGCCCTTCGCGGCGCAGGCGCTGACGGTGGGGTCGGCCGGCGCCTCGTTCGACCTGCGGGAGTATTTTCTCGTGCCCGGCGTGAGCGGGCAGGTGGTGCAGTTCGACACGGTTTCGGGTCGCTTCAACGTGGAGATGCTGGCCAACGCCGCCCCGCGGCACGTGGCGAATTTCATGACGTATGTGTCGGCCGGGGACTACGCGAACACGTTCATCCACCGCACCTCCCCGATCGCGGGGACGACCAACGAGATCATCCAGGGCGGCGGTTACCGGATCGGGGCCGGGCTCACGGTGTCGGAAGTCGCCACCCGCGGATCGATCGCGCTGGAATACAACCTCGCGAATGCGCGCGGGACGCTGGCGGCGGCGCGGACCTCGGACGTCAACAGCGCGACCAGCGGGTGGTTCATCAACGTGCGGGACAATTCCACGTCGCTCGGGCCGGCCAACGGCGGCGGCTACTCGGTTTTCGGCCGCGTGCTCGGCACGGGCATGGCGGTGGTCGACGCGATCGCGGCCCTGCCGCATGCGCCGAACCAGGCGGCGCCCTTTGCCCAGCTCCCCGTGCGGAACTACGCCGGCAGCCTGATGGAGGCCAATCTCATCATCGTCCGCTCGGTCACCCCGGCGACGATCTATCCGACGGGCACGGGTGCCTCGATCCTGAGCTTCGCCGCGACAAGTTCGGACAGCGCGGTGGTCACGGCGGCGACCAGCGCCTCGGGCCTGACCCTGACCGCGGTCGGCAACGGCAGCGCGACGGTGACGGTCCGCGCGACGGACACGAACGGCGGCACGGCGACGGGCACGATCGACGTGACCGTGACGGGCGGTGTGGTGGATGCGGCGCCGAAAATCACGGTGCAGCCGATTTCGGTCACGGTGGCGGCGGGCGGCAGCGCGGCGTTGACCGTGGCGGCGAGCGGTCGGCCTGCCCCGGCCTTCCAATGGCGAAAGGACGGCGCGCTCATCGGGGGCGCGACGGGCGAGACGCTGCTGCTATCCGGGGTGACGGCGGCGCAGGCCGGGCGCTACACGGCGACGGCCACCAACCCGCTCGGCAGCGAGACCAGCGCGGCGGCAGACGTGGCGGTGGCGGCGGGCGCGAGCCGGTTGGCGAATCTTTCGGTGCGGGCCAATCTCGCGGCGGCGCAGCGGCTGATCGTGGGCTTCGCGACCAACAGCCCGAAGAGCGTGCTCTTGCGCGGCATCGGGCCGACGCTGGGGGCGTTCGGGGTGGGCGATGCATTGGCGGACCCGAAGCTGGAACTTTTCCAGGACGCGACGAAGGTGAGCGAAAACGACAACTGGGAGGCGGCGCTGGCGCCGACGTTCGCCGCGGTGGGCGCGTTCGGGCTGACGGCGGGCAGTCGCGATGCGGCGTTGCAGACGACGGTCGGCGGGTCGCGCACGGCGCAGATCACCGGGCCGGGCGCAGGTGTCGTGCTCGTGGAAGTTTACGATGCCGGCAGCGGCACGGCGCAGCGGCTCGTGAACGTGTCGGCGCGCAATTTCGTCGGCACGGGCGACGCCATCATGATCGCTGGCTTTGTGGTGGACGGACCGGTGGCGAAGACCCTGCTCATCCGCGCGGTGGGACCGACGCTGGCGGGTTTCGGTGTCGGCGGCGCGCTGGCGGATCCGAAGTTGGAGATCTTCCGCAACGGCGCGAAGGCGGTGGAAAACGACGACTGGTCGCCGGCGCTCGCGGCCACGGCGCAGGCGGTGGGAGCCTTTGCGCTCCTGCCGAATTCGCGGGATGCGGCGTTGCTCGTGACGCTGCCGCCCGGCGCCTACTCGGCGCAGGTGTCGGGCATCGCCGGCGGCACGGGCGAGGCGCTCGTGGAGGTTTACGAAGTGCCGTGAGTGGCGCCGCCGCGGCGCGCGGGCGATTCGCCGCGGCGCGTTCGGCGCAGTGAGCGTGAAGCGGGGACGGCAGCCGGCCGATCAGGTCCGGGACCTTCGACCACGGATTGCACGGAGTCTCACGGACGCGGACCGCACGGTCCGGGACGGATGCCCGGTGCTCGGGGCCGGGGCGGCGGCGGTCAGCCGCCCATCTTGAAGCTGGAACTGACCTGGAAGACGGCGCTGACGATGGCGAAGGCGATGAAGCCGACGAAAATGAACACCATCATGAGCACGCCGCTGGCGATGACCTTGGTGAAGGTGGAGAGCTGGTTGGAGATCAGCTTCTGGTAGGCGACGGCGATCTGCTTGAGGCTGGGCACGACGTTGCCGGTGTTCTCGCCGACGGCGAGGCGGTCGAGCACGAGGTCGGGGAAGCAGCCGGTGC
>JACCDX010899258.1_pt1 | contig 14185 bp, 5 predicted proteins | sample 7449681 | NCBI WGS metagenome assembly JACCDX01 (sample SAMN15323450, study PRJNA562643) | freshwater metagenome | isolation source: river surface water | place: USA:Blue River Watershed | collected 2017-08-18
GACCTGGTTGGTTCTGATGATCTGGTTGGTTCTGATGATCTGGTTGGTTCTGATGATCTCGTTGGTTCTGATGATCTCGTTGATTCAGAACTTCTGGTTGGTTCTGAACTTCTGGTTGGTTCTGATGATCTGGTTGGTTCAGAACTTCTGGTTGGTTCTGATGATCTGGTTGGTTCAGAACTTCTGGTTGGTTCTGATGATCTCGTTGATTCTGATGATCTGGTTGGTTCTGATGATCTGGTTGGTTCTGATGACCTGGTTGGTTCTGATGATCTGGTTGGTTCTGATGATCTGGTTGGTTCTGATGATCTCGTTGGTTCTGATGATCTCGTTGATTCAGAACTTCTGGTTGGTTCTGATGATCTAGTTGGTTCTGATGATCTGCTTGGTTCTGATGATCTAGTTGGTTCTGATGATCTGCTTGGTTCTGATGACGGAGAAGGAAATGGTCTTGGGTTGGGACTAAAAGAAGGCGAAGGATTTGAACAATCCGTAATTTCTGCATAAAACATACCATTATTATTTGTATAACCACTTGAATAGTCTACTACTTTTAAAAATAAATTACCTACATTTGTACTACTCAAAATTGGTAAGAATGAACCTACTATAAATTCATTTGATCCAACAATTCCAACAACTTGGCATAATCGTGCATTATTATTTATAAATGTTGATTGAAATGGACTTTCAAATCCCATATTTATAAAAAACGATAAAGGTTTATCAGAATCTCCATTCGGTCCATAATCATCTGAATTAAACGAATATGAACAATCGCCTGTTACAGAAATAATTAAACAATCACCTAAATTTATATTACGAACTAATGTACCTTGTTCATCAGAAGGATCAACAGAAAATATATTTGATTCAAATAAATTGTTTAAGGAACCGAAACATCCGATTAACAAAGAAAAAAATCCAATAATTCTCATTGAACCTTACATACCTACTCATTACAGACAAAATAACTTTATACTTGATAATGTTATTAAGTAAAAATGTGAATAAATATGTTCACTATTCATTATAGAATAAGGGATGCCGTTCATCCAATTACAATTTAGACGAGGTACAGCGGCGCAGTGGTCTTCCGCAAACCCGGTTTTAGCCAGTGGAGAATTGGCAATTGAATCCGATACCAATAATTTCAAAATCGGTAATGGATCAACCGCATGGAATTCCCTACCCTATGGTGGTCTAGTAGGTCCAACAGGGCCAACGGATGGTCCCACAGGATCAGCAGGATCAACGGGTCCCACAGGATTTGGCGCCGGAGCTACTGGTCCTACAGGTCCAGGAGGCGGCGGCGGTATTTCCATACAAGGATCCGAATACTCCGATTATTTATACTGGGATACCAATGTTGGCGATTGGCTAGTTGGAAGTTCAACAATTCACATTGGATCCAGAGCCGGACTTTCTTCACAGGGTTCGTATTCTGTGGCAATCGGTTCCGAAGCGGGGAGGTATTATCAAGGAATACCAAATCCACTCTGTAGTGAGTTTGACGACTCGTCAATAGCAATTGGTTATCAGTCCGGCTATTCCAGTCAAATGGCAGGTGCTGTGGCCATAGGTCATTGGTCTGGATATTCCTCACAAGGGATGGTAGCTGTAGCAATCGGTGATTATGCTGGTAAAGATCAGCAAGGTACAGCTGCTATAGCAATTGGATCAAGCGCTGGTCTATCGGGGCAAAATCCAGAAGCAATTGCAATTGGTGATTCAGCAGGAGCAATCTTTCAAGGAAGTAATGCTGTTGCTTTGGGTTTATTAGCAGGATTTGAGGGTCAAAACTCAGATGCTATTGCGATTGGTAACTCTGCCGGTAGATCCTCACAGGGTAAAGAAAGCATAGCAATAGGTGTGGGTGCCGGAAAAGTTCTTCAAAGTTCCTATTCTATAGCAATCGGATCATGTGCTGGATCCGATAGTCAATTGAATGGCTCAATTGCTATCGGTGATTCAGCAGGACACTCCTCGCAAAACCAATACTCCGTCGCAATAGGCTCCGGAGCAGGCTATTTCTACCAATCTGAAAATGCCATTGCTGTTGGTGAGTTGTCTGGATTTTCCACACAGGGAAGCTATACCGTGGCAATCGGTACACAAGCCGGTTATCAAAATCAGGGTGATTTTTCAATTAGTATTGGGGCATTTTCAGGTGCCAGTACACAAGTTGCTAATTCTATTATTATAAACGCATCAGCATCAACCGTAAACGCATTCAATAGTGGATTATATATTGATCCTATACGTGAATCCGACTCTTCGTTATACTTGAAATACAATTCAACAACAAAAGAGATCACATTTACCTCACAGTCGGGTTCCGGATCCCAAGGTCCAACGGGTCCAACTGGTTCTGGTGGAATTCAAACACAGGGCCAAAATTATTCCGAATATTTGTATTGGGATACAGTTACATCCTCATGGCTTGTTGGATCGTCCACAATACATATAGGTACAAATGCTGGTTTACAAACACAGGCAAATTATGCTATAGCCATAGGCAAAGATGCAGGATTTACGCAACAAGGACTCCCCAACACGAACTGTTGTAGTTTTCAGGATTCGGCAGTGGCGATAGGATATCAATCCGGTTATTCAAGTCAATCGGCAGGAGCAATTGCTATTGGACACTGGTCTGGATATTCCTCACAAGGTATAGTTGCTGTAGCGATTGGTGACTACGCTGGAAAAGATGCTCAAGGAATAGGTGCTGTAGCAATTGGATCAAGTGCTGGTCTATCAGAGCAAGGGTCTGAAGCAATCGCTGTAGGAGATTCAGCAGGAGCAATTTCTCAGGGTCCTAACTCAATTGCAATTGGGTTACTGTCTGGATTTGAGGGACAAGCGTCTGACTCTATTTCCATAGGAAATACAGCAGCACGATCATCTCAGGCATCACAGAGTATAGCCATAGGTGTGGGGGCAGGAAAACTTTTTCAGAGTACGTATTCAGTGGCAATTGGATCATGTGCTGCCTCCCAAAGTCAGGGTCAAGCCGCAATTGCTATTGGAAAATCCGCCGGATCTTACAATCAATCAAATTATGCTATTAGTATTGGGCAGGGTGCTGGATATGAGAATCAAGGGGTTGATGCTGTAGCAATTGGAGAAATTGCGGGATTTTCCTCACAAGCATCTCAGGCTATTTCTATCGGTCTTCAGTCAGGATATTTTCATCAAGGTCAGTCGGCAATTGCTATAGGATCGTATGCCGGAACATCAAATCAAGGGGATAACTCAATTGTTCTAAATGCTTCTGGTACAATGCTTCATGGAAGTACAGCATCTGCTTTTTTTGTAGCACCTATTCGTACACTTTCTAGCTCGGCGGGAATTCTTTCTTACAATTCAACTACCAAAGAAGTATATTATGATACTTTACCGGATATTCCAAATTCTGCTGTACTTTACCGATCACAAACAGGAATTCTAACAGGTTCTTCTGCCTTTTATGTTAGTAGCGGAACAGGTGAGGTTGTAATTGATGGCAAATTAACAGTAACGGGACTTATTGATCCAACTGGACTTATTTTAACATCTCAAACAGTCCCACCTGTGGATCCATTGGATGATAAATATCTCAATACTCTGTGGATATCCTCGGGATCATTATATTTTGGTAATCAAACGGTTGTAATGAACAATGGATCTACGGGTCCTATCGGACCCACTGGTTTGGAGGGAATGACAGGACCTACTGGCTTACAAGGGATGACAGGACCTACTGGCCCCACAGGAATGACAGGACCTACTGGCTTACAAGGGATGACAGGACCGACTGGACCTAGTATACCTATTCTGTCCAATGCTCCAAATGCCATTCTTACATCCGACGGTACGAATCAACTCATAGCCCATTCCAATTTTACGTTTGCTAATTCAACCTTAACAATTAATTCAGTAACAATTGGTACTACAGGTGCGAATTTAACAGTCGCCGCAAATATTTTACCACAACAGGATAATACCTATTCTCTCGGTTCCACAGGATCCAGATGGAAAGAAATTTTTATTGGTCCTGGTACTCTAAATATTGCGGGTCCAACAGGTTCGCAAAATCCAGCTATAATCGGATCTGATTTAGCAGGAGTCGTATACACTGAATACGGATTTGCGTCGCCTTTTGTAAATGTTGGACCCATTGTATCCACAACAGGAGCTGTAGGTGGATGGCAAATTGGACCCACTGGTACCCCAGGTACATCCAATTTTGATTTAATTGTACAAGAAAATTCTCCCTCAGGTCTAACAGGTCCCGTATATTCCCTTTTCAAAACACCTGTGGCTCGTGCTATAGGAAATCAAATTATAGTAGATGCTGTATATGGAAATGATTTGTATGCATTAACAAATGTGTACCGATTCCCATTTTTAACAATTACGGCGGCGATGACGGCAGCAAAATCAGGAGACCAAATCTGTATTTATCCAGGTGTATATAATGAAACAATTACTATTCCAACAGGAGTTGCTGTTCGTGGATCTTCTGCTCAGTCGGTCATTATTCAAAAACTGAATGTAACAAGTGATACAACACTTCTTACAATGGGTGTAAATAGTCGTCTTGAAGATGTTACATTAACACTTACATCAGCAACCAATGGTGTTACACTGAAAGGCGTTGAGTTACCCAGTTCAAGTCCTCGTGATTCAAAAATTCGTACATGTGTAATCAATGTTACATCAACTGCTTCAGGTGCTGCCAATACGTATGGTGTCTATTCCTCTGGTACAAGTGATACATCACTATCCTCCGCAAATACATTCCGTGCCTGTACAATTAATGCCACTTCTTCTGGAACAGGAGGTATTACGAGAAGTATTTATGTAATAGCAGCAAATCGTGTAAGTTGCCGAGATACAAACATATTTGCCACTGGCTCATCAGCAACTGAAAATGTGATTGGTGCCGAAACAAATCATGTTGGTGCCTATTTGGAACTTAAAACCTCTACTGTGTTTGGATCAAAAGCAGATATTTCCCAAACAAGAGGTATAATTTCCCTAACATCAGGTGTAGATTTGGTAAATAATAATGCCAATGGATACGGTTTTCATTTAAATAGTTATCCTAATACATTGACATTTGGTGCTATTGGGGATTTTAAACCATCGGTTTTAACACCTATTGGTTATCTCATGCCAGGAACACTACCTACCTCTGCTGTTCAAAATACAATTTGTCATATTCCCTTTTATGAATCCGTCATTATTCATAGTGCTACATTTTCATCAACCATTCCATTTACTGGAGCTAATCACACCCATGTAAGTGTTTATAAATATAATTCCTCAAATACCGTTTCATCTATAATGTATGCTGCTGAAATTAATCAAACAAGCTCAATTGTATTTATTGACGGTGTTTCTTCCTACACTATACGATCTGGTGAAAATATTGTAATTGAGTTATCCACTACTGTAAGTGGTCAAAATGTAAATGGTGTTATAGCAAGACTTAACTTATTTTAGACCCTTGCCTATTTTCATACTGTTTATGAACAAATACCTGTGTAATTGTTCATATATTCAAATGCTGTGCTATCTTGGTATCGTTGAATTTGGCCAAGACTAACTACATGAAATGTATTTGTATCCTGATTGGCAAATGCTACATACAAACTTCCTGATCGAATTGCTAGCCAAGGTTCTGAATAATTTGCGCCTACACGATACGCCGTATTTGGCGTTGTCATACTATTAATTGCCGGTAAATACGCACGATACGTAATAAGTCCATCCATATATATCCATGCGGATGCTCCTGTTTCAGGATTAATTCGGTACATATAAATCATACCCTGACCCGTTCCATTCTGAATAGCTCTAGCCGCAGCATATACTCCTCCATTTACATCCAGTGTTAAAACAGGATTAGAAATTGATGTATATTTATAACTAAATTCATTATATATTCCCGATTGTTGAAGCCACAGTAGTGACCCAGAAGTTGGATGTATGGAAGCAAACACAATACTAGAGGTTGTTCCTGATACAAGTGATCCCCCAGGCACAACACCATTTGTGGTAAACGTCAAATAGAGTCTATTCCGGTTAGGATCAAACACTATATAAGGTGTTTGACTGATTGCGGAAACACTTGGATTAACAGCTGAAACTGCACTGAGAATCCAATTACGTGACAGCGATGTCACACAGCCACTGACAGAGGGTGTAAATTTGATAACCTCTACAAATTCGGATCCAGCAGGTGGAACAGCGCCACCAAGAACCTTTGCCGTAATCGTATACGCTACATACACTGATCCTGCTGGATCAACCGCTATACTTGGTGTGCGATTCTGTCCAGGTGAGTTCATTTCATTGGACTGACATACCCATAATAATCCGCCATTCATCGGATTCAATGCTGTAACAATAATATTCGGACTTCCAACAGAAATTCCGCATATAATTGCTCCAGTTGATTGATAAGCAATCAATACTCTGGTTGAATAGGCATCATACAGGATTCTAGGTTTTGTTTCACGGCTACAGGAATTTATACTTAGATCCTGGACTACCCAAGCAACGGCAGGACTTCCAACAGAAACTCCATTGATTCGTGCTACAACAAGATCTTCAGGTCCTTGATTTGTACCACAGGGACAAAAACTTGGAATCGCGAAAGCATTTGCCTTTCCAGGTACCGCGCCTACAGTTCTAAACACTACATACAATTCACCCGCTGATCCTATAGCTAAAGAAGGTTCAGAGTCCGTTGTAGTACTGACAAGTTGAGGATCTCTGAACAGCCACTGAAGAACACCCGCCGAATTCAAACATCCAATCACAATCTGATAGTTTGAAACCGCCGCTAAACTCCCCACAACTCCTTTGGCTGAAAAAGCAAAATAGACCTCATCTGAAGATCCAACTACAATAGATGAGACTCCAGAAATGTCGGCAAATACACCTGTAGACTGGAGATCATATTTCCAATTAAGTTTGGGATACAAAAGACCAAATGACATAGTTCTACTAAGGACCAGATATGTAAAAATCTGAAAAGGGTTTTAAACCATTCAGTGTAGCCGAATCAAGTAAGGAATATCCTAATGTTCTAACATAGGATATCCATGCTGGTAGTGTTGACCAGGTAATAAACTGAAACGATCCAGGTAAAGTCAATCGCTGAAATGTTGGAGAATCCCATGTGGAAGCGGGATCCGCTTTCGGGCGACTTGAACATAGAGTTGGAATTTGCGAAGCTTGACGATCAATAGCATAGACGGTTTGGCTGTCCATACATCCTTGACCTTCCCACAGAGTAGGATAAATTCTATAAATATTTGCCATAAAAGTGCTACTATAGTAGAAGTACTTTTATTAACTATATTGTAACGATTATGCGGATTTTCCGCATGCCAAAGGACCGTGTGCTCTGGGATACACACGATCCAGCCGAGTATGATTAAAAAACAGACGACCAGAACGATTCCATGCGGACTCATCATCGGCGGCACGACAACCTGTGGATGTGTTAACAACAGTAGCATAAGGAGATAGACCAAATGCTTGACTCACATTAGGAAGGGTATTTGTTGCATCCATGACACCGTGGCTGGGAATATATCTGCGATCTTTACATTTCGTAAGCGGTTCGTCAAGTCTGTATAAATCAGATTCCGTACCAATTGTTTGAGCATATATACTGTAGGGAGCTCCTAAACCAGCTGCACCACCAGGAGGTATTGCGACTTGTTGAGAATGATCGTAGGGACGTTTATAATATTCGGGGCCAAGTAATTGCGGTATTTCGGCAGGTTTAGAATTTTCGGGAAGGACAAATTCAGTCCTTGATAGGGCAGGACGTTCATAATAACTTGTGCAGATTCTCACAGATTCTCTAGGATCCATTTGTTGGGGAGCAACCAAATAGGACGGCAAAACATGTTTACTTACTTGTGTAGGATCCCAATGAGATCGTACACAAACCGGAGGAAATGCTTCTTCCCATGTTTTAGGTCCACCTTCATAAAACGACTGTAATTCGTCCATTTACTGAAGGTGAATACTTTTTATCTCCCACGAATTTCAGCAAAGTTCTTTTCATCGGCATCAGCACTTTCAGTAATTTCCATTACAATATCATAATCACAATCATTATTATCAATTGGATTACCGTTTCTGTCAACTAACTGGAGGGATAGCGTTAAAAACTGACCCAGAACTGGACTGAAATTCTTCGGCATCTGGACAGCAGCACGACAAAATCCGCCAAAATTGTTTAGCAATATTTTAGCAAAGTATTTGTTGCTTTCAGCAAACGGTTCCCGTGTCAAACTCAAATTCTCCTTTGTACTAACACCAAGTGTATTCAAATTCATTTCATCATTCAGTTTCAGATAAATAAATTCCTGAGTAATACGAATGAAGGTATTGGAAATTTGTGTAGTCAAATATGGTGTATCCGCTTTAATGAACCCCAAATTCCATCCCAGACCCCATTCATCAAACAGAGTATTGTACGGAGACTCCAATTTTGAATTTAGGAGAAGTGAAAAAGGAATAGGATCCGTAATACGTGTACGATTCAAAACAAGACTAGGTAAAATATTCGCATATCTTTCTGTTACATATTCATTGAGACGACCCGTTGCCGTTGATAAAACCTCCGTATATTGAAGCAATGTTCCACGAAGAGTAGAATAATACGTCGCGTATTGTGTAATAGCATTGTCGTACCCAGTCAACGTAAAGGACACACCACTGTATCCAATCTTCTTACCAAATGTAATCGTGGAATATTTAAAGACATCGTTAAAACGAATCAAAGCGTCTGCATATTGATGACTATAAAAATTACCCATTCCAACACGTATACAATTGTTTGTATTAATTATTGTACTATAGTAAGCGGTAGAAGTACTGTTCAGGAGCTGGTATGCCAGCGAATCCGAAATGGGTGTATATCCATTCAGATCGGCAATTTCATCCCCAATTTCTGCTAAAGTTGCCGATCCAAAATCCGTAAAATTTTTACCAATCAAACGTAGGCCCGTTACAAATTGACTTGTTGGGACATAGCCTCGTACATGAACGGAATAATCAAAAATACTAGATGGACGAACAGTAAAGTCGTTAATGTAGGACAAGTAGTTATAACCACTCTGGTCGTCATATCTGATATAGTTTGTATTTGACTCCTGGCCCCATACCCAACGATCCGCGCCTAAATCCGTATTCGTTGAAATATCACGAATATCATAGTCCTGCGTAGTATTTTTATATAAAAATAACACTGTATCTTGAAGTTCATTACTAATACCAGTAAAGTTACCAAACGAGGATAAATCAGTAGCAGGATTATAATCCTCATCCAATGTCTCAAAACCAATCTTCATATTCCAATACAACGGATCATTTGACGCGGAAACAATAGTACTTACATTCGTGGTCCATCCAAAAATACCGGCAGGTCCATAATACGGTGCAGCAGATCCGGCGGTAGTCGGATTGGGAAGTAACGGAGTCTTGGTGTAAGTAGCTCCATAAAAACTACCAACATTCCACGATGAAGTTCCTATATCATAATAGAATGGAACTATGGTATAACTGTTAGGAATATCACTTGTATAGGAACTAACATAGGAATAAGGATCATTTACCGAATATCCCACTGAAGGAGCAATTCCGTAAGAATTAGGTAGGAAATTGTAATTATTGATATTTGTATGTGTCAAAAAGTATCCAGGGTAGTTTACATTTCCTGCTTCATAGGTTGGTATTACATCCGGTGTCAATGAAACTGTTTGCCATACTCCATTCTGATAGTAATATTTATCATCCGTTGTGGACAAAACCTTATATTCATAATAGGTCCCCCATTCTGGTTCCCTTGATCGTAAAGTACCGGCAGTATTAATGTAATTTGCCACTTGAACAACTTTATCCAGTGATAATGTACATATGGCATCCGTCATAGAAATCGTGGATAAATTATTTGTTGAAACATACTGCGTTGGAAACACCCCAATTCTCACATTTCTACGATTAAATTCATACCAGTCATCCCAGGAATTAGCAGCATTTGAGTAAATAGATGTCTGAATTGCTTGATTCTGAAATGAATAATTAGGAGTATCTGTAAGCCCTAAAGGTCCATTATTACGTGTAACTGGAAATCCTAAATTATCGTAGGAAGGTTGAATATACGCAAACTTAATCTGAATTTCATTTAATTTCACAATATCATTTGGATTCAGAAAAAAACTCATACCCGTTAATCCATTTACATCTAAACTACTTACAGATGTGGATACATCGGTAGGTCTAGCAATTGAGTTATGGCATGCTAAAAATATACCTGTTGACAAAGAAACTGTTGTATTTGTACTGTAAAATCCAAATGGTGCTGGATTTCTAAACTCCTCCACAGCATTTGAACCGGCTTTAAACCAGTTAAGCAAAAGGGTTTCATTTCCATCTACCGGTGGTTTCAGAATAGTTGAAGCAGTTAAGTAAAAATTGTTTGAACCAAATTGATAGGTATCGCGAACAACATTTTGACTATCTTTATAAAAATAAAGAGACCATTCTGTAGCGGAATCTGGTGCCGGTGGACCAGATCCATTTGATTTTTGCTCAAATAGATACCGCAATCCCGTGTTTGTAACTGTACTGTAATTCTCAATATTATTAGGGTCAAAATACTTATTGTCACTACTTTGAATATAATAATCTAACCAGTTATTACTAACACCTGAAATATCATATCCTATCTGCGTAAATGCCGAATCATAAATTGAAGTTAGAGGTGGTTTAAATACGTCTGAGTTCGGTGTCAATTGATCAGCAATTGGCGGTAAATTCTGCCATGGCATATCCCTATAATCCAATTGTGTTGCCGTCGTGTAAACACCATAGGTCCCATTTAGAATAGCAAACACGCGAAGAGGAACAGAATTAGGTATAATACTTCCAGGAAGAATATGTATCATAAAATAAGACTGTTGATAGTTGAGAACATCAATTGTCAGTGTAGCTGCTGAAATATCAGTAAATACCTGGCGTTCAAACACATGTCTAGGATTTTCGTCATATTGTTGGGCCAAATCACTCAGGGCGTCAATCATAAATGCTGCTCTATCTCTGTATCGCGCAACAACAATCGGTACAGGAAAAATGGATCCATCCTGTGTTTCCACACATATATCCACCTTCCATTTTGCCGCTGGATCCAGATTATACCCATCCATATTTAATTGGAAAAACATATGCGGTCTATAACTCACCAGTTGAAAATCACTAATTGGTGGTACAGCATTCCATTCCGGATCAGTCGGTTGGATACGTACTCCAGCTAGAATTTGTGGTGTTACATAATTAATCCAAGCATTGTTGGTTCGCATGAAATCACGACTTACAAACATATTCTGCTGAATCGTATACATATAGAAGTCCGAGACTCCCGAAATATCCGTGCGAATTTGTATAGAGGAAGTGGGTGTAGAAACAACATCAAATAACATAGGTGTCTGATTCAATCCACTTCCGAATGGGTACAGCTCCTCTGTACCTGGTGTTCGTTCATTCAAATACCGAGGAATTGTCATTACGTTAATCGTTTGGCGACAACGACTAGTAAAGTTCAGTCTAGCATACGATGTTGGAAGAATGGCAAAAGATATGTCCGTATATCCATAAGTTGTTTCAGACGCATTTGAAAAGGTAATTGTACTGAATGTACCCAAATTACAGAGAAAATTTCCCGCACCAGGATCTGTCGGTCTCACAATAATATTTTTTAGAGGTGTTGATATTTGTTCCACAAGTTGTGTTGTTTCAGAAATAGCATTTGATGACACCGAAGGTAAAAGTGTTGTAGCCCATCCACGTTTATTCAAGGTATTATATAGTGTAATTTCATTACTTAAATTAGCAAAAAATTCAGGAGTGTAAGTGCCGAAATTAATTCCAAACTGGTTTGTAAAATTACGATGTATAAAATTATAGAATTCCAACAGAGCGCCGTTTTGTTGTGATAAAGCATTATAGTTTGATTGAAACTGAGCAACATTTGAAAAACCAGCATTAATTACCTCCTCGTTAAGAAATGTTTGATATTGTAATGTTAAATCTGTTTGAATGCTTGGATTCAAAGATGTAGCACTAATCTGGAGACGTCCCTGTAATGAATTGTATGTACAAACATAATTATTAACCAAAAATTTAACAAATGTGTTTTGAGCACGATACGCATCAAACAATGCCTGGTTTTGCGTATCTTGAATTAAGCGCAAAATATAAGGATCGTCAAGACCCGTAAATCCAAATAAAATATACGTGTAAGGATCTGAATAGCCAGCAGGTAGAAACTCGGGATATGTATTAAATTGTAGTCCTCGTGTTGTCATTTCATAAATCACAGGATAATAGTAGGCAACCAAACATTCATCATACGAAAAACTAATAATACCTACAGTCTGGACTACTTGAAAATAACGAGACACTAGTTGACTCATTGTAATATTTGATTGATATTGTCCAGTAAGACTATTATAAACTACGGGTCCCGGTTGGTTAAACAATAGTGTATAGTCACCTGTTCCACTAAATTCATTTATAAATGTACCCAGACCCCCACTTATATCAGCAAATAAGGGTGTCTGATTCATTGCATTATTCAATTCTGTCACCAATTCTGATGCTGAATATGTACCGTCCCGAATCTGAACACGAATATCATTCTGAATTTCCTCTCCTGTCGGGGTCGTAATTATACGTCCCAACTCATTCACATACATATATGTGTTACCTTTTGATTCTGAAAAATTAAAGAAAGAATTTAGTAAATTTAATTGTGTAATTGTAATTGTTTTAATATTCTTAAACGTTCTTGGTAATCGCATTGTAAAAAAAGTGGGTTGCGGATAAATATTTGTATCCCTATCACGACTATTAATCATTACAAGTGTAGTATTTCGTGATTCATTGTAGGGCAATTTTTTCTCCGTTATAATTGCTGTTGCTTTTGGTTCCTCCTTCTTTGGAATATCAGATGGTATACCTTCACTCATCACTAATGTTGGTGCTTCAGAACCGGGACCCGAAAAGGAATCCGTATCCGTTAGTGTATCCGATGTGTAGCCACTTGAGTCAGATTCTGAATCGGAAGATGACTCCAATTCAGAATCTGATAAATATGGTTTATAATACAATGATTGTGACATTTCCCCCTATTTCTTCAAATGACTTGTTATTTCTTTAACCAATAAATGAGTAGTTAAAGAAATGATTTCAACTAATTCAGTAGAGTGATGGATGGGCCAAGAATAACAACGTATCCAAGTCCATTTTTGCTAAATGTTCCTGAATTTCAGAATGTCCAGCAAAATGCTGCTGGATTGGATCAATTTACCAGCCTTCAAACACGCGTAGATCAGATTTCAGAAATGGTAAATTATTCCAATAAACAAATTGCCACGGATACAATTAAAGCATTCAGTGGTAATACAATTACTTTTTTAAATGATGTGAATCTTGGTGGTACTACAATTACTGGAGGAACAGCATCTATAACTGGTGTTCCTACATTTTCAGTTTTGTATAAAGATGCTGGAGGAGCAATTGCTGGGACATCATCCTTCTTTTTCAGTACAGGAACTGGGGAAGTTGTAATAGATGGAAAACTTACTGTAACAGGCGTTATTGATCCCACAGGTCTCTCACTCACACCACAATCCTCACATCCTCTTCCTCCCTCCCATCCTTACTATAATACTACTTTATGGTATTCCTCCGCAGCAAATACATTTAATTTAGGTACATCAACTATTTTAGTTATGGGTGGCACTGGGTCAGTTGGTGGGGAAACTGGCCCTGTAGGACCTACTGGTCCACAAGGAGTTAATGGAAGCGCATCGAATACAGGTGCCACAGGTCCAACTGGCAATCAAGGACCTACTGGAACTCAAGGTGCCACAGGTCCAACTGGCAATCAAGGACCTACTGGAACTCAAGGTGCCACAGGTCCAACTGGCAATCAAGGTCCAACTGGATTACAAGGTGCCACGGGTCCAACTGGCAATCAAGGTCCAACTGGATTTCAAGGTGCCACAGGTCCAACTGGCAATCAAGGTCCTACAGGATTACAAGGTCCTACTGGAAGTCAAGGATCAACTGGTCCAACTGGATTACAAGGACTTACTGGAACTCAAGGTGC
>JACCDX010301621.1_pt1 | contig 14182 bp, 9 predicted proteins | sample 7449681 | NCBI WGS metagenome assembly JACCDX01 (sample SAMN15323450, study PRJNA562643) | freshwater metagenome | isolation source: river surface water | place: USA:Blue River Watershed | collected 2017-08-18
ACCTATAAAAAAAAGTTCCTTTGAAAATTGCACTTTAACAATAAAAAACGGATATAGAGAATATTATTATTTTAAAATTGTTGATTTAGTTGAAAATCCATTAAAAGAATTAACAAAAATACTTGACAAATATAGTAACTATTTTGAATCTTCTACAGATATTTTTATAATATTTATCAATAAAATTAATCTAAAATACTATAAAAAAGATATACTTGAAGATTTTGTAAATTCAAAAAACTATAAATGTTTAAAAATACAATTTAACCCTATTGATAGTTTTGAAATTTCTACTACTAATAATTTCCCTGTAATACAAAAAACACCAGAAATAAATAAAATACAAGCTTCATTTTTAAACAATGATACAAAAAAATCACTTATCAAATTTGGATTACAAACTAAAATAATTGATATTTACAATACCCTCAAACAATACAATCCAGATTTATTTAATATTTCATTCCATAATTACATTCCAAATTATTCAGAAAAAATAATTTTTGATCATAAATTTGGTTGGGATGTAATTTTATTTAGTGATGAAACTATACATTTAGTTATAGAAATTAACCAAGAAAAACGAGACATTTTAGAAAATGAAATTGATAAATTTATTAAAGACAAAAAACATGTTATAACAATAGATGAAGAAATAGAAAATTTAATAACAAGATTAGGTTATGAATTTAATTTTCAAGATTTTAATAAATTTATTAATGAAAATCTTTATAATATTGATAATGACCTTACAAGACAATTAATGAACAATTTTATCGATTATTTTAAATATAATTTTACTCATAAATTTCCAAATATCTTTACTAATTTTAATATCAATAATTGTAATTCAGATTATACAGGAGGGTACGATATCATAAATTCTAGTTATGTTATATGTTGTAAAATTATTGATAAAATAAAATTTGATTATTCTGAAATATTACAAAAATTAAAATCTCAAATAGAAACAACAGAAAAATACTTTTTGAAAGAAGTTATTTATATTTTAATAATTAAAGATATTACTTTAATCGATATTCCTATTTCAGAATTAAAACAGATATTTAAATTATCAGGGATAAACATATTTATTCTAAATGAAACCCAAAATAATATAATTGAAGAAAAGGTTAACGTTCTTAAAGAATTAGAAGAACAATAATTTTTTATTCTTTCTTTTTTTCACTCTTTCAACTTTTTTCCCCCTTTACATCTCTCCTCAACTCTTTCCCTTCACTCTTCTCTTTCTTTTTTTTAATTAAATCAAAATTGAAAAATATTTTATATATATTCCCACTCTTCCTTATTATAATGATACCGTCAAATCAATTTTATGAACTATCATTTTATACTTTATCGGAAGAAGAAATAAAAACCAAATCATGCGTAAACATTATTAATAAAGAAAATATGAAAAATGATAAACCTGTTGAAAATGGTATTTATGATTCACATATGGGAACAACTGACTATAATTGGATTTGCAAAACTTGCGAAAACAAAAGAAATATTTGCCCTGGTCATTTCGGTTCTATAAATCTTAAATTTCCAGTTAAATCACCTTTATACCGTGAAGAACTTTTAAAATGGCTTAAAGTTTTATGTTATCATTGTTCAGAATTTATAACACCTATACCAAATTTACCAGCAAATAAAAAATTAACTGAAATGATAAAAAATGCAAAAAATGTTAAAAAATGTCCTCATTGCCTTCAAGAACATTTACAAGTTATTAAAGATAAAAAAAGACATTTAACATTTTTACGAATAAAAGAACCAATCAATAAAAAACAAACACCTGAACAAATTGAACTTGACAATCTCCAAATTATCTCTATCATTGAAAAAGTTAAAGATTCTCAAATTATCGACCTTGGTAAACCTTTACGATGCCATCCAAAAAACTTTATAATTAAAACCCTTATTGTTTCACCTAATACAATTCGTCCAGACACTCGTAGGATTGGATCTTTACATAACACTAACTCAGACACAACAACACTTATTAAAACCATAGTTGAAACAAACCTTTTAATTCCTGATAACATACCATCAGATCCATCACTTTACAAAAATTTTAAAGATTCTTGTTCACTTCTTGAACTCACTGTAAACACAATGATAAAAGGAGGTTCAACAGGTTCTATAAAAATGTTAACCAATACAAATAAAACACCTGTTTCAATTGTTGAACATTTCCCTAAAAAAACTGGTCGTATTCGTAGAAATCTTATGGGTAAACGTGTTGAATATATGATACGTTCAGTTATTATCGGTGATTGTTCATTACAAATTAATCAAGTTGGAATACCTAAAAAACATGCTGCTATTATGGAAATACCTGAAACAGTTACACCAGAAAACATAGCACGACTTACAACATATTTTAACAATAAAAAAACTTATCCTGGATGTTCTCGTATACAAAAAAAATCTAATAATCGTATATGTAACCGTGATTACATCGAACCAGATTATACTTTACAACCTGGAGACATAATTTATAGACATCTTATAGACGGTGACTACGTCCTTTTCAATCGACAGCCTACACTTTTATTTAGTAACATTGCAGGAATGAAAGTAAAAGTAGTATCAGGTGATTCACTTAGAATAAATGTTTTGGTTTGTGGTTATTTTAATGCAGATTTTGACGGTGATAACATGAATGCTATAGTTTTACAAAATATTCAATCTAGATCCGAATGTATGCACATATCTAAAGTTGCTAGGTGGATGATTTCACCTCAAAAAATGGTTCCTATGGTTGGAAACTTTCAAGATTCATTACTTGGTATTGCTGAACTTACAAGATCAAGCATATCACTTAATAAATTTCACGTTCTTCAAATTTTATCTAACATTAATATTCCTGTAGATTATTCTAAAATTGATACAACAAATAAATCATACCTAATATCTTCATTATTACTTCCAGATATAACACTAACAAAAAAATCAACATTTTACAAAGAACAATATTCAAACATGATCTCCTACAATCCACAAGATACAAAAGTTATCATTCAAAAAGGTCAACACATTTCCGGAATTATTGATAAAGGTACATCAGGTAAAGAAGTCGCAAACTCAATTTATCACATAATAGCTAATAAATATTCTGTGAATCTTGCACTTGATACAGTGTTTTCATTTCAACAGGTCGCATTAAAATATATGTACTACCAATCGTATACAATCGGAATAAAAGACATTATTGTACCACAATCAGCTAAAGATGAAATTAAAATTAAAATTGAAAATATGATAGCTCAATCACTTTTAATAACACAAAAATTAAATTCAAATAAACTTATTTCACCTATAGGAATCCATCTTAAAGATTTTTATGAAGCTGAACAATCTACAGTTTTATCCGTAGCTGATGATTTTGTTAATCCAATTATTTCAACAATTTCACCAAATAACGGAATATTCAAACTTATCAATTACGGTTCAAAAGGACAAATTACAAATTTTATTTCTATCAACGGTGCAATAGGTTCAACTACAATTAATGGTAAGCGATTTATAGATTATCAATCTGGATACGGTCGTAATAATCCATATTTTACACGATTTGATTATAACCCTGAATCTAATGGGTTTGTTCCTAACTCATTTAGTATAGGTACAGATAATTCGCAATACATTTACGCAGCAGCTGAAGCAAGAAATGCAGCAATTAATAACGCTATGACTACTTCAACTTCAGGACATGCTAATCGTATTTCAAATAAAAATCTTGAAACAATGATTGTAAGTAATACTCGAAGTGTTAACAAACTTCAGAATGTTGTACAAATTTTATACGGTGAATTTGGACTTAATCCCGCAAAACTTGAAAAAGTTTTATTTCCAACTGTTCTTATTTCTGATCAAGAATTTGAAAAATATAACATGACCAAAATATTCCCAGGTAACGAATTTGTATTATCTGAATTTGAACAACTTACCCAAGACCGTGAAAATTTTAGAAAAAAAGCTATGGAACTTGAAGACAACAACCCTAAAGATAATTTGATTTCAGATTACATTTACACACCGGTTAATATAACAAGAATTATTGAAGACATCCAACCAGTTAATACCAATTCAATAAAATCAAAAGCTCAATTTATTATAGAAGCAATTTTAAAAGTAAAATCATTATGTGATTCTATAGGTTATGTATTCACTAATGAAATTCAAAGATCTCAAAAGAGAAAAATACCTGACTATATAAAATATTCATGTGAAAACTTGTGTATACTAATCAGGTCTTATTTATGTATATACAAAATACAAGATTTTACACTTGATCAATTAAATCTTATATGCACCCAAATTTATTATACCTTCAAAATGTCATTAATAGAATACGGAAACACAGCAGGAATTTTAGCAGCTCAATGTATTTCAGAACCTTTAACACAATATGTTTTAGATTCTAAACATAGAGTAGGAGCACAAGTAATAGGTAAAACTTCTACAATTGTTAGATATCAAGAAATTTTAGGAGCAAAAACAGAACTTAAAAACCCACATATGACAATTATGGTAAAACCTGAATATGAAAAAGACAAATCAAAAGTTCAAGAAATTGCGAATCATATTGAAATGGTTGACCTACAAAAATTCATAAAAAGTATTCAAGTATTTTATGAAGAATACGGAAACCCTGTACATAAAAATTTTATTCATGAAAAAGACCTAATAAAAAAATATGAAACTCATACTGGTCAAATTCCTCCTAATGATCTTGCTAAATGGTGTATAAGATTAAGTATTTCACTTGAAGACATGATTTTAAAAACTATAAAATTAGAAACTATAATATCAGTTTTAAAAAAGAAACATCCTCAATTATATTTTATTCATACAGCAGAAAATAGTAAAGAAATTTTTATTCGTGTTTACTTTAAAACTTCTATGCATAAAATGACAGTTGACTATTTAAATGTTGTTATTATTCCAACAATTAATTTATTAAAAAATACAATTATTCGAGGTGTTAAAAATATTATATCAGCAAATTTAATAGACATATCAAAAAGTATTTTACAACCAGATGGATCTTATAAAATCCAAAAAATTTATGGAATTATTACACAAGGTACAAATTTATCAGACATACTCGATAATCCTTTTATTGATCCGTATAGAACTCAAACAGATTCTATAAAAGAAATGGAAGAAATTTTTGGTATTACTTGTGCACGTGAAAAAATTATATCAGAAATGTCAAATACTTTATCAGGAATCAATAGAATACATTTAACTATATATGCCGATGAAATGAGTTATACAGGTAATATAAGTTCTATTCAACGAACAGGATTATTTACAAGAGAAAAAAGTAATGTAACTTTAAAACTAAGTTTTCAAATGCCTGTTCAAGTTATTCAAGATAGTAGTATAAATGGAATGACTGACCATTTAACAGGAATTTCAAGTTTTATTATTCTTGGAACTGTTCCAAGTGTAGGCACAACCTATAATAAAATTTGTATCAATGAAGTTTTCGTTAAAGATGAAATTAAGAAAACAAATGATGAATTAGACATGTTGTAGAGAGAGAAAAAGTTATTTTTTTTGATGTGTAAGTATTTTTTAGAGTAAAAAAAGAGGAAAAAAAAGAAAAAAGAGGATGTATAAAAATTTTCATAGTTTTCATTATAAAATCAAAAAAAAGTAAAGTATGCTTTTACACACACTTAAACTTTTCTTGCTGGGAAAACTCGTAAAAGTTCTACTACAAACCCAGTTGTAACAATAGCTTAGCACAGAAATTAGTTCTATACTTTTGGTCCTTGTTACACACAGACCGGAAAACACACGACACAAATAAGATAGATATCTTTTTTTGATTTTTGTATTTTAGACGACACACAACACACTAGCGAGGGAAGCGAGAGAGGGAAGCGAGAGAGCGAGGCGAGAGCGAGAGCGAGAGAGCGAGAGGGAAGCGAGAGAGCGAGGCGAGAGCGAGAGGGAAGCGAGAGGGAAGCGAGAGAGCGAGAGCGAGAGCGAGGCGAGAGCGAGGCGAGAGCGAGAGCGAGGGAAGCGATTTGTATTTTTGAATAGCTTGTTTTGCTATATGGTATTTAGTCCCAGAATAAATCTGTACCTATAACCATACGTCTGAAATTATCAGGATCAATAGCAAGATTGTCGAAAACGACTTTCTTAACGTATTGTAGTTCACCCTGTTTAATTCCAAACTTTACTATTTTTGCAAATAGTAAATAAATCGCGTGAATCTTTAACATGTTTTCAACTGAGAATTTAGCATAATTTTTATTTGCTAAATCTACCCAGCTGAGACCATCGTTATACATCTCCAAAGCAAAATTTTTCAACTTTGCAATTACGCCTTTCTTAGGAACATTCATAGCCCTGAATAAAACTGGAATTTGATTAATTTCTGTAAATATCAAACCTAAACGGTGTTTGCCGTCTGGGGATGATGAATACACAACTTCAACAAACTCAGGTTTACCAGAATATGGAACATTCATAAGAACTTTCAAAGAATTACTATTCATTTGATGCGCAATACAAATAGCGCCTAAAAATTCATTTTTTTTTAATTTTTTTCATCACTATCTAAAAAAACAAAAAAGGTAAGAAAAACATTGCTGCCTTTCCTGGTACACCCTTCTTTTTTTTTGTGTATGTTTATGTATTTTTTTTTATTTTTTTTATAGCTTGTTTTGCTATCTGATCACCACGGAATAAAATACCCGTTGACCATCTGCCTGAACTTTTCCGGGTCAGTGTTCACATCGAGATCACGCATTTCAAATACGTAATTATCAACATAAAACAAATCTTCCGGATCAATTGTAGCAGACTTTGTAATCTTCTCAAACAAGACGTAAATAGCATGAACCTTAAAAAGTTCATCTACCGTAATCCCTTCATACTCTCCAGAACCTGGAACAGATACAAAAGTTTCAACACGTCTTACAAGTGAAGTCACAAATACCCAAAATCCTTCGAGCGGTTCGCGAAAAGCAGAATCCATCATAGCGTAGTTAGATCCAATACGACTAATTTCAATCCAAACCATGTTATAGCGTTGTTTGCCAAAACGTGGGTGTTTCGAATATTCAATAGTACTGGGTTCAACTGGCGTATAAAGATTTTGCTGAGCAAGTAACATTAGATGAGAATTATCCATTGTTGTGCAAATAAGCACCTAAAAATTCATTTTTTTTTTATTAAAAAAAAAGGTAAGAAAGACATTGCTGTCTTTCTTGGTACACCTTTCTTTTTGTGTGTGGGTATGTTTATATTTTTTTTATTTTTTTTTTGTGTTTTTTTTCTCTTGGGTCACTTACCAACTTGGAAACAGAACCTGTAAAAGTTCAAGATCAACATCAATATTTACAGACTTGTTATCAAAAACAAATTCATAAACAATATCTGTATAATCCTGATCTTGTATTTGTTCGTCTACAATCCTGGCAAACAAATGATAAATTGTATGTACTTTACACAACTCATCAACTGTTAACCCTCTTCTCAATCCGTTTCGAACCTCACAAGGATCCCAGGTTTTCAAATTCTTGCGAATGTCCCTAACATAAATCCATAAAGATCTAAGTTTTTCACAGGGAGAGTCCATCGCTTGAAAATAATCACCACAAGATACAAGTTCGAGACCCAACAAATTAAGTCTTTTGTAGGCTCTGTTTGCTTCAGTTGGTATTTCTTCCGGAACAGAAGTAATCCCATCTTGGCACATCAACGAAGTTATCAAAGGATGAAAAATCATTTTTGAATGACTTAGCAAATACCAAACAATTAATCATTTTTTTATTATAAAAGAAATAAAGATACGAGAGATGTAAAAAAGTTAAGATTCCAAGGGTTTCAGATTTTTACACATTTAAAACGCCGATTTAAATTTACACTACTTAACATTTAAAATTCTAATAAAAAAATTGATTTAATAAATATTAATAATTATATCTCATATTTAATAATAATGGAAGAATTAATTAAAATAGGTTTTACTGGTAATCGTTATGGACTAAACTCTGAACAAAAAGTTCAAATAATTTCAATACTTGATAAATATGATAATTTAATTGTATCGCATGGAGATTGTATAGGTTCAGATACAGATTTTCATAATCTATGTATGAATTATAGAAATGAACATCCAAATAAGAAAATTAAAATATGTATTTTTCCACCAAACGATTCAAAATTAAGAGCATTTAATCAAGGTGATTCGCTTATGGATGAAAAACCATATTTACAAAGAAATTTAGATATAATAAAAAATTCATCAATATTAATAGCATGTCCAATTGATAAAAATAAGGAAGAATTGCGTTCTGGAACTTGGAGCACAATTCGTAAAGCAAGAAAACAAAAACTTACAACTATTATACTATAATCAGCGTTTTAAATGTGCAAAGGTGTATAAAAAAGTTAAGATTACAAGGGTTTACAAAATCTATAAAAAAGTTAAGATTACAAATTCTATAAAAAAGTTAAGATTACAAAATCTATAAAAAAGTTAAGATTACAAAATCTATAAAAAAGTTAAGATTACAAAATCTATAAAAAAGTTAAGATTACAAATTCTATAAAAAAGTTAAGATTACAAATTCTATAAAAAAGTTAAGATTCTAAGGTTTTACAAATTCTTCAGATTCTATAATTAAAAAAAATGATTTTTAAATTTGTATTTACAATAATGATTAAAGTTTTAAAACAAACTGAAAATTATTCTATTGGGTCTGAACTTTCTGAAGTTACAGATTATCCAAGTTACAAAAATTACCTTCTGACAGAAATTGAAATTCTCAGTTGTGGATTTTTGTACCGAAAAGTTGGACCTGTTGCTGAAGATTTCATAATTTTCATTGAATCTTTACACCACAAAAACCAAATTCTTGGTATCAATGAAAGAAATTTAACTTCTCATGAAGTCTATAAAATACACATGGTGTATAACATGTTTCTCACTTTTAGTCGTTATGGTGTTACCAGTATAATCGACGATATGAGAGAAATGATGAAAAAACAATTCTTCACAGAAGAAGATTTCAATTATTGCAGTCTTGTTTTTATGGATTGGTAAGTTTTTTTTTAAATAAAAAAAAATGATTTTTAAATTGCAATATACAAAATATGATTAAAACAAAAATCGTATCTGAAAAAAAGGGGGTTTTATTCGAGACTATCGAAAATATACCTGACTCCCTTGAAACTTCAAAAAACTACAAACTAATAAAAGTTGAACTTGCAGAGTCTCAAGACATTGCTACATACATTGAAGAAGTTAGAAACTTTCTTTTGTGGATCAACTTTAATATTTCATCAACTGAAGTATATAAAATACATGCAATTCATCAACTTCGTAACCCGAAGTTTTGCAATAAACCAGAAATAATAAAGTTTGTGAAAGAACTTATAAAAAAGAAAAGTATTTCACTTGATGATTTGGAGAAGTGTAAACAAACATTTTCCGAACACTGGTAATTTTTTTTATACCCCCTTTATCACTTTTATCCCTTTTTCTTTTTACCCCCCTTTTATCCCTTTTTCTTTTTTCATCCATCTACTTCTCTCTCCCTCTCTTTTCTCTCTCCCCTCCTCTTTTCATTTCATACCTTTTACCATCACTTATTAATTTAAAAATAAATATAATATATACCTACATAAAATGTTTAATGATGATACCCCTATTAAATATAACTTTTATAAATATAAAGAATATGCACACCTAAAACGATGGCAACAAAAATCTACAATTAACCCAAATGAAATAAATACAACTTTACCAACTGAATTACATACTATAATAAATTATACATCGCCTCAATTATTCGTATCTAGGTTTTTAAATCCACATTCAGAATTTAAAAAACTTCATATTCTTTGGCAAACCGGGCAAGGTAAAACAATTGCTGCTTTAAAAATTGCATCTGAATTTATAAAATCTTTTGTCCTTATGAAAGATAATAAATATGAAAATATCGGAACTGTTTTTATTCTTGGTTTTAGTAAATCAGTATTTTATAAAGAACTTTTATCCCGTCCAGAATTTGGGTTTATCACTCTTGAAGAAATACAAAAACTAAAAAAATATAAAAGTCTTGCAACTCTTAATAATCTTCGTGACATTGAAATTTATAAACGTTTTTTAATAAAACTTAAAAAAAGATTTTCAAATAGAAAAAACATAGGCTTCTTTAAATTTTATGGATATAAAGAACTTGTTAATTTAAAAAATGATCCCGAATTTTTAAAACAATTTACTTCAAACTCTCTTATAATTTGTGATGAATTCCACAACACTTATAACAGTATTGAAAAAAATAACTATGGTGACACTATAAAATTTATACTTCAACAATCACCAGATATTTATTTTTTAACAATGTCAGCGACAATAATGTTAAATTCACCTACTGAAATTATAGACCTTCTTAACATCCATCATCCTGATAAAAATTATCAAAAATCTGATTTCTTCACACCTCAAGAAACATTAACACCTCAAGGAATTACATCCCTTGTTCAAATAACTAAAAATATGTTTTCTTATGTTGAAGACATTACAAATATTTCATATCCTGCAATAATTCAAGAAGGTTCTTACATTCCTGGTATTGACTTATTAAAATTTATAAAATGTCCAATGAGTGATTACCAAATATCTCAATATAAAAAAGCATTAACACAAAATAACTTATTAAACATTGAATCACACCACGTTTTAGATATTGCATTTCCAGAAAATAAACCCATTGATACCGACCTTTTAAATTCTACAAAAATTATAACTGGTGATTTTCTTAAAGTTCCAAATCTAAAAAATTATTCATCAAAAAATTATCAACTTCTTAACATAATCGCAAACATTATAAAAAACAAACAAGGCAAAATTTTAGTTTACAACAATTACGTTAACACTTTTGGTATCCTTCTAAATGAAGAAGTTTTAAAATTAAATGGTTTCATATCATACACTGATACACCACATTCTAATACCATATGTATGGAATGCGGGTTAAAAAAATCTGATCATTCAGGTACCACTACCCATAATTTTATACCTGCAAAATATGCAGTAGTTCACGGATTAATACCAAAGCATAAATTAGATTCAATAATTGATAAATTCAGTTCCCCTGAAAATACTTTTGGTCATCAAATTTATATTTTACTTGGTAGTAAAGTAATAAAAGAATCATACGATCTTAAAGCTGTTCAAAATGTTATATTCATGAATCGACCTGATAACATACCTACATTTATCCAAATTAGAGGAAGAGCAGTAAGAAGAAACAGCCATATCTTATTACCCGAAAAAAATAGAGTTGTTCACATTTATATTTTAGTTTCTTCATTACCCGGTAATGCTTTATCTTATGAAGAAAACAAATATAAAGAAAAAATACAAGTTTTCAAAACAATTCAACAAATTGAAAAAATCTTACATCAAAATGCAATTGATAATATGTTAAATTATATCAATAAAAAACCCCTTGACACCATTTCCCAAAATAATGATCCTCTTGCACATCTTCCATATAATACACCAGTTTACGAAAACCTACCACTTGAAAAACTTAACCTTTCTGAATTTAACCCTTATTACGCCAAAGAAGAAATAACAGCAATCAAAATAATTATAAAAAGAATGTTTGTAGAAATTTCTACAGTTTGGAACCACACCGATCTTTTTGAAAAAATTAAATCTCTTCAATCATACACTTCATATAATGTTAATCTGTTTTCTGAACAAAATTTTAATATTGCAATTTCCCAACTTTGTATAAACCCTGAATACACAAATATAACTTTATCATCAAATGACCCGTTAACTTCCATATTTTCCCCTGATGAAAAAATTATTTGTATTCCACCTGAAAATAAATTATACACCATTATCCCAATTGTTGAAAATTTAACACAATGGTATTTTTTAATTCCTTTTGGAAAACCTTTAACATTTGAAATACCATATAGAAAAGTTGAAACCCCGGAACCTTTTATTTCTCTTAATACTTTTGTTGCTGAAAAAAAAGTAGATTTCGATTACATTGAAAAACGTAATTTATTTTATCGTAGGTTTGTAGATGTTTCGATTGAATATATGGAATCTGTAGTTTGTGAATATGGTACACTTTTTCATATAAAATTTCTTGAAGAATGTATTGAATATATATTTAATGTTTGGACAAATCCAGAAATTATAAAATCTGTATATCACGACTTTTATTTTAAAATGCTTTATTACTATGACCTTTTAAATTTAGTTATTTGGGCTCATACTTGTAAACCAGTAGTTGCTAAAATGTATGAAAAATATGTAATACCTGTAAACTCAACTGATATAAAACTAAAAATATTAAACAAATACGAAAAACGACAAGATGAAATACAAGACATTTCACCAGATTCTTCAAGTGATTTAGCAACTTCTGGTATAATCAACCTTTTAAAATCTACATATAATCGAACTTCTAATAATTGGATCCCTCAAGATTTTATAGAAAATTATTATAAAACAATTGAACAATCACTTTTACTTTTTCACAATACTAAAAAAAAATCAAAAAACCAAACTAAAATTTCAGCACAATTTTTACCAGTTGGACATTACATAAGTAAATTTCCTAGAATTTTTAACCCTGTTAAAGGTTGGGTTGAGATGCCTGAATATTTAAACTCAGAAATTTCATATATAGAAAATGACCTAATTATTGGATTTGATGTTAAAAGTGAAAATGGTACACATGTAAGATTTAAATTACGTCCTCCTTTACAAGATATAAAACATTTTAAAGATGCAAGAAAAATAGAAAAAGGTACATCTTGTAAAAGTAAAAGTAAAGCTCAATTACTTAAACTTATTAAAGACCTAGACATAATTATAGATGATAATGAAAACGTTGATAACTTATGTCAATTAATAAAAGCCAAATTAATAAGAAACGAATTAAAAGAACGTATAAAAAAAAGTAATATCAAATGGTTTTATCAACATTACGAACAACAACCAATAATATAAAAATTGTACAAATAAAAAACACTATTTGTATATATTTATAATGAATATTGATTTTAATAAACTCATTGATGAATACCTTATTAGAAAGGAAAAAGTTATTTATGATACAAATAAAAAAGACGAAAAAGTAGTACTTTTTGAAAATGAAAATGAAAATAATATTTATGAAATATTAAACAAAATTGGAAATGAAACATTAAATGAAAATAATGAACAATTAAATGAACCTGTTTTAAATGAAAATAATGAATCATTAAATGAACCTGTTTTAAATGAAAATAATGAACCATTAAACGAACCTGTTTTAAACGAAAATAATGAACAATTAAATGAACCTGTTTTAAACGAACCTGTTTTGAACGAAAATAATGAACAATTAAACGAATCTGTTTTAAACGAATCTGTTTTAAACGAACCTGTTTTAAATCAAACATACTCACAAGATGAATTTAATATTATACTTAATAAATTCTTTAATCAATCATCATATTCTACTATTGAAGAAATTAAAGATAATAAAATTCCTGATGAATTCCATGCAACTTTATTAAAATCAATCGATTTAAGTAACAACCAAAATATTATTAATTTGTATAACCTTACAAAAGAAAAATATATGATTAATAAAAAAACACAAAATGAAATTGTAACTGAATATGATGATTATAAAAAAGAACATAAAACATTTGATGATACATCAGAATACTATTTAAAAGAATTTTTAAAAAAAGATATACCACTTGATTTTGATATTGAAGAAGAATTTTTAAAAATTCTTATTAAAGATAATGAACCAGAAAAAGTTTATAAACCTATAAAATCAAAATTGATTATTCAAACTTAAAAAAAAAATTTTTTATTTTTTTATCTCATCCTTTCACTTTTCACTTCTTTAATTGCTAAACTTACTTGTATTAAAGTAAAACATGTTATGGAAATTCCTAAAGTAACAATTATAAAATAATACTTATACCATAAATTTTTACTTAACCAAATCAAAATATTTAAACAACTTACACCCCATACAAATAAAACAAACTTATAAATTCTTTTGATTTTTATATAAACCAAAATTGTTTTTATAAGTTTTATATCATCATCAATAAATTTAAAAATTCTTATTTTATAAATATTTAAAACCACTAAAATTCCTAA
>JACCDX010167656.1_pt1 | contig 14180 bp, 7 predicted proteins | sample 7449681 | NCBI WGS metagenome assembly JACCDX01 (sample SAMN15323450, study PRJNA562643) | freshwater metagenome | isolation source: river surface water | place: USA:Blue River Watershed | collected 2017-08-18
GGTGAGGTAGTAACTGGAAAGCGAATACGGGTCGACCGGCGCGCCGGTGGTGCCGTCGGTGACCTTGATCACGCCGGGCCGCAGGTAGAAGATCTCGTCGAAGGTGACGGTGACGTTGGAGCGCTGGGTGGAGGCGCCGTTGAAGAAGCCCTTGTCGATGTCGCGGTAGCGGTTGCTGGCGTGGGAGTGGCCGACGCCGGCATCCATTTTCCAGATGCGGCCCTCGTGGAACCAGCGCAGGGACGGCATCCAGGTGGTGCCGGCTTTCTGGCGGGCGCCGTTGCTGACGGTGACGGTGCCGAAGCCGGCGGCGCCGGCGGTGAGGGTGGGGCTGAAGTCGCCCGGCAGCACGCGGTTGGTGTTGAACGTGAGGGTGCGGTTGTTGAAGTAGGCGTCGAAGAAGGCGTATTGGAACGAGAAGGCCAGGCGGCTGTAGGTGCCGAGCTTGTAGTCGAGGGTGGCGCCGATGGAGGAGCGGGTGGTGACCTTGGTGCCGTCGCGCACGGCGAAGTTGGACAGATACGGGCGATCGGGGGTGGTGGCGGGGTAGCCGTTGGTGGCGGTGGCGGCGACGGTGGTGGCGTTGCCGGCGCCGCGCCATGTGTTGGTCATGAAGTCCTGCGGCGTGTATTGGGACGTGTAGCCGCCGGAGAGCGTGAAGCCGAATTTCCTGTTCACGGGGACGACCCACGAGAAATCGAAACCGGGGTGGATCTTGTGCGTGGCGTCGCGGATGGGGCCGGGGGTCTTGCGCAGGCTTTTTTCGGCGTCGCGGAAGAGGACGTAGACATTGCCGCTGAACTGCGGGCGGGCGCGTTCGAAGGCGCCGCGCGGGACCATGTTGACGCCGCCGGCGAGCGCGGAGCCGGGCGACTCGGGGGTGGGCGAGTGGTAGACCTCGATGCGGGCGATGTTGTTGATGGAAACCTGCTCGAGTTCGACGGTGCGGCCGCTGCCGGAGGAGGCGGCGCTGGCGAGGTCGAAGCCGCCGACGGTGACGGGGACGTTGCCGGACGGCACGCCGCCCATGGAGATCGTGCGGGCGTCGCCGCCGACGAAGTCGATGGACATGCCGGGGAGGAATTTCAGGAACTCGCCGACATTGCCCTCGGCGACGTGGCCGAACTCGTCGGCGGCGACGACGTTGACCATGTTGGCGGCGAAGCGTTGCTCGTTGATGGCGATGGCGGCGCCGTCCATCTCGCGGGAATTGCTGACGACGAACTCGGTGAGCTTCACGACGGAGCCGTCGGTCGTGGCGGCACCCGGTTTGGCGTTGGGGTCGAGCAGGTCGAAATTCTGCTGGGCGGACTGGCCGGCGGTGACGGTGACGGTGCGGACCTGCGCGACGAGGCCGGTGTGGAACACGCGCACCTGCACGGGACCGGCGGGCACGCCGTCGAGGCGATACTGGCCGGTGGCGTCGGTGAAGGTCGCGAGCTGGGTGCCCTCGACGGTGACGCGGGCCTTCTCGAGGTATTCGCCGTTGCGGGTGTTGAGCACGCGGCCCTCGACGGTGCCGGTGGCGGTTTGGGCGGGCGTGCGGAGCGGCGCGAGGCCGAGCAGCAACACGACGGCGAAGAGGACCGCGCGCGAAAGCGCGGCCAGTCGGGACGACAGGGACATGGGGCGGGGCGGCGCCGCGGAGGACGCCAAGCGGGTTGAGGGGCTGGAGGAAACCGGACCGGCAAGGTCGCGGCAGGGCGGGTATGCACGGAAGGGGCGGGGACGCTCAAGTCAGAAGGCGCCGGATCGCCCGAACGGATGATTGCGCGGCGGCGCGGCGGGGGCCTAGGAAAAGCGCGATGAAGAAACCGACGCGGGAGGAGCGGCAGCGCATGTGCACGGCGAAGCGGCGCTACCGCTCGCAGGGCGACGCGCTGGACGCGGCGGCGGTGGCGGGGGTGGAGCGGCGGCGCAAGGCCTACCTCTGCACGCTGTGCCGGCAGTGGCACCTGACCTCGGGCTGAGCCAGGAAACCGGGAGGGCGGAAATGGGCTTGCGGCGCCGGGCCGCGACCGGGCTTGTTTTCGCCATGAGCAGAGATCCCGCACGGCTGCGCCCGCGATCCGGAATGACGACGGCGATGCGGGTGGCCGCGGGTCTGGCGCTCGGCGGCGTCGCCCGGGCGGAGTCGTGGCGCACGACGGACGGCGTGAGCGCCGAGGGAAAACTCACGGGCGTGTTCGGGCCCTTGGCGGTGATCGCCGCGAAAGACGGCACCCGGCGGGTCGGACTGGAAAAACTGGACGACGCCTCGCTCGGGCAGGTGGCGGACTATCTGGCGAAGCAGACCGCGGCTCCGCCGGCGTGGGCGCAGGGCACCGCGCCGGTCACGAAGGCGCTGCGCAACCGGCTGCAGGTCCTGCGGGACGGGAAGCTGGTGAAGTTCGACCCGGGGGCGCGGCGGGAGCCCGAGGTCTATCTGGCGTATTTCGGCGCCTTGTGGTGCGGGCCGTGCGTGCGCTTCAGCCCGCAGCTGGTGTCGGCCTACACGCGGCTGAAGGCGAAGCACGGCGAGCGGTTCGAACTGGTGTTCGTGAGCAGCGACCACGGCTCCGGCGAACAGCTGGAGTATGTGCGCAAGGCGGGAATGCCGTGGCCGGTGATCGCGTTTTCCGCGCTCGGCGGCGTGCGGCCGATCGAGCAGTGGGCGGCGCGGGGCATTCCGTCGTTGGTGGCGATCGCGCCGAGCGGCGACCTGTTGTTTCACAGCTATGTCGGCGACGAGTATGTGGGGCCGCAGCGGGTTTTGCAGCAGTTCGAGGAGCTGATGGACCTCGATGCAAACGCGGGGCCGGTGAAACGGTCGCGGCACCGGCTCGAGGTGCTGCGCCATATCCGGGCGGCGGGCGCGGCGGCCACGGGCGCCAAGCCCTACGTGGTGACGCTCGACTTCGGGCGTCACCAGACGCTCGAGCAGAAGGAATTGCTGGCCACGCTGCGGATCAGCGCACGGGGGGTGGTGGAGGAGGCCGCGTTCGAGCCGAAGCTGCCCGTGGTGGTGGAGCACCAACTCGTGGCCGAAGCCGAGCAGTGGCTGTTTCTGCCCCGGGTGGAGAACGGCCAAGCCGTCCCCGTGACGGTGAAACTGCCGCTGACGTTGGCGCGTTGACCGGCCGGGAGCGGCGGCGGGTCGGTCCGCCGCCGGCGCTCAGAAGTCCGCGCTGACCGTGAGGCGGTAGTTGCGCGGCTCGTTGAGGTAGACGCGGAGGTAGCCGTTTTCCTGGGCGTTGAGGCGGCCGACGCCGACGAGGTAGCTGTTGAACATATTGCGGATGTTCAGCTGGATGTTCATCGGGATTTTCCGGCCGGGCACCGTGAAGCGGTAGCCGGCGAAGGTGTCGGCGAAGAGCGTGGGTGTGCCCCAGATCTCGCGGCCGTCGATCTGGGAGATGCGGGTGAGGTTGCGGCTCTGGAAGCGGCCGGCGCCGCCGACGAAGGCGCCCTTGAGCTTGCCCTCGGTGAAGCGGTAGCGGGCGGTGAGGTTGGCCTTGTAGGGGCGGGTGCCGAAGCCGCTGTTCTGGAGGGCGGCCATGCTGTCGATGTTCTCGTGCGCGGTCGCGAGCTGCTGGTTGACCGTGGCGAGGAGGGTGGCGTCGCCGGCGGCGGCGGCGCGCCACTTGGGCTCCCACTCGGCGAAGTAGCCGTAGACCTCGGAGAAGAAATTCTCGCGTTGGCGCTTGGAGTAGGAGACGCCGAGGCGGAGCGTTAGCGTCTTGGTGGGGTTGGCGATGAACTCGGCCTCCCAGCCCTTGGTGACGGCGTCGATGGTGGCCGCGTTGTAGAATTTGAGCTCCGAGTCGAACTGGGCCTGCGTGATGCGGCCGGCGGCGAGGAGGGCGTTGTAGATGTTGACCATCGCGGTGCCGCCGAGGGAGGTCGAGGTGTTGACGGAGAGGCCGTCGGGGATGATGGCGGCGTCCTTGGTCTGGCGCGTCTCGTAGGCGCCGAAGCGGAAGAAGAGACGGTCGTCGCCGAGCACGTCGATCATGAGGCCGACGTCGTGGCCGAGGCCCTCGGTGGGCGGCGGGGTTTTGCCGGTAGGCAGGACGGTGCGGTCGAGGCGCGGCGTGCCGCTGTTTTTCGATTCGTTGTAGAAGAGGGAGAGGCGGGGCAGCACGTGCAAAACGGCGCCGGCGGTGAAGGTGGTGGGCCGGTATTTGTTCACCGCGATGGCGCCGTTGAAGTCCCACTCGTTGAGCGCGAAGCGGCGGGAGGTGATGCGCGGGTCGCGGGCATCGGTGATGCGGGCCTGATCGTAGGTCTGGAACTCGATCGGGTCGACGCGGTAGCCGAGGGTGGTGACGAGGCGTTCTTTCAGCCAGAAGCTTTGCGCGGCGAACATCAGCGAACGGGCTTCCTGGATCGTATGGGAGTTGGAGCGGGTGCGGGCGGTGTAGTGCGAATGGTAGGTGTTCGCGCCGAGGGTGAATTCGGGGATCGTCTGGGTCGGGTCGCCGGCGAAGTAGGTGTCGAAGCGGCCCTCGGTGACGTAGCGGCGGCGCCACGGCTGGTTGGCGGCGGCTTCGGGGTTGGCGGCGTTGGAGATGGCGACGTTGTCCTGGTTGACGAGGATTTCGTTTTGCCAGCGGCGGATGCGGTCCTGGCGGGTGAACTCGGCGAGGCCGGCGAGGCGGTGGCGGCCGAACCATTTGCCGAAGTTGGGTTCCCAGGCGGCGCTGAAGCGGTAGATTTCATTGCGGTCCTTGAAGGGGTCGCGGCTCCAGTTGTCCTCGAGGTAGAGCTGGCGCACGCGGGGGTTGGGCACGACGGCGAGCGCGTAGGTGGGGATGTTGGGGTTGGGGTCGCCGGTGAGGAAGAGGTTGGGGTTCACGTTCCCGCGGGTGAGGATGCGGTTGACGTTGTGGAAGTAGGCGAACTCGGCGATGACGGTGCGGGAGAAGCGCTGTTCGACCTTGAGCTGCCATTCGTTGAAGTTCTGCGTGCGCACGCCGCCGGGGCCGGTGAGGTTGTAGGCGTAGCCCATGAGCGCGGGGGAGACGAGGGTGTTGCTCGGGGCGCGCTGGCTGAAGAGTTCGGAGCGGAAGTTGTAGACGGCGTTGTCCTGGCCGACGAAGGTGTAGCGGTTGCCGGTGCCGAAGGCGGTGGTGGTGGGGACCGCGGCGCCGTCGGCGACGGGGCGGCCGGCGCCGAGCCACGAGGTCACGGAGTCGGTGGCGTTCCAGGGGAGGTTGATGTTGTTGGCGGAATTGCCGCCCTGGTAGCTGCCGCGGATGGCGGTGTTGGCCCACGGCTGGTAGCTGAAGGCGCCGGTGAGGCGGCGCTGTTCGTTGAGGTCCCATTTGCGCCAGCCCTTGGCGTCCTGATAGAGGCCGAGGAGGCGGAGGCCGAGTTTGCCGCGGATCAGCACGTGGTTGTGGTCGACCTCGTGGCGGAAGTAGTCCCAGGAGCCGACGACGGACTTGGCGTTCGTCGTCGTGCGGCGGAGCTGGGCGAACTTGCTGGAGAGGGCGACGGTGCCGCCGGGAGCGCCGAGGCCGAAGAGGATGGAATTGGGGCCGCTGGCGACCTCGGCGCGCTCGATGTTGTAGAGGTCGACGGGCACGGCGGACTGCGCGTAGTTGACGGAGGAAGAGCCGGCGACGCCGCGCACGCGGAAGCGGAAGTCGTTGCCGGTGGAGTCGCGGCCGGCCGGGTTGTTGAAGCCGTTGGTCGAGTCCTCGACCTCGCGTTCGACGTTGGTGGCGTAGGCGAGCATCGACTCGAGGTCGGTGGCGCCGATGTCGGAGAGAAATTCTTTCGTGAACGGCGACACGGCGGCGGGCGTGTCCTTGAGTTTCGAATTCAGGCGCGAGCCGCTGGTGGTGTTGGCCGCCTGGTAGCCGGAGTCGTCCTCGGGGCGAACCTCGAACGGAGACAGCTCGATCGGGGCGGCGATCTCGCCGGCGGCGGGCGGGCGGGTGGCGGCCGGTGGGGTCGCCGGGGCGGTCTGGGCGCGGGCGGAGGCGGCGCCGACGGCCAGAGCGAGGAGGGCGGCGGCCGACGAAGCGAGGGCGGCGGAATACGAACGAAGGGTAGGCATGGTGTCGGGTGGAGCTGGGGGCTGGGGTGCGGGCGACGATGCGGCGCGCCGGGGGCGGGACAACGTCGAATTGCCGTTGGCTCACGGCGGGTGGATGCCCGTTGATTTACTGTCCGGCAGCGGCGCGGGGTGCGCTCGGCGCGGATCGGGAATGAGCTTACCTGAGTCCGACCCTGACCCTGAACCCGCGCGCGACGGACCCGTCCTGCGCCAGCCAACCCGACCCCTATGAAACCCTCCGTGTCTGCCTTGCCCGTGAACCGTCGTTCACTGGGATTGCCCGCGGCGCTGCTCGGCCTCTCGGCCCTGTGGACGCCCGGCTCCGCCCAGGTCGCTCCGAGTCCGTCTCCGACCGAATCCGCCGCCCCGGCCACTGCCGCGGCCAGGAAGCCCGCGCCGGTCCCGGTCGTCGCCAAGTCGGCCGCCGAAGCCGCCAAAGACGAACCGGTGGAGCTTTCGCCCTTCCAGGTCACCGCGAGCAACACCGGTTACTTCCAGTCCAACACGATGTCCGGCACGCGCCTGAACTCGAAGATCGAGGACCTCGGCCAGTCCATCACGGTGATGACCAAGGAGCAGATGTCCGACTTCGCGATGCTCGATATCAACGACATCTTCGACCACATGGCCAGCACCGAGGGCATCAACTCCTACTCGGAGTTTGTCACGGACCGCACCGGTGCCGTGGTCGACAACGTCAGCCTCAATCCGAACAACGCGAACCGCGTGCGCGGCATCGGCAACGCCAACATCGCGTTCAACAACATCCAGACCTCCGGCCGCGTCCCGGTCGATCCGCTCTGGATGGACTCGCTCGAGCTCAGCCGCGGCCCCAACGCCAACATCTTCGGCCTCGGCAACGCCTCGGGCACGGTGAACCAGGTGCCCGCCACCGCCAACCTCAGCCGCAATTTCACCAAGCTGGAATTCCGCGCCGACAGCTACGAAGGCTGGCGCGTCTCCCTCGACGTGAACCGCAAGCTGTCGGACAAGGTCGCCTTCCGCGCCAGCTATGCGAACCAGCACACCGGGTTTGTCCGCAAGCCCTCCGGCGAGGATGCCCGCCGTCTCAGCGCGCAGCTCAAGGTCCGGCCGTTCAAGAACACGACGGTCGCGCTGTCGTGGTATAACTACAAGAACGCCTCGACGCGGCCCAACTTCACCACGCCGCGCGATTACTTCACCGACTGGATCCGGGCCGGGAAGCCCGGCTGGAATCCGGTCACGGGCCGGGTCACGCTCGCCGACGGCCGCGTCTACGGCAACGGCAACGTCCTCGGTTCCACCACGCCCTACACCGCCGCGCCGCTCGCCTTCATCACCGGCGGGGCGGAGAGCCGCTCGCCCTTCCAGATCGGCGCCCCGGGGCAGCCGCTGTATTGGACGATGCCGCGCTACACCTCGGGGGCCCTCGCCACGCAGGATCCGTTCGGCGCCACCGCGACCGGCATCGGCCTCCTCACCACCGGACCCTCGGAAAACTACACGGCCGCCCAGCAGCCGCTCTACAATTCCGTGACCCGGCCGATCAACAGCCGGTCCATCTACGACTGGACCAGCATCAATCTCGCGGGCAACGGCACGGCCTGGGACGACGTCGACACCTACCTCGCCCAGCTCGACCAGATCATTCTCAACACCCCCAAGCACACCCTCGCGGCCCAGTTCACCTTCATGCGCGAGGACTCCAAGCGGCTGGAGAACCAGCCCATGGGCCCCGCCAGCGTGAACAGCAACGTCGGCCAGCTGCAGGTCGACGTGAACCAGGTCTACCTCGACGGCACGCCCAACCCGTATTTCGGCCGGCCCTACCTGCGCAGCAGCGAGCCTTTCCTGCGCAACAAGCCCCTCACGTGGGACACCGCGCGGAGCCAGGCCGTCTATCGCGTCGATTTCTCCCGCGACCAAGGGCTGAGCAAGTGGCTCGGCACCCAGCAGGTCCTCGGTTACCACGAATACAAGGACCAGAAGAACTACACCTGGACCTACCGGCACACGGCGCTGGGCAAGGACAAGGCCTGGCAGCAGAAATACGCCAACACGCTGCTGGCCCTCCAGACGGTGACGAACACCGATCCCCGTTATCTCATCAACGGCACAGCCATCGCCCCCGGCAATTTCAGCCGGCTCAACGAGCAATACTACGTCGGCAACACCGTCGGCGGCGGCATCGAATACGCCCCGAACCGGTTTCCCGAAGGGGCCAGCGTGCCCTACGTCTGGGGTCCGTCGGCGGGCGCGATGAACAAGGACGTCACCGCCGTCGGCTTCACGCCGGGCCAGGGCGGCGGTCTCGGCAATCTCAACGAGATCGTGAAGACCTCCGGCGGCGTGCTGCAGAGCACCTTCCTCGGTGGCAGCCTGGTCGGCACGTTCGGCCTGCGCCAGGACAAGGTGTATGACCGCAACGCCCCGCTTGCCCAGATGACCTCGGACCTCCGCGACTACGATTTCGCCGCCTCCGAAAAATGGGTCGGCCCGTGGCGTCCGGCCGAGGGCAAGACCAAGACCGCGTCGCTCGTGGCCCGGCCCCTGCGCGAGGTGAAGTTCCTCCAGTCGGCCGTCAGCGGCGGCAGCGGCATCCGCCGTTTCCTCGCCGAGGCGATCAGCAGCCTCAGCCTGACCTACAACAAGTCGGACAACTTCATCGCCCAGGGCCCGGCCTACGACCTGTTCCTGAAGCAGCTGCCCAACCAGAGCGGCACCAGCCGGGACCTCGGTTTCTGGATGACGGCGCTCGATGGCCGGTTCTCCGTCCGCTACACGAACTTCGTCACCGACCAGAAGGACCTCCGCAACGGCGACATCTCCACGATGGCCCAGCGCATTTTGCGGTATGAGGGCTTCATCGCCAACGACTCCTACAACCTGCGCACCCAGGCCACGGCGTGGCTGAACGGCCTGCAGAACGGCGGCACCGCCACGCCCGCGCAGATCGCGGCCGCGATCAAGATGCCCGTCGAGCAATACACCGGCCTCGCCGCCATCGCCGCGAACAACACCTACGCCGCGGTCCAGAACGCGCAGTCGAAGGGCCACGAGATCGAGATCAACTACAACCCCACCCGCCACTGGACGGTCAGCGCGTCCGTCACCAAGACGCAGGCGCTCACCACCTCGGCCGGCTCCGCGGTCGACGACTACATCGCCGCGCGCATGCCCATCTGGACCACGCTCGAGGACCCGCGCTACACCAACACGACGCAGACCATCGGCGGTGTGACCACGCCGTTGGCCAATCCGCCGGCGACGCCCCTCCCGACCGGCGCCACCGGCCACCTGCTGTGGTGGAATATGGTGGGCAACCCGTTCTCCACGCTGTCGGGCTACAACGGCACCCAGTCGCCCGCGTTGAACTACGCCGCCAATGTCGACGCGCCCATGTCGGTGTTCCGCGCGCAGATCGGCCGCCCGCGGCCCCAGATCCGCGAATACTCCGCCCGGTTCAACACCCGCTACAACCTCGCCGGCCTCTTCTCCGACCACCGCGTGCTGAAGAACATGAGCGTCGGCGGTTCCCTCCGCTGGGCGAGCAAGGGTGCGATCGGCTTCTACGGCAAGGGCTACACCCCCGGCATGGACCTCACGCTCGCGCAGAACCGCATCCTGCAGCTCGATCCCACGCGGCCGATCTACTCCTCGCCCGAGGCCAACGTCGACCTGTTCGCCAGCTACCGGACGCGGCTGTTCGCGGACAAGGTCCGGGCCAACTTCCAGCTCAACGTGCGCAACGTGCAGGAGGACGGCGGCCGCTTGCAAAAGACCGCCGCATTCTTCGACGGCCGGGCTTCGACCTACCGCATCATCGACCCGCGGCAGTTCATTTTGACCGCGTCGTTCGAACTGTAACGCCCGCGACCGCTTTGCTCCCGCCGCCGCCCTCCTTCCCCGGACGGCGGCGGTTTTTTTCCGGCCCCGCGCGCATGCGCCCGAAGTTCCGCGACCCGGCGCGAGCCTCCGGGCACCGCTGCGCGGCCGCACCCGGAGCGTTCCCCGCGGCCCGCCGCGCCAAACGGCTTGCCCGGCGGCGGCACGACCGGTTCGGTGCCTCGTGCCGATGAAGCGCCCGCCCCGCCCCGCCGTTTCGCCGTCGCCGGCGGCCGCCGGTTCGGCCGCGTCGGCGTCGGCACCCTCGCGCGCCGGCCTCGGTTCGCCGGGCGCATGGTTTGCCGCGGTGCTGGCAGCCACGTTGGTCGCCTACGGGCCGGCGCTGACGGGCGATTTTCTCTGGGACGATGCGGGCCACGTCACCCGGCCCGACTTGCGGTCGTGGGCCGGACTCCTGCGCATCTGGTTCGAGGTGGGGGCGACCCAACAATATTATCCGCTGCTCCACTCGGCGTTCTGGGTTGAGCACCGGATCTGGGGCGACGCCACGCTCGGCTACCACGTGATCAACGTGGTCTGGCACGCGACCTCGGCGTGCCTGCTGGTGGGCGTGCTGCGGCGCCTCGCCGTGCCGGGCGCGCTGTTGGCGGGACTGATCTTCGCCCTGCATCCGGTGGCGGTGGAGTCGGTCGCGTGGATCGCGGAGCAGAAGAACACCCTTTCGACGGTTTTCTACCTCGCCGCGGCGCGGGCCTGGCTGCGGTTCGAGGACGAGCGCCGGCCCGGCCGCTACGCGGTCGCGACACTGTGGTTCGTCGCCGCGTTGCTGACGAAAACGGTCACCGCGACGCTGCCGGCGGCGCTGCTGGTCGTCGCGTGGTGGCGCCGGGGGCGGGTTTCTTGGCGCGACGACGTGGTGCCGTTGTTGCCTTGGCTGGTGCTCGGCGTTGCGGCGGGCGCGGGGACAGCGTGGCTGGAAGCCACCCAGATCGGCGCGGCCGGCGACGACTACGCGCTCGGGGCGGTCGAGCGTGCGCTGTTGGCCGGGCGGGTGGCTTGGTTCTACCTCGGCAAGCTGGTCTGGCCGGCGGACCTGACGTTTTTCTATCCGCGCTGGAGGATCGATGCGACCGCGGTGTGGCAGTGGAGTTTTCCCGTCGCGACGGCCGGCGCGCTGGCGGCCGCGGTGTGGCGGAGTCGGCTCAACCGGGGGCCGCTCGCGGCGCTGCTGCTCTTCGGCGGCACGCTCGTGCCCGTGCTCGGGTTCGTGAACGTCTACCCCTTCGTGTTCTCCTACGTCGCCGATCACTTCCAGTATCTGGCGAGCCTCGGGATGATCGCCTTTCTGGCCGCCGCGGCGGTTCGCGGCTTCGAACGGCTGGCGTGGCCGCGCTGGAGCGGGCCCGTGCTCGCGAGCGGCCTGTTGGTGCTCCTCGCCGGACTCACGTGGCGGCAGAGCGGCATGTATCGCGATGTGTTTGCGCTCTACGAAACCACGCTCGCGCGCAACCCCGACAGCTGGGCGGCGCACCTGAACCTCGGCACGGCGCTGGACGAGGCGGGCCGGACGGACGAGGGCCGCGCGCACGTGCAGCGCGCGCTGGCGCTGAAACCGGACCGCCCGGAAATCCTCAACAGCCTCGGCAATTTGCTCAATCGGCTCGGTCGCGCCGACGAGGCGCGACCGCTGCTCGAGCGCGCGATCCGGCTCCAGCCGCGCTTCGCCGCCGCCCACAACACCCTCGGCGCCACCCTGATGGCTCTGCGGGAGGCCGATGCGGGCATGGCGGCGTTTCGGCGCGCGCTCGAGCTCAACCCCCGCCTGACCCAGGCCCGCGTCAATCTGGGCTGGGCGCTGGCCAACGCCGGCCGGACCGCGGACGCGTTGGCGCAGCTGGATCAGGCCCGGCGGGAGCAGCCCGATTTTGCCGATGCCGAGCTCAAGACGGGTCTGACCCATGCCATGACCGGAAAGATGGCCGAGGCGGTGCCCCACCTGCGCCGGGCGGTCGGGTTGCGACCGTCGGACCCGGAGATGCGGCACATGCTGGGGCGGGCGTTGCTGGATCTGGGCCGGGCGGAGGAGGCGGCGACGCAATTCGAGGCGGCGCTGGGGCTCGATTCCGGCCATGCCGGGGCGCGGGAAGGGCTGGCCCGGGCCCGCGGCCGCTGACCGGACCGCGCTTGGTGGCGCCGAGCCCGGGCCGTGGCTACCCGTAAATTCAAGCCGGGCTGCGGCCCGGCGCGGCGTCTGCTAATAGCTGGCGGGCCGCCGGGATTGTTGGAAAAGCGACTTGCGCGGGGCCCGGCCGCTCCCAACCCTGCGAAGGATTTTCCCTCTCACCACCCACCTACCACATGGTCACCTCGAACACTGATTTGGGCTACAACACCAAGGTGGAAGGCGGCGTCATCGTATCCCAGGCCGATGCGGTGATTAACTGGATCCGCACGAATTCCATGTGGCCGATGCCCATGGGCCTGGCCTGCTGCGCAATCGAGCTGATGGCCGTCGGCGGCGCGCGCTTCGATATCGCCCGCTTCGGCGCCGAGGTGATGCGCTTTTCCCCGCGCCAGTCGGACTGCATGATCGTCGCCGGCACCGTGACCTACAAGATGGCGCCGCAGGTCCGCCGCATTTACGACCAGATGGCCGCTCCCAAGTGGGTCATCGCCATGGGCGCCTGCGCCAGCTCCGGCGGCATGTATCGCAGCTACGCCACCCTGCAGGGCGTGGATCGCATAGTCCCGGTCGACGTCTACGTGAGCGGCTGCCCGCCGCGTCCCGAGGCGTTGCTCGACGCCCTGATCAAGTTGCAGAACAAAGTGAAACGCGAACCGGCGGCCAGCCGGTTGCTGTCGGCCTAAACGGCGCCCGAGTCCCGCGCGCCCGGTCTTTCCGCCGTCCGTTTCCCGCATCCACTCATGTCCGCCGACGCTGTCACCGCGCTCAAAGCGAAATTCCCGCAGGCGACCGACCGTGCCTCCGCCGATCACCCGGCGGTCAACGTGCCGCTCGCCGACCTCGTGGCCGCGCTGCGGTATCTGCGCGACGAGTGGGCGTTCGACCTGTTGATGGACCTCACGGCGATCGATTGGGCCGAGGGCGCGTCGCCGCGGTTCACCGTCGTTTACCACCTGCTCTCCTCGACTCGCGGCGGCAGCTATGTGCGCGTCGCCGCGCCCTGTGCCGGCACCGAGGCCAAGCCCACCGCGCCGAGCGTCGTGGACGTCTGGCCCGCCGCCAATTGGCACGAGCGCGAGTGCTTCGACCTCTTGGGCGTCACGTTCGAAGGCCACCCGGACCTGCGCCGCATTCTGATGTGGGACGGCTATCCCTACCATCCGCTGCGCAAGGAGTTTCCCTTGGCCGGCATAGAGACGGACCTGCCGGTCGCCGACATTGCCGAGGAGACGGGCACCCGCGTGATCGCCGCGCCGATGGCGGGCGGTCCCTTCGTCGCCTCCCCGGGTGAAGTGAATCTCACGGACGCCGAACCGCGCGCCAAGGACGAGAGCTGGGCCGATCGCCACGCCCGCCCCGACCAGACGCCGCTCCGCCAGATGAAGGACTAACCGCGCATGGCCACCGAATATTCCTTTCCCGACAGCGCCGCGAAGACCGCGGCCGGCGCCAAGGCCGCCCCGGCGGAGTTCCAGACCGAGAAGATGTCCCTTTCGATGGGGCCCTCGCACCCGTCGACCCACGGCGTGCTCCGCCTCCAGATGGAACTCGACGGCGAGATCCTGACCAAGGCGGACCCGATCATCGGCTATCTCCACCGCGGCGACGAGAAGATCGCCGAGAACATGACCTACAACCAGTTCGTGCCCTACACGGACCGGTTGGACTATCTGGCGCCGCTTGCGAACAACATGGCCTACGCCATCGCGGTCGAGCGCTTGGCCGGGCTCAAGGTTCCGCCCCGCTGCGAGGCGATCCGCGTGCTCACCGCCGAGATGGCCCGCATCTCGTCGCACCTGATGGGCCTCGGCGCCTTCGCCCTCGATGTCGGCGCGTGGAGCGTGCTGCTCTACTGCCTCGAGGAGCGCGAAAAACTCTACAAGCTCTTCGAAGAGCTCACCGGCGCGCGCTTCACCACGAGCTACACCCGCATCGGCGGCGTCGCCCGCGACCTGCCCGAGGGCTGGACCGGTCGCGTCGAGGCGTTCTGCGACCAGTTCCTGCCGATCCTCGACGAGGTGCTCGCGCTGCTTTCGCGCAACAAGATCTTCATCGACCGCACCGCCGGCATCGGCGTGATCTCGAAGGCGGACGCCATGTCCTACGGCCTCAGCGGCCCGA
>JACCDX011232557.1_pt1 | contig 14178 bp, 12 predicted proteins | sample 7449681 | NCBI WGS metagenome assembly JACCDX01 (sample SAMN15323450, study PRJNA562643) | freshwater metagenome | isolation source: river surface water | place: USA:Blue River Watershed | collected 2017-08-18
AAGACTGTCACCGATTTGGTCGGCGGAAAGTTTGAATGGGGTACAGCCCGTTTCCCGATCGACAACAAAGCCCAGGGCGGCGTTCCCACCGGTGGCAATGCTGTGGTGATGCTGGCCAAAGATGCTGCCAAGCAAAAGGCTGCTTGGGAATTCATCAAATATGTGACCAGCCCCGAAGCGCAAAAAGTGGTGGTGGAGATGACCGGCTACCTGCCGACCAACCAACGCGCCATCGGCAAAGAGTTTTTGGGGCCCTTCTATGACCAGAACCCCAACTTCCGCACGGCGACCACCCAAATCGAGCGCTCGCTGCCCTGGGGTGGTTATCCCGGCGGCCAGTCGGTCAGAATTTGGCGCGCCCAACGCGATGTGGTGGCCAGCGTGATGCGCGGCGAAAAGACGCCTGAGCAAGCCTTGCCTGAATTGGTGAAAGCCACCGAAGCTTTGATGGAGTAAATCGATCATGCTGATCGCACAGTTTTCCGACCTGCACATCAAGCCTGAAGGCCGACTGGCCTATGGCAAGGTGGACACCACAGACTATTTGCAGCGTGCCATCGCTCACTTGGGCAAACTGCCCCAGCAGCCCGATGTCGTGGTGATGACCGGTGACCTGGTGGACGAGGGCAGCATCGAGGAATACACGCGACTGCAGGGCCTGCTTCAGGCCTTGCCTGTGCCGTGGTTGCTGATCCCCGGCAACCATGACGACCGTGACAACATGCGCAGGGTGTTTCCTGACCATCCGTGGGTTCAGCCACAGGGTTTTTGGCAGTTCAGCACGGACAAGCCTGAATGGCCTGTGCGCATCGTTGGCCTGGACACGGTGGTGCCGGGCAGCAGCGCTGGCACATTGTGCGAAGAGCGCTTGCGCTGGCTGGACGACACCTTGAGCGAACATCCTGGCCAGCCCACCTTGGTGCTGATGCACCATCCGCCTTTCCTCACCGGGATAGGGCACATGGATGAGATCGGCTTGGAAAATCGGGACGATCTGGTCGAGGTGCTCAGCAAGCATTCCCAAGTGGAGTTGGTGACCTGCGGTCATTTGCACCGTGCCATTCGCACCCAGGTGGGTGGGCGGTCTGTGATGACCGCACCCAGCACAGCGCACACGGTGCAATTGGACATCAGTCCCATGGCCGAGCCCCTGTTTCGCATGGAACCACCGGGCTACCTCTTGCATTGGTGGAGTGGCTATGGGTTGGTGACCCACCAGGTCAACGCAGTCGAATCAGACGGACCGTATCCCTTTTTTGATGAAGAAGGGGTGCTGATGCTGTAAGGGATGCGCACTTTCGCGCTGGCTAGAGGTCTCCCTGCAAGGCGGATAGGGCAATCGCGCATGCTGCATCTCGCGTGAAGTGTTGGGCACGCAGATGCAGCATCACCTGCGACCAACTCAGGCACAGAAACTCACTGACTTCGCCATCTTGGTTGCTGGGAACGTCAGAATCGGACAATGCAAGGGTATAGACGAACAAGCGCTCGCTGTGCCAACCTTCCGCCACTTGGCGCTCTGTCACGATCGCGCGCGGTATCAGGCTCAGGTCTCTCACAGAGGCATGCAGCCCTGCCTCTTCTTGAATTTCACGCAACATACACTGAAGCGGACTTTCCTGGGCTGGCAAGCCGCCTGCGGCAAGGTTGTCCAGCAAGCCAGGGTCTGTGGCTTTGTTCATGGCACGTCGACCACACCACATGCGCCCATTGGACGTCATGCCATGCACATGCGCTGCATGGCTGCGCAAGCCAAAGTATCTGAAGGACGCGCGTTCCAGTTGGAAACATTCAGCAGTCAGATAGGGCCAAGGTTCTTCCAAGCAGCCCCAGCAGGCGTAGTCTTCATTTCTCCAGCCTGACAGCAACTGCTGGTCGTGCAAGGTCTTGGCGATATGCTGAAGCGTTTGGCTCCTTTGCTCGCTCGTGCAGTGCGCTGCGTGCCAAACCCACGAGGCACCCTCATGCACCAAGGGCATGTTGGCAGGCATCAGGCTTGAGAGGAACATTCCACGTTCTGGCGATAACAAACCCAACGGGTGTGGGTGGTTTTGCAAGTGCCAAAACTTCCAGCCTGAAGGCACGGGGTCGCGTGCCTCATGCAAAAGGTTTGTCAGGTAGGTTTTATCTTCGGGGTTGAGAGAAATCACAAAATTCAGACGCCATGCGAGCGCAAGCCTCAGGTTGGCCAAGGAAGTGAATAGGTTTTGACATTGGTGAAGCTTTTCATGGCTTCCAATACGCCTTCTTTGTAACCCAGGCCAGAGTCTTTGATGCCCCCAAAGGGGGTCAACTCAAGGCGATAGCCTGGCACTTCGCGTACATTCACGCTTCCAACATGCAACTCATTGACAAGACGCGTGATCACATCGAGCCGCTGAGTGCATACCGACGATGACAGTCCGTAGGCCGTGCCATTGGCAATGCGGATGGCATCATCCAAGGTATCAAATCGTATCACCGGAGAAATCGGGCCAAAGGTTTCTTCGCGAACCAAGGTCATCTCAGGCGAGACATGGTCCAACACTGTGGGCGCGTAAAGTGCCCCCTCGCGTTGATGGCCCCACAACAAGCGGGCACCCTGCTCAACGGCCTCATTGACCCGAGCTTCAAACAATTTTGCGGCATCTTCACTGATCACTGTGCCCATGTCCATGTCGTGGTGGGCTGGGTTTCCATAGCGCCATGAGCGGGTCTGCGCGACAAGCTTCTCAGTAAAATCGTCAGCCACGCAGGACTGCACCAGAATGCGTTTGACGGCGGTACACCGTTGCCCAGAATTTTTATACGAACCGCTGCAGGCCAACATCGCGGCTTCCTGTAGGTCAGCATCGTCCATCACAATGAGCGGATCGTTGCCACCCAGTTCCAACACAACGCGACGATAGCCTGCGCTTGCAGCAATCTGTTTGCCAATGGTCACCCCGCCTGTGAAGGTGATCAGGTCGACCGCTGAATGGGTCAACAGTTCATGCGCAATCTCTGACGGGTCACCTGTGACAACCTGAAACATTTCAGGCGGCAGCCCAGCCTCGTACAGAATGTCAGCCAGCAGCAACGCTGAAAGGGGGACCTTTTCGGAAGGTTTGAGCACCATGCGGTTATTGGTTGCAATGGATGGGACCACCTTGTGTGCAACCTGGTTCATGGGATGGTTGAAGGGCGTGATGGCGCTGATCACGCCCAACAACGGGTCGCGCTGGGTGTAAACACGTCGTTCTCTTCCGTGTGGCGTGATGTCACAGGAAAAAATGCTGGCATCGTCTTGCAGTGCCGCATTTCCACCAAAAAGCAGGACATCACGTACGCGGCCCACTTCATAAAGGCTGTCGGCCTTGCACAGCCCAGACTCTAGCGTGATCAGATCGCTGATCGCATCCGCTTGCGACATGACGATTTCCGCGGCTTTGCGCAAGATGGCGGATCGTTGGTAGCGGCTCAGCTTGGATCGGTAGGACAGGGCAAGCTCCAACGCATGGCGTACATCTTCAACGCTGGCTTTGGGTACGGTGCCGATGCATTCGTTCGTGAAAGGATTGTGAACTTCGATGACCCGTTGGCGAAAAACCTTTTGACCAGCCAGTCGCATGCCTTCTTGGTGAAAATTCATTGGGGAGCCTCGGTTGATTTTTTCATGGATTGGCGAATTCTTTCGCGGCTTGACGCAACCTGCTGCCGCTGCAGGCGAAGTGCGTGCTGTTCATCGCCAGCGACGAGTGCGCTAAAAAGTGCAGCGTGCTCGTCGACTAACTGACGCAAACTGACGATTTCATGGGTTTGGGCATGGGACTGCGCACGAAAAAGTGCAAGCCCGTTCATGAGTCGGCGGTAGGCCTGGTGCAAGGTGGCATTGCCGGCCAGTTCTGCGAGCCGGTCGTGAAAGAGGAGGCTCAGATGGTGGCAGCCTGTAACATCTGCATTGGCTGCGAGGCGATTGGCGATGGTCAGCAATTTGGGAATATCTGAATTTTTCAGGCGCTCAGGCTCGCAGCTGAGTCGCACCACGATCACGTGCTCTAATGCGCTGCGCACTTCGAAAATTTCATCTGCCTCATGGGGCGTCAAGGTTCGAACAAACACGCCTCGATTTTTTTCGGTCCGCACCAAGCCTTTTTCGGTCAATGCCCTGAAGGCCTCCCTGATGGGGCCACGTGACACACCCATTTGAGCCGCCAGAGAAGCTTCACGCAGGGGCGCGCCAGGCAAGAAGGCACCACTGTAAATCATGCGCTCTAGCGTTGATTGCACCAAGGAGGGCATGGAGTGTTGCTTGAGCACATCCAAAGTCTCTTTGTCATCCATCTTCGAAGTCAAGCCAGAAAAAATGAAAATCTGAAGGAATGATTGCAGATTGTCAACAATCTGCCATATTTGCACTTTAGGCTTGGCATATTGCAATCCGATGACAGTGGAGTCGCCTCAATGCCGCATGCCGTGGTCACACGCAACCTGAGCAAGTCGTTCGCGAATTGCCAGGCGCTGGACAATGTATCGCTGGAAATTAAGCAAGGCGAGATGGTTGCGTTGTTGGGTGCTTCGGGCTCAGGCAAGTCAACCTTGCTGCGCCATCTTCCGGGCTTTCTGACGGCTACAAGCGGTGATGTCGAAGTGTTGGGGCAAGTTGTCCAAGCGGGGGGCAAACTTCTGCCTGGCATTCGTGCCACACGCAGTCAGGTCGGCTTTGTTTTTCAGCAATTCAATTTGGTGAACAGGCTGCCTGTCATCACCAATGTTTTGATGGGCTGCATTTATCGCACACCTTGGTGGCGCAGTTTGCTGATGCGCTTCACCCTGCCTCAACGGCAACAAGCCTTGGAAGCATTGGCCTCCGTGGGCATTGAGCAAACGGCTTGGCAACGTGCCGAAACGCTCTCAGGGGGCCAGCAGCAACGCGCTGCCATTGCGCGCTGCCTGGTGCAAGGCGCAAGGCTCATTTTGGCGGACGAACCCATCGCATCCCTGGACCCGGAGTCTTCGCGCAAGGTGATGTCGCTTTTGCAAGACATGAACCTTCAGCACCAGTGCACGGTCGTGGTTTCGCTGCACCAAGTTGAGTTTGCAACCCGTTATTGCCAGCGCGTTGTAGCGCTCAAGGAAGGACGTGTGGTTTTTGATGGGCCCGCAGCTGCAGTCACCCCCGATCTGCTCGCCCAACTCTACGGCAGCAGCGCGCACGAATTTTTTCCCTCGGCAGGCTCTGAGTCCTTGCAAAGGTCAATGCCTGCCTGATTTTTTAACAGGAGTTTTCATGAAACGTGTGATCAAAAAAATACTGCTGGCTTTGTCGCTGGGCGCCTTGAGTGTCAGTTACGCCTCTGACATCAAGGAAATTAATTTTGGCATCATCGCGACTGAAAAAGCGGGCGCACTCAAACAAATGTGGGAGCCCTTCTTGGAGGACATGTCCAAAACGACGGGCCTCAAGGTCAACGGCTTTTATGCCACCGACTATGCAGGCATCATTGAAGCGCAGCGCTTCAACAAAGTCCATATCGCATGGTACGGGAACAAATCAGCGATCGATGCCGTGGATCGAGCCAACGGTGAAGTCTTTGCGCAATTTGTGGATCTTGACGGAACCCCTGGCTATTACTCATACCTCATCACACACAAGGACTCACCCATCAAGACACTTGAGCAAGTCTTGAAAAACGGCAAAGAGTACTCTTTTGGCATTGGCGACCCATCCTCCACCTCTGGCACATTGGTGCCAAGCTATTACGTATTCACGCTCAACAATCTGGATCCCAAAACACATTTTCGAGTGATGCGCTCCTCAAACCATGAAGGCAACTTTCTCGCTGTCTTGAACAAGCAGGTTGATCTTGCCACCAGCAACAGCGAAATGACCGAGAAGATGAAGGAAAAGTCACCTGAAAAATTAGAGCAAATTCGCATTCTCTGGACTTCACCGTTGATACCGCGTGACCCTCTTGTTTGGCGCAAGGATCTGCCCGCTGATCTCAAGAAAAAAGTCCAGGATTTTGTGATCGGCTATGGCAAAAATGAGCGCGAAAAAGAAATTCTGAAGAACATGTACCGGCTTGCGGGCTTCAAGGTTTCCACGGATGCACAGTTGATTCCCATTCGGCAACTTGAACTTTTCAAAGACCGCAAAAAAATCGAGAGTGACGAGAACATGGCTGCTGCTGACAAGAAAACCAAATTGGCAGACATTGATGCCAAGCTCACTGCGTTGGCCCGCGCCAAGTGATTATTGCTAGCCTGCGACTGCCATGTTAGCCAAGCCCACCATCAAGGATGTTCCATTGACGCCACCCGCCCCAAGTTTGGCCAAGCAGTTGTCTTGGGGTTTGGTCTTGATGTTGCTCATCTGGTCCTGGCAGGGAGCGGAAATAAGGCCCTTGGCTTTGCTTCGTGATTCTGCCAACATGGCGGTTTTCAGCAAGGATTTTTTTCCACCCAATTTTCACGATTGGCGCATCTACCTTCAAGAGATGGTCATCACTGTACACATCGCCATATGGGGCACAGTCTTGGCCATTGTGTGTTCAATTCCATGCGGGTTGCTGTGTGCCGAGAACATTGCCCCCGCATGGATTTACCAGCCTTTTCGTCGCTTGATGGACGCATGCAGGGCCATCAATGAATTGGTTTTTGCCATGCTCTTTATTGTTGCCGTGGGTTTGGGCCCCTTTGCAGGGGTATTGGCGCTTTGGGTTCACACCACAGGGGTTCTGAGCAAATTGTTTGCTGAAGCCGTTGAGGCCATTGATCCCAGGCCCGTGGAGGGTGTGCGTGCCACAGGCGCGACGCAACTTGAGGAAATACTGTATGGCGTGATTCCTCAAGTTCTACCCTTATGGATTTCCTACTCTTTGTACCGGTTTGAGTCCAATGTTCGCTCCGCTTCGGTGGTTGGCATGGTTGGTGCGGGCGGTATTGGTGTGATCCTCCATGAAGCCATCCGGGGCTTCGATTACGCAGAAACCTCGGCTGTGCTGGTCATCATCATTGTTTCTGTGACCCTGATCGATGTCGTTTCCGCGCGTGTGCGCCGCTGGACGATTTGATTTCAATCACAATTTTTATTTATGAAAACACTCGAACTCAATGGCGTTCAATACCGTTGGCCTGACCGTCCCGTCGTCGTCGTCTGCATTGATGGGGGCGACCCGGCTTACCTCGAGCAAGGCCTGAAGGACGGCATTCTTCCCAATATTGAACGCTTTATGCGCGAGGGGTTTTACAGTGTTGCCAATGGCACAGTGCCCAGCTTCACTTGCCCGAACAACATGTCCCTTATTACCGGAGCGCCACCGGCTGTCCATGGCATTTCTGGTAATTTTTATCTGGATGAGCACCAGCAGGCTGTGGTGATGACGGGCCCTGAGTTGCTTCGCAGTCGCACCATTTTGGCAACTTTCGCCGATGCGGGCGCGCGTGTTGTTTCCATTACTGCCAAAGACAAATTGCGCAAACAGCTTGGCAAAGATTTGGACTTGAGTTGTGGCAACGTCAGCTTTTCTTCAGAATTCGCAGACAAATGCACTTTGGCTGAAAACGGCATTGAGAACGTGCTGCAACTTGTTGGCATGCCGCAACCTGACATGTATTCCATGGACCTTTCGCTGTTCGTTCTGGAAGCCGGTATCAAGCTGTTGGAGCGAGATCAACCACAGTTGCTTTTTTTGTCCCTGACCGACTACATCCAGCACAAGCATGCGCCTGGCGACCCTGTTGCCAATAGCTTTTACCAACGTCTGGATGAGGCCTTTGGTCGCCTGGCCACTCTGGGGGCCACCATCGCGCTCACGGCGGATCATGGCATGAATGACAAGTCCCATGCCGATGGAAGCCCCAGGGTCATTTACCTTCAAGACATCCTGGACCATGCATTTGGCAAAGACAAGACCCAGGTCATTTGTCCGATCACCGATGCCTTTGTGCGGCACCATGGTGCGCTGGGTGGGTTCGTGCGGGTATGGATTCACGATGTGGCGATTCCGGCTGAGGCAGTGATTCAGGCGGTACGAAAGCTTCCGGGGGTGGCGATGGCCTTGACGCGAGAGGAGGTTTGCCGCCAATTCGAGTTGCCTGCAGATCGCGAGGGTGACATCGCTGTGCTTGGTGACAAAGGGACTGTGATCGGGGGGCGCGAGTCGGAGCATGACCTCTCCAATTTGACAGATGCCAGGCTGCGCAGCCACGGTTCATTCACCGAGGCGCGCGTGCCATTCATTCTCAATCGCCCTTTGAACGCTTTTTACGCCAGGCGCGCTTCAAGCGAAATTCTCAAGAGTTGGCATATGTTTGACTATGCGATCAACGGCGTGGAGGTGTCCGCGTGACATTGCCAACCACCGGGCGCGTGGCCACGTACAGGGCGCCCAATGCGCCTTTTGAAGTCACGGCCTTGCCTCTGCGCATGCCCAAGCCCGATGAAGCCTTGGTGCGAGTGAGCATGTCCACCATTTGCCGTTCCGACATCCATTCCTACCAAGGCCATCGCTCGAATCCCTGCCCAGGCCTCTTGGGGCATGAGATTGTGGGGCGTATTGTGGCCCTCGGTGCAGAGATCAGGCATGACATGCGGGGAGATCCTTTGGCGGTTGGGGATCGCATCACTTGGAGCGAATTTTTCATTCCTGGGAACAACTATTTTTCGGAAGTTTTGGACCTGCCGCAAAAGTCGCCAGGGGTCGAAAAATATGGACACATGGCGTCGACCACGCCACCGCATCACCATGGCGGTTTTGCCGAATATTGCTATGTTCTTCCCAAGTCATGGATCTTGCGTTTGCCCGAGGCATTGAGTGACGCAGAAGCCGCGCCCTTGAACTGCGGCGTCGCCACAATGGTGGCAGTCACTGAAGCGGCCAGCATTCGCCTGGGCAGCACCGTGGTCATCCAGGGTTTGGGGCTGCTCGGCCTTTATGGGGCAGCTTTGGCCAAGTCCCGCGGGGCGCGCTGTGTGATCGGTTTGGATGTGGACGCCAATCGACGTGAAAATGCCTCACGCTTTGGCGTGGATTTGGCTTTGGATCCCATGCTTTCCATGGCTGAACTGGACCCACTTGTGCGCCAGCATTGCAAACCCCAAGGGCCTGATGCAGTCATCGAGGTTTGCGGTGTGGCTGAGGCCATCCCTTTGGGTTTGGCGTTGATCAGGACTGGCGGAACCTATGTGTTGGCGGGCATGGTCAGTCCTGATGCCATGGTGACTTTGGATGCCCACCGCATCCTGCGCAAAATGATCACGCTGAAGGGCGTTCACAACTACCATCCTCGCCATTTGATGGAGGCGCTTGATTTTGTTGTCAGCCATCAAGGCCGATATCCATTTTCCGATTTGGTGGACGCGCGGTACGCTCTTGATCAGGTGACGCAAGCCATGGCTGATGCAGCGGCGCGGCGTGTCCTTCGTGCAGCCATCGTTCCCTGAGGAAATTGAGCATGGCCAGTCCTATCCTTTTGACGCCGGGTCCCCTGACCACTGACTTGCTGACCCGTGAAGCAATGTTGAAGGATTGGGGGTCTTGGGACTTTGCCTTCTCTGAACTGACGTCGTCTGTTTGTCAGGACATTACACGCATTGCGCTGGGTGAAGGCAGCCATGTGTGCGTCCCCTTGCAGGGCAGCGGCAGCTTTGCCGTGGAGGCTGCGTTGGGCACCCTGGTGCCCCGCCACGGCAAAGTGTTGGTCCCGCAGAATGGCGCCTATGCCCAAAGAATTGTGAAGATACTAAAGTACCTCGGGCGCTCAGCCGTGGTGCTTGACCACAAGGAAGAGGAGCCGATTGACCCAGAGCGGGTAGCGACTGCACTGCAAGCAGATCCAGCCATCACGCATGTCGCTTTGGTTCATTGCGAGACAGGCACTGGCATCTTGAATCCGCTGGCACAGATTGCATCTGTTGTTGCCGCACATGGACGCGGTTTGATCGTCGATGCAATGAGTTCTTTTGGGGCGATCCCCATCGATTTGCGCGATACCCCAATGGATGCACTCATTGCCGCATCTGGAAAATGCCTTGAAGGCGTGCCAGGAATGGGGTTTGTCTTGATTGACCAAGCCAAGTTGCTGGCTGCAACCGACAACAGCCATTCCCTGGTGCTGGATTTGCGCGACCAGTGGCTTTACATGCAACGCACCGGCCAATGGCGCTTCACGCCGCCAACCCATGTGGTCGCGGCTTTGCGATCGGCCATAGATCAATTTATCTCAGAAGGTGGGGTTGCTGGCCGCGGTGCGCGTTACCGTCAGAACCTGACTGTTTTGGTCAAGGGGCTGAGATCGTTAGGTTTGCAGCCCTTTTTGACTGAGGCGCATCAATCGCCCATCATCGTCACTTTCCATGCGCCTTCAAGCCCCGCCTACCAGTTTGCTGACTTTTACCGCACCGTTCGCGCGAAGGGGTTTATTTTGTACCCAGGAAAACTGACCGTCTTGGAAACATTTCGAGTGGGCTGTATCGGCGCGATTGGTCCACAGGAAATGGCACGGGCGGTCCAGGCCATCACGCAATCCCTTCAGGAGTTGGGGATTGAACACTCTGCTTTCATGAAAAAAAATGACTGATAGCCCGGTGAAACCAAGCGACGCCTTAGAAATACTGGTGGACATTTACGAAGGGCGTGCCAATCGGCCTTACGGCTTGACGCTGATCAATCAACAAGCGCATGCCATTCAGTCTGGTTTGCTTGCGCGGGCCCAAAATCTTCCTGCTGCATTGGTGGTCGCTGCACTTTTGCATGACATTGGCCACATGGTGCACAACCTGGGCGATCATCCTGCAGCGCTTGGCATGGATGACCGGCATGAAGAAATTGGCGCCCAATGGTTGGCCCAATTTTTCGCAGAGGCGGTGACCGAACCCATCCGCTGGCATGTGGCGGCCAAACGTTACCTTTGTTCCATCGAGAAAGACTATCTGTCCAAACTGTCGCGCGACTCCCTTGAAAGTTTGAACTTGCAAGGCGGTGTCATGTCTGCGCACGAGGTGTCTGCGTTTGAGCAGATTCCGTATTGGGAGGATGCGGTCAAGCTCAGGCGCCTTGACGAGATGGCCAAAAATCCTGCGGGCCCGGTAGCTAAGTTCAGAGATTTTGAGCCTGAAATTTTGGCCTGCTTGGCACCCGTACGGATGTCGACACCTTGTCGGTTTTGATTTTTCTCTCTTTCACACAATTCACTTTTATTGACAACTCTTTTATAGAAAATCTGTTATGTCACACAGCCATGACCCAATCGACAATCTCTCCAACAACCCACACTTTCAAGATGTCCTGAAAGAAGGACTGAACGGCGTCAACCGCCGTTCCATTTTGCGCGGTGGTGTTGGCTTGGCCACCCTCATGGGTTTGCCGATGTTGCCTGGCTACGCCACGACTACGGGGCTTCCCACGCTGCCCGCTTCCAAGCTGCTTGGTTTCATGCCAGTCGGCAAAAGCATTCTCGATCAAGTGGCCGTGCCCGCCGGCTACACGGTGAAAGTGCTGCATGCGACGGGGGACCCCTTGGATCCGACCGTCCCGGCTTACAGCAATACGGGTGCTGAGACCGATGATTGGTCAAAACGCGTGGGTGATCACCACGATGGCATGCACCTTTTCTACATTGGCAGAAATGGCAAGGTGTCGATGGCTGCGACCCCCCAGGCCGTCATTGCCATGAACCATGAAAGCTCTGCTGATTCCCATTTCCTTCACCCCACGGGACAAACGTCCAACGGCATTTCTGGTAAAAAATTTGACCAGTTTGGCCGCTGGGATTTGGGCAGTCGCCCAGGCCTTGAGGTCCTCAAAGAAATCAATCTGCATGGCGTATCGCTTGCCGAAGTTGCCTTGGACAGCAAAGGCTTGCCCACAGGCTACAAGATCGATTCACCGCTGAATCGACGAATCACGCCGCAAACCGTGGTGGACATCAAGGGGCCTGCCGCCCACCTGAGTGATATCAAGGTGCTGATGGCCACCAAGTTTGACAACACGGGCGCAACCTCCCGAGGTACGCTGAACAATTGCGGCCATGGTTACACCCCCTGGGGAACCTACCTGGCTTGTGAAGAAAACTGGGCCAATTATTTCAATATGCCCATCGCTTCCAACTTGCCAGACGCCAAAACTCTGGCGGCTCGCAAACGTTATGGCGTTGCCAGCGCTGCACTGACAAGCACGTCCAAGCTTGGCTCGGGCCAGGGTTGGTACACCCCGACCGATCTCCCCGACACCGATGGCCGATTTTCACGTTGGAACATTGCTGCAAGTGGTGCCAGCGCTGTGGAAGACTATCGACAGGAGCCACACACTTTTGGCTATAACCTGGAGATCGACCCGGCCAATCCCGCCAGTCGCCCGGCCAAGCGCGTTGCCATGGGGCGATTTGCACACGAGGCCGCTGTTTGCAGTTTGCCCGTGGCGGGTCAGCCCCTGGCGTTCTACATGGGTTGCGACAGCCGCAATGAGTACATCTACAAATTTGTCAGCGCCGCCGTGTGGGACCCGTCGGACTTTGGCGGTGGCATCGCCGCCGGCGACAAATACTTGAACGAAGGCAAACTGTACGTGGCCAGGTTCAACAGTGATGGCAACGGGCAGTGGATTGAACTGAACATTTCAAACCCGCTGATCAGCGGCTATGCAAACGCCAGTTTCAGCGGCTTCAGCTTCACCACGCAAGCCGATGTGTTTGTCTTTACACGGATCGCTGCCGATGCTGTGGGCGCCACCAAAATGGACCGCCCGGAGTGGGGCGCGGTCAACCCAGCCAACGGCGAGGTTTACTTTGCCCTGACGAACAACAACAACACCAACCGCACGCCCGCCACGGCGGATGCGGCCAACCCGCGTTCTTACAACGACGCAGACGGCAAAAAATCCAGTGGCAACCCGAACGGGCACATCATTCGTTTCCGCGAGACGGCTTCGTCGCCCGTGGCAAGCTCGTTCCGCTGGGATATTTTTGCCTTCGGCGCGGAAGAGGATGCCCCTGCCAATGTGAACATTTCGGGACTCACGGCCAACAACAGCTTCTCATCGCCCGATGGTTTGTGGTTCAGCAAGAGCACTGGCGTGCTCTGGATTCAAACGGACGATGGCGCCTTCACCGACGAAACCAACTGTATGCTGCTGGCAGCGGTGCCCGGCGCCGTGGGCGATGGTGGTGAATTCGTGGTGAGCAATCATTTGACAGTGGGTTCTGGCACCACAACGGGTGAGACACGTACATTTGTTTCAGGCTTGCTGGGCGAGTCCCGCTTGCGCCGGTTCCTGGTGGCGCCCAAAGGATCCGAGGTCACCGGTTTGACCGAAACGGCAGATGGCAAGGCGCTTCTGGTGAACATTCAGCATCCTGGAGAAAATACCTCTGCAGCAGATTTCGCAGCCAACAAATTTGAAAGCCAGTGGCCAGGCAATGGTGGTGGGCTCACGTCTGGCGGTTACGGCGTGGCGGGTCGTACCCGTTCGGCAACGATGATCATCACCAAGAACGATGGCGGCAAAGTCGGCCTCTGAGGTTTGACACACAAAGATTGGCAAAAGGCCCTGCCTGATTTCTCAGGCAGGGCCTTTTGAAGGGATGGAGAGAGGTTCAGGCGTTCAGCCACCGACACAGTGGCTGCCACTGCTCCAAATCTTTTTCAACCCGATGCGGTTGCAGGTCAAACAGTGACAGGCCATGCGCTGCCATGTGCAGGTAGTATTGCGTGCTTCGCAAGTTGGTGATGCGCTCAATCGGCAAACTTTGCGCAAAGTCATGGAGCTGGCCTGCCGCCAGGGTGCGCTCATCGACCCGCATGCCCACCCAGCGCGCGCGAGCTTGTATGCCTTTGCTCTTGCTCACCAGCAGGTCAAAGAATTCGCGCGTGGCATGCATGTCAAAAATGCTGGGCTGAAGTGGAATGACAATTTTGTCCGCCTTCTCCAGAATTTCACGCAAGCGCCAGCCATGCAGGCCCGCGGGCGTGTCAATCACGCCGTGGCTGATGCCTTTGGGCAGTTTGGGGAGCTTGTCTTGCTCAGATGGCCAGGCGTGCACAGGGTTGGCTGCGGGCGGGCGCAGTTGCCGCCACAAATCTGCGGACCCTTGCTTGTCGAGGTCGCTCAGCGCCACGGCATGGCCCAGCGAGGCATAGTAGCCTGCAATTTGGGTGGCCAAGGTCGATTTGCCGGCGCCGCCCTTGGGGTTTGCAACAACAACAATGGTCATGGTGCG
>JACCDX010711196.1_pt1 | contig 14177 bp, 18 predicted proteins | sample 7449681 | NCBI WGS metagenome assembly JACCDX01 (sample SAMN15323450, study PRJNA562643) | freshwater metagenome | isolation source: river surface water | place: USA:Blue River Watershed | collected 2017-08-18
CGTCTCGTCGTCGATGCCGCACAAGACGATGGTCGCGCGCAGAATTGTCCAGAGGGTTTCGTCATACCGCAGAAACAGTTGGCGTTCGTCGATTTCCATGACAAACAGTTCCAGACCGTTGTGGGCATACATATAACACCGATGCGTGACAACGTCCAGAATCATGTTCGATTCAAACTCGTCACACGCGACGGCCAAGACGTCGCGCTGCATTTCAGTTGTGTCGTCGGCAAAATTCCCACCAATGTCCGCGCAACTGAAATTCGAGGCCTGTGCGAACATGTCGCATACGGCAAGGGAGCGTCGGGTAACAACATCATCCCGGACCCATAGAACATGCGAATCGATGCAATCGGCGCGTTGTCATCGATATCAACAATGTTCACCCGGGTTTCATAGATACACAACGACTTCAGATTCGGAAATGTTTGTAGCGTCAAGCTGAATTCATTCGAATGCAAATGCCGGTCGCCGAGGATAAACAGGTCGCGCACATTTGGCCAGGGGGTGGTTGGCCAACTACCGCGGCCGTTATCGACATCGACAATGATTTCCAGCGAAGTGACGGCCGCTATCGGGGGCAGATATCGAAATTCATTGTCGCGACTGAAACGCAGTTTCATCTCCGCGGGTTGGGTACCCAGCCACGGCATCAGCAATCGTTGCCGATAGAAATGGGTATCGAGGATTGGTGGAAGAATATGCGCGACTTCGAACCAATGAAACCGAATGTCATTCAGCACCATCCAGTGCAGCGATGCGCAGTCGTTGCGGGTCCACCGTTTGGGCACCGACCGCAGACTACACAAGAGCTCATCGCGATATGCGGAAAAGACAGGGAACCACCGGTCTTCCGATTCCTCGGAGAGATCCCATGCCCCGTGGGTCGCTACGACAATCTGCAAGAGCATTGCGTCGGCGCCCGACAACCAGTCGTCATAGACGACGCATGCGATGTCAAGGTTATTCATTCAATTTATAATTGATAGTAGGACGATTGATCGTTTCCGCTGGTATCGCCGCGTTTACCACGGTGGGTGGATTTTTGCTTTTTCGTTTTGGGTCGACGGTGTTCATCGAACACTCGATCGGTGGGAAAGTCCAATGAAAAATCATCGCGGCGTCGTTTTTGTCGAGGTCGATGATCGATATTCAGTGTGTCCATGTCTGCAGCAAGGGACTCGGTCGGCGAAGCATGGCGCGATCTAGGCGGGCTTGGGGTGATCCGATACATGGCGACATCAAAATCATCACCCAACGGAAGATCATACAACTCTTCGATCTGTCTGTTGTTCCGGGTCGAGGCTTTGCGTTTTGCATTTCCCGTCCCCTTCATACGTCGGCGCGTGTTGTACACCATGGTTTTTTATTTGGTAACGCGCAAATTAATTTCGGTGACTACGAGTACTTGGAACACCGATCGGTTGCATTCCGGGTCGTCGGTTTACATCGTCCCTGTCTTCACGTCCCAATGGCAACGTGGCGTTCGTTATTCGCCATGGTTTTCCTAAGTGATGTGTTCGAAGATTGGGATGCTTTACTCGTGTGCCGCCACTTTGACGGCGAGCGGAGACGGGCCGAGCTGTATCCGGACTTGGTTGGGTCGCGGCAATCAACAGCGCGATTTCCTCGTCTGCAAATGGCGATAGCGGCGCGTGGTGTAAATAGGCGAGTTCCTCCGCGGTAAACTGCCCGGGCGATACTTGTCGCGGATGTGTGCGTCGCCAAGCAGGTACGCCGCGGGTAGGCTTGCGTGCTTTTGGGTGATCTCGATGTTTGACTCGTCCGCCGAAACCGTACGTAGACATCTTTTCTATGTTAATAGAAACGCAGACGGGATGATGCGGGACGAGTGTTGTGACGTCGACGACCAGTGGGTGCAAGAATGTTCTCAGGAATATATTCGTTCGAATCCATCACTGCTTGGTCTGTGCGCACACTGGCCGGGCTTCCGTCCAATGACAAACTGCGGCTGCGGCTGCGGCTGCGACTTCGGCTACTATTGGACGGCAAACTATTGACTTGCCTGCGACCGCGACTGCTAGTCCGGCTGTCAGCGAGACTTGGACTTCTGCTGGTCGACGGAGTTGGCGAGGATTCGCGGACGCTGTGGAACCGGTTCGCTAAACGAGTGTTGACGTTTCGGCATTTTTATATTACAATTGATCAAATCCACGACGTGTCCAATATCCACGCGCGCTATCCAACCATGCGCTAATCAACAATGGTTGGCTTCGGCAAAACATACGTACGTCTTCGTCCCCCACCCCGCGCGCTTCGTAGACAAAGGCCAAAAACACACTTGCCCATCCGAGTCCCCGGCATCGCGGATGAGTCCACAGAAACTCAATGCGTCCGTCCGAATCGACCTGGCAGAAACACGGCAATGTATTCTCCTCCCAACACTGCGTGGCCAACAACGCACACAGATCCGCACTGCCTCGATCCCCCCAGCGCGACGACCACGGATCCGCGCGTAACCCCAATAACCGCCCTTCTCGAAACCCGCACAACAGGGATGCTCGATTGCAATGAAACCCGCGTCCTGTCAACACATACTCATCGTGCAACGCATCCAACAAGTCGGGCATCGCAGACGCGGACAGGCACACGACCGTTTTGGGAACTGCCCGCGCAATCTGCATCCATGCAAAACACCGACCGGTCCGACGCCAACCATCGCTCAACTCAATCGGCAATCCTAACGCGATTCGATCGTCCAGTCGCTCGAACTGGGACCACCATTGCCGCGTAATGCGGGAGCTATGACGCCACGTCTTCTGCGTAAGGACCACCACGACCCATCCTCGCTGCCGAACCTGCGCCGCATGTCGAATCCAGCGATGGGAAAGAGTAGACAGACGCACCATCCAGACACTGCGCACGGTCGCGCGGATCGTGGGCGGCCGAGGTTCCATGTCGACCGACAAGAACAATCGCGGCAATTCCGTCCGCAGCAATGTCTCTGCGGCATCCAGGACCGATCCGTCGTCGTGCCATCCGCCCACGATGCTTTCGTGGCCGTGCTTCAGAATATTCGCAAACAGCGATTGCCAATTCATAATGAAATGCAACAACGAACAATCTATCAAATACCCGACGACAAATTAGACACGGACCCGCTAGACACGACCGAGCCCGACAAAGTGTTTGCGTTTCTCTCGAGCTACCTGTTGATGCCGGAACGCTTTCGCGGCGGCGCGGTGGAAGTGCGGACACACACCCGAACGGATCGCATGCGCGATCGCGGGATCTTTGCGACACGGGATATTGCAAAGGGCGAATTCGTCAGCCTCTACCCCGCGCATATCGTAATATACTATCCGGACGGAACTGCAGTGACGGACACGGACCATGTGCGGATGAATGTCGGGGCGTTGCCGGAAGTCCTGGAGATGGGAGAAGACGTGAAGTCCATCATCGAGCAACACGAACCATATCGCATGCGGGTGACGGATCATATTTCCATCATCGGATTGCCGCAGCTGGATTCGGATCCGAAGATGTTGGCGCATTTCGCCAACGACGCCGTTCGGGGACATACCGCGGCCGATCTAGAAATCTATAAACGCGTGTCCGCGTTGCGCAACAATGCCATGTTTGTGTGTTATTGTAAATATTTTGTAGCCATACAAGCGACTGCGGCGATTCGCACCGGAGAGGAAGTGACCGTCGAATACGGACACGATTATTGGGTAACCTTATGAGTAGTTCCGGAACTTGGGCGGGTTCTCACTGCCATTATAATTTAACTCAGCAAGCATGTTATTGAAACTACCCAGCGACCTACTCTATGCCATCATCGAATACATCGACTCGTCCGATCGCCGATGTTTGGAAAAGACCAACGTCGATCTATTGGAACACTCTATTCTCTGCAATGTGCCATGGCGCGTTTGCAACGATGATACCTGGTATTGGAACAATCCGGCCCCCAATGAGTATTTGATTCATTATCGCAAGGGGACGGAGATCGTCGAGCGACAGGTTCGACGCGTGGTGTATGCAGAATACAGCGAGCTGTCGGTCTTTCGCTCACTGAAACGACTGTATTGGAAAGGGGAAAAACACGTGACCCTGGTCGGGGCGTTATTCGCGTCGGTCGGCATGGGTTGGTTAAACATGATCGAACCGAATAACCAGGTCCAGGAAATGGGAATCACGACAATTCGCACCCCCGAACGAATTACATTCAAACAACATTGTCTGCTATATGGAACCACAGTCGATGCGGAGTATGCAGCCTTTTATCGATTGCTCTATCAACATTATCCGGCATTGCGCGGTACCATGTGGCGAACAATCAATGTGGATATTGAGTGGAATGCATATCCCGCACAACCGTCTCGCGTGCACGTTCGGAATATTTCGATTCTGGTGGTGAAAACTGACGTCGTCACGCCCGAAACCACGCTATGGCGAAATCGACACGCGCTGTTGGATGAGACCACGATCATGGATGTCGAACATAGGACCCCAGAACAAGATTCCCAAACCATTCGCGGTCCCGTGGGCAAACCTGGTGAATGCAACTGGACTGAAGCGACCGCTACCAATATACAGGACATTGAAGAATTTCGCGGGTCCATACAGAAACTTATCCTTCGGTATACCCCCAAACAACTTCAATTTATCGAGGTATTTCCCAAGTTGAAGAAACTGTTTATTTCGAGTGTTTACGGCGATGGCACCTTCCAGCTGGCGGATTACCAGCATTTGTTGCCCGCGCTGGAAGAGGTTCATATCCATCTCAGCGACAGACGCATTACCCTAGGTCCGATCCGCCCGTTGAAGTACATTTATACCGATAGTTTGGCCGTGTTCACCCATGCGACGGTCGCGACCACCGTCGTGTTCAAAGCCCGGACCAGGGGTGAATATCAATTGCTGAACGCGCCATTGACCGTGGACTACCTCACCATCCATGGACGCTTTTACGAGAAGATCCGCAACAAAAGCTCGCACATACCAACGATTCTCAAATCATTGACGGTGTCCGACGGGGCAAGCGTGTTACCGGCGTCGTTGACCACGCAAGTCCGAACCCTGATTGTGAGCAGTTACAACGTTCCGAAATTTTTGACGGCAACGAAACGGGATGTGGCCGAGCCGCCGGCCAAAAAGCGCCGCATGGATCCCTGGAAATCGTTGAAGTCCGTCCATTTCCATAAACGGACTGTCGCCTTTGGGCAAGGGGACTGCGAATGGTTTGCGAGTCTTGGGAAAAAAGTACATATCTATACAAATGTAGATACTCAAATATTAGCACCCTATGTAATCTAAACACAACTTTATTGCCAAACATGAATTTCTTGTTCTTGATTCTCGCCCTATTCTTCGAAACAGTCATCGTGTCGCCATGGTGGCCGCGAATGGCGTCGAAGGAATATTTCATTCGTCCCGACCGTGAAGTCGCAGTGCCCTTCGCCGCCAACCGATGGGCCGTGCAACGACAATTCATCTTGCCAACGGGCCGCGCCTGCAACATGACCGAGTGGCCCAAGTACGCGACCCAAGCCGACGCACAGGCCACCATTGCCCGGGAACCAGCGCTGGCACTGGTCTATGACACCAGCTGCAGCCTGTCCGTCATTGACGAAGATACCTTTGACCCTCATTGCATGACCCGCCTGCAAATGCAACTTTGTCGGGATTCACCAACTTCCAACGGCGCGTTTTGGGTGATTCCCTGGGCGCTCGGCATGACCCTCCTCAACATCGGTGTAATGATAGGTTGGAATTATTGGGTAGAACTTCCGGACGATAGCATTCCGGAAGAACGGACGCCGGCGAAATTGCCCGGATCGTCTGGGTATATTCACTATGTGTAAATCATAATTGAAATGAACTCGACTGCTTTCACCGAACCTTACACGTTAACTCCCTACGAAGCGACCCTCGCCGAACGATGCGTATCGTTCCTAGATTGGGCGATCTTCACGCTCTACAAAATCTTGAAAACCACGCCGATCGACACTCGCTACTCCTTTGACTTTCGCGTCAAGATGTTAGGTCACGTGGCTGCGGCAATGCGAGAACTAGAATTGCAAACCCAAGAATATCGCGGCATTGTCTTTGCCACCTTGTTTTATCGCTTGCCGATGATACATCCGATCGTAGCCACACTCTTTCGTACGGCCCATCCGATGATGGGGTTCGGGCCCGGTGCTTACGAACACTATATCGACATTTCCAAAATCTACGAGATCGCGTCGTTGGATTTTGTACGCAGCTTGATTTTCAACAGCCAACGACTGCCCGACAAAGACTTTGCCCATTGGTTCCACGACTCGGTCTGCTATTTCGAGAATCAGCATCGTTTGACCGCCTCTTCATGCCCGGCCGACATAGTACGCCAGAAAAAGCAGAAGATCTTGGAGATGACCAAATATGCCTTCAATCACTTTGTGAACATCAAGTTATCGCCCGAGTCCGAAACCGCATTGTGGGCAACCGTCAAATTGGTGATTCGCGAGGTGGGCAGCAAACATATCGATGCATCGCATGGGTTCTACCATTCGTTGGAAGCCATGCTCTATGTGCTGAAGATTGCATGGCTGATGCGCAATCTCCACAACGCGCGCATCATCGATGAAGAAACCATGTTCACGGCCTTGGTGGCGATCCTGGTGCATGATCTTGTGGATCACAAATACGCCACCCCACAGCCGGGGGAATCTGCCGCCGATGTCGAAGCGCGCGAAACCGACTTGTTGATGGAGCAATTGCCCGTGTCCGAGCCCGTGAAACAACGTGTGCGCGCCATCATTACACACATGTCGTTCAGCAAGATCCGCCGCGAAGGTGTGCCGACAGCCCTGCAAGGAGACGTGGCCTTTGACTTGGTCGTGACGGCCGACCTCCTCTGTGGATACAGTGTGGAGCGCTGCATGATCTACAACTTTCACAAGGTGTTGGACGACGCTCAATCCAGCGCGGGAAACTACATCCGCGACGATGCCTTGGCGGAACACGGGTTGTTTGGGGCCGTGCTCGAGCACGCGAAACACTTGGTGGATACGCGAGTTGCGGGACATCTACCGCGCGGGGAAATCCGCGTAGCCGAAGCGCGCTCCTTGGCCGCCACGTTGGAGAGGGCCGCCAATCAGAAATTAGTTGATTTTAGAAACCTGGTTATTGTCATTAATCATTAACTATGCAATCAATTCCCGTGGGGTGGTTTGTTGCGCTCATTGCGATCGTCGCGACCGTTATGGAAATGGTGGCGATCCAATCCGCGTGGTCGGCGGAAGCTCGCGCCGAGTTGCACGTACATTCGTGGACCCTGACTCCGTTTGCCGCGACGGTGGTCGGTGATTCCGCGCCGTACCACGTGCGATGGGAAGTCGCGACCCCCAACGGCAACTGCTATGTGTTGGACGATTACCAATACGACGACGTGGTCATTGCCCAACACGCCGCGGATCGGCGGCTCAACCAAACCGTCTTTGACGCGTCGGGTTGTTCGCGGGTCGTGGACAATGCCCATTGCATGACGCACTCCGACTGGAGTCGGTGTCGGAAAGACGCGGCCGTGCCCTCGGTGATTGTGGCGGCGATGTGTTGGATCCCGCTGGTAATGTTGCAGTGTCTGTGCCTGTTTGTCTGCGGAGATGCGGTTGTTCGCAAAATTGATGAGACGTGGATCTACGGACCTGTCGAGGCAGACGTGGAAATCCCGGTTGCTTGCGTTGTGGAGGAACCATCGGCGCCGCCTATCGAATGCGATGTCGTTCAGCTATAAACACGGGCAACTTAAATCGATGGTGTGTCAAATATCGAGAAGCATACATTCCTTCAAAACCATGCAATTCATTTGCGCTGGAAGCCCAGTACGTAAGCGTGGTTGTGGTTTCCGGCACCTGAATCCAAATGTACGGCCGCATGAGCCACATGTCTTCGGTCTCTTCCAAGCTGGGCCATGGCGGGGCATCTTTATTGATTTGTATGCAATAAAGATCATTGATCCGTACGCACGGCAAAGTCGCACGAGTGGTTACCACCTGGTCGAATGGTGTGATGTCATCTTCCACCCGATATGCGGCGATCGGTGCCTCGGACAGCAACACATGCGTGCATCGCGCCAAAAGCTGTAACCGGACAACGCCGCGCACGACTTCTACCACATCATATTCGAGCGAGTTCCACGGAACAGTGAAGGGTTGGACACGTTCGGAAGGATTTGGTTTTACATGGAATCGAATCCAAACTTCCCGAATGCGGGGGCCTTCACACACGAAATTGGCCGTATGCAGGTTGAGGATATAAATTTCCCGATGTTCGGACGGAAAGAAGATGTGGTAGTGATGGTCGGTTATTTTGAACACACATCCGCGCAACCGCAAATATTTGCCGGACACGACATTGAAGGTATCACGCGCGTTGAAGTCCCAGCCCACGCGCAAGTCATCGATGGCCGCGTCGTCTTCGGCAAAGACGTCCATCCATATCGGCCGAACGTAGTCACCTACCTGAACCGCGGGAACGTTCACTTCGCGGTAATAGGTGTCGGAATAAGCAAGTGACCGAATCAGTTTGATATACATTTTGAATTCGCCCCCCGGCGTCGCGGAACATTTTCTTTGCCCATGACGACGTATCGAGTCTTTAACCATATCTTTCGGTATTTCCAGGCCCCGCCGTGGATTGAGATGGTGGCGCAAGTCTGGAGTGTATTTGCGACAACGTTTTCGGATCTGTCCATTCGGTGGAACATACATCGTTCCCCAAATCGCGTGTCAGACGACGCGGCCGCCGCGTTTGTACTGTCGGAAGTGGATTTTGAATGGTTGGATTGGGGTGCTAATGATCTAATATAAAACCCACGGCATGTCCCGCGAAGAAACCTTGGCCAATGTACCCGCAAGCGGGATGGTGTTTGAAAAACAATTTGTGCGCAATCGTTGTCGGTGCACGGAAGAAAATTGCCTGATTTGTTACGAAGATTTCCGAGACCACGAAACCATTGTCGCGCATCGCACGAACACGCCAGACAAACGACTGCATTGTTTTCATTTGCCCTGTTTGCATCATTGGCGACATCAATGCGAATTGCTGCACAAGCCACTTCAATGCCCCATGTGCGAAACGCCGCTGACCTATCATGAAAATGTCCATTCCCCAGCCTCCACGATCGATACGGCGTCGTATGCCACCGCACTCACTCCTCCGACACCACCACGACCACGACCACGCGCACCCGTTACCCGTCGCGCACATCGCCGACGGGCTGTTCATCCAACAATCATACGTCCTGCACGATCCGTTCGTCGACGACGTTGACTCGTCCTCGCCTGTAATTCGCGATCGGGGCAAGTCCCGACATAATCAAATGGCACTTCGTGTATTGTTACCTACGGCAGCGGCGTGCTTGCAATTGATCATTCCGCCGCTGGACCGCGATCCGAAGACACCGCATTGGATTTACGACAACGTGACCCCCAAGCAATGGTTGGACCCAACGTTTCTGGAGAGCTTGCGATACCCGGCGGATTCGACGGAGGTGCCGCGTTCGTCGCGCCTGTTCACGGACATGTTTGTACAGCCGACACAGACGGTCGCGTATGTAAGCGCGTTGACGACGGTGGTGGCAGGAATCAGTTTGGGCACGGTGCCGTTTGTGGTGGTATATGGATTGTCGGATGTGATTGTCCGTTGTTTGCACGCGCAGGGCAGATCGCGAATCGATCAATATTGTCCGAACAAGGATGTGTCTCCAGGCTCGGTCGTGCGCGACGACGCGTTGCTCTCGGCGATAGCGCATGCGACCAATGCCCATCCTTTGACGCGCGGGATGTTTACGGCGTACGCCATCTATCGATTGATCGAGCAACCGGCGTCGTTGTCCGTGCAGGGAATGATCGTAGGCGGTTTGTTGATGAAGTTGGTATTTCGTAAATCTTAATATTATAAAACCTCGCATGAATGCATTTCCACCGACAGTGGCCGACTTTCTCAAAAAACATTGGCACGGGGTCGTCGAACAGCCGTGTGTGGAAGATGGCACCTTCTTTAACGAACTCCTTCCCACCCTCCAACGATACGTGGCATGGAACGACGCGCCTATTTTAGGACTCTACGACATGCGCGATGGGCAGAGCAAACACTGGCATACGATTCTACATGATTTGGAAACTGCCGGCGACCCACTCGACTTAGCCTGGATCTGGGAACGGGGCGATGTGAAAAATGATCATGTGTTTCTGACCATTATTCACCGCTTCTCCGCGTTCGGAACCACCTATCTGACCTTCACCAATTTGGCGGGCGGGGTTCGCTTGCCGCCGTTTCCCGAGATCCCAAACACCGAAATCGATATGGAATATGTCGACGTCTCTTTTACGCTTACACAACAACAACTGCAAGCCAACAACAAACAACGCCAAGACGGATTCTGTGCCTATTGGACCGCATGGTTCACCATCTTCGTCACGCTTTGTAGCCGCGCCGACTGTGACTTCGAACCTCTCTTGCAGCGACTGGCCGACACCAAGAGCGGCGCATATCACCTCATCCAAGGATTCGCCTGCGATTTTCAACGAGACTTTTACGAAGAAGCACGCGAAGAGGAAACCTACGTCACCCCCACATGGCTTCGTGACCACGCGCGTATTATGTACCGCGACCGTTTCTATGCGTTCGGGGACAAGCTCCCGCCCGACGGACTTCCTGTCCAGATGGAAGATCTCAACAAACGCGGGGTAGTGCTGAAGCGCCGGAATACGATGCAATTGAAACGAGATGGCCGACTCGTGTCTCCCCTCCCATTGATCGATGACGCAGAACTGCATTCTCCCAAACTCGGCGACGTCGTTATCCAGACCGGCCGGCCGTCCGACGTGTCCGACACCATCTTTCACAAAGCGCGTACCACCGCCAAACGGATCACCGGCAGGGGAGCAAGCTCCCCCGCACCCCGTGCCTCCCGCTCCGCTTCGCGTCGCGGTTCGTCGGCCAAGGTGGTGAAAACCATGACACGAAGGAGGTATCGATAGAAAATTAAAACATATTATTGAAAAAAGCAATGCCCACCAATTTCATTCGTCATCGACGTTCCGCCCTCGATGCTTTCCGCGGCGTGAACACCACGGACATGCCATATGTAGATCATCATAACAATGTCGTTCTTCCGACAGGCACTCCACCCTCGGGCAGTATCTCGGCCGCGGAAGCCAATCGGATATTGCGCGATAAAGGACTCGATAAACGCATTCGCAACCGATCACCCGTCAGATTGATTGCCTTTTGGGTTATCCTCATTGTCGCCTTGTCCAAACTTCCCGGCGTGGGAATTTCGCGCAACGCCGAATCGTTTTTGCGGCGATACGATACTGTCAACCCGGGGGAAAATGGATTTGCGATGCGGCTGGTTACCGACGCCGAAAACGTCAATCAACTACGGGCAGGGGATGATTATCGATACAAACCCGGCTCCAAAGGGTTCAGCACGGGGTGGGACAAAGACCCAGAAATGAACGGGTTTTCGAGCAACGACGAATCGTTTTTGCGGCGATACGATGCTGTAAACCCGGGGGAAAATGGATTTGCGGTGCGGCTGGCTACCGACGCCGAAAACGTCAATCAACTACGGGCAGGGGATGATTATCGATACCAACCCGGCTCCAAAGGGTTCAGCACGGGGTGGGACAAAGACCCAGAAATGAACGGGTTTGGGCGCACCCGCAAACAACGCCGAAGACGTATATAATTCACAATGTTTTCAAAACTACCAAACGATTTGGTGCACTTGCTATATGGCACCTACCTCACGGGAGTTGACGCGCTGCATTTGCAATGTGTGATGCTGGTGCCGGTACGCGACGGGTTGGTGGAGAATTGGTTCCCGATCTTTGCCAACTCGACGGATCCCATCATTCAGTTTATGCGGTCGATCCCGAAGCGGTGTGACGACACTTCGCGAATGTACTGGTTAGATCCAAGTTATCGAGCGAGTCCCTGGCATTGGTATGACGCCGCGCATATCGCGCCGTTGTTCTTGAACGTAACCGTTTATGACACGACATATCCCCTGACATGGCTCATGAATCACGCGCCGCCGATGACGCTATTGCTGCATGAGAAGATGAGATGTAGTCCCATTCCGTCGGTGAGGCATTTGCAGTTGGACGTGATCGAAAGTGTGACGCTTGGGTCGATATTGACGACAACGTCGTGGGTGGGATTGCGTGAATTGACGTTCGAAGGGTGCAGTCGCGAAGAAACGAATTTCGCGCTGGATCTGCGGCTACTGCCGGATCTCGAGGCATTGGTGGTAAAGTTGGCAGTTCAGGTACACATCACGGGTTGGGAAACCACCCGGCTGCGGTCGTTGAAACTATCCTACGTGAAACGCATGACGTTTCCGTCGGTGCCGGTTCCGTCCCTAACCCACATCGATAACCACGATAATTTCGATTGCTACCGTTTTATATTCACCACCCAAGCGCCCATATTGGAGCAATGGATCGGCTATTTGGACCGACACGCCTTCCGCCCGTTTTCGAATCTGCGCGTGCTTCGCCTCTTTTCCTGTGTCGACAATATGTGGTATCTATTGGCGGAAACGAGCCCGCGGTTGGAAGAAGTTCAATTGGTGTATAATCTCAACGATCGTCCCGATGTGTGGGTACCGAATCGATCGGTTCCGTATCGCGTGTTTATGACAATTAGCAGCGTGGAGAAGAGGTTTTTCCGACTTTCCCGCGAAGGAACATATTGGGAACACTGTAGCTCCAACGAAGAATTAATACTTAAGTTTACATTCTAGCACACAAGTCCGCGACGAATACACGCACGGTCGGCAATATGCATGCCATGACCAATAAAAACACAACAATCGAAATGTATAACATTTGAAAAATGAATTCTGCGGGAGATACCCACCAACGGGAGAGATCCCCGTCTAATTGATGTCGTCGTGATTCAGCGGAATCAATCGGGTTGAATAGGGTTGCAAGCGAATCATGCCGGGCACTCGAAACATAGCCTGCCAAGATTCGAGCAACGGGCGCGCGGCCTCGGGGTCGTCGAGATATACACACGACTCCGTTGCCTGTTTCCACACCGAATAGTTTTCGCTCCCGGTCGCGTCCGCTAGCGCCGCCGCAAGAAGTTCGACATCGACGATCCGGGTACTAATCGGTGAAATACCCACCTTGAATCGGGTCTTGGGTATCCCGCGCAACTGATTCACGATCTCCGGCCAGGCTTCATTGTGAAACCCGTCCGGCAGTCCAAACCGGGTTTGATATGTTCGTAGAAAACGAATCATGGCGCGAAGTCGGCGTTGTTTCATTGCGGGAAAGCGTGCAAACTGCATCGCGGCAAGAATGTCGTCGCCGACCAACACTAATTTATGTTGTATATAGTTATCGATCATGTAATATATTTCTGCGGCCAACCGAGCATACGAAAAATTTCAAATCGGAGATAATTCTTCGGATCCGGGTAGATAATGGTTGTGTAGAGAATCGACGACAACCGATCTTGGTGATATGCCCTGTCGAAGCATGCAAACAGCGTTTGGCATTGTCGCCAGTGTGTATATTCATCTATCCGCCACGCGCGAAACTCTTCCTGCCAGAGCGCGCTGCCTGACATAAAACATTGTATTGAATGGACCGTGCGAATCCAGGGTAGCTTGCCCGCGAACTGGGTAGCGTTCATGAACATATGATCCACATTCACGTCCGCGGCCAGGCGCCAATGGTCCAGATCTTGATTGAAACGTGATGCACTGCCAAACATTCTGCGCATTTCCACCACTTTGGAAACATCCCACCGCAAGGGTTGATTGAACGTCGTATTGTGGTGAAACATGTAATTCATACGAATACAGGGTGTGAGTATCCTTCCGCCAATATCCCAATCGCTGATTTGATTTTCGGGGTCGTCCCAAAAGGAGCTACGGAGCACCAGTTCCCAGTCAAACCCGCGCGGTTGAAACAACCCGTCGAAATTCGTGACGCGCGACACGTCCCATCGCCGTAGCGGCACGGCGTTTGGTTCGTTATTCAACAAGGCTTGCAAGCTACGCCGAATGTTGTGGTTCGTGATGATCATTATTGCAACACCTAATACATCATCAGAATTACTCCGTTTGCTCCCGACGGGGTCCGGCCGCGTCGACATTCAAGGTGGCACCGGTGCCGGTTGCGGTCACCGTCCCGACCGCCGTC
>JACCDX010140751.1_pt1 | contig 14175 bp, 11 predicted proteins | sample 7449681 | NCBI WGS metagenome assembly JACCDX01 (sample SAMN15323450, study PRJNA562643) | freshwater metagenome | isolation source: river surface water | place: USA:Blue River Watershed | collected 2017-08-18
GACGCTGATCTCCGGCTCGACCGCAATGCCTTGGGATACCGGCCGCACATTGTCGGGCACCGTGAGTCCCGCCAGAGGCAGCATCAGTGCCAGTGCAATCACCAGAACATTGAACAAAAAACTACCCGGGGCGGCCGCAATGCGCTCGAAGGCGGCACGCAATGCGAAGCCGTGTTCTCTGAAGATTCTCATGCGCCCACCTCGCTGCCGGCATCATGCATCGCAGCGACTTTGCCGTGTGCCAGTTCGAACACCCGGTCGGCGCCTTGCAGCAGGCGTTCGTCATGGGTCGAGATGATGCAGGTGACGCCGGCGGCATTGAAGGTCTGCAGCATGTCGATCACACCATTCGCGCTGGCGCGATCCAGATTGGCCGTGGGTTCATCCGCCAGAATGATGCGCGGTTTGTGCACGATCGCGCGTGCAATCGAGACGCGCTGCTGTTCGCCGCCGGAAAGTGACATCGGTGCTGCCGTCGCCTTGTTGTCCAGACCCACCCGCTCCAGTGCGACCATCGCGCGCTGGCGTGATTCCAGTGGCGATGCGCCGGTCACCACCAGCGGCAGCATGACATTGTCGAGCACGTTGCGGTCCTGCAGCAGCCGGTGCTGCTGCAGAATCAGCCCGAGTTTGCGGCGCAGAAAGGGCAGCGTGGTGCGATTGAGTTTGCGCATATCCTGACCACTGACCAGCAAGACGCCGCCCGTGGGGCGCTCGATACCGGCAATCAGCTTGAGCAGCGTAGATTTGCCAGCGCCGGAAGGACCCGTCAGAAAGACCAGTTCGCCTTCGCCCACCGAGAGCGTGAGGTCGGACAGCGCGAAGATATCGCCCGGATATTTTTTTGTGACATGGGAAAACGAGATGATGGACATCGATGGTTTTATGGTCGTTTTATCGGGGACGGAATGGCGCTATTTATCACGTGGCTCATGTGGCGATAGATGATGCTATTTTAAAGGACACCAGCCCGGCGTCTCTGGCGTGAAGAAGGTCAGCCCAGCAGCGCGTCAACAAATTCAGCAGCAACAAAGGGTTGCAAATCATCGATGGCTTCGCCAACGCCAATGAAATAGACGGGAATCGCACGTTGCGTGACGATGGCCGCCAGTACGCCACCCTTGGCAGTGCCATCCAGCTTGGTGACGATCAGCCCGGTCAGCGACAGTGCATCATCAAAAGCCTTCACCTGAGCAAGCGCATTTTGCCCGGTATTGCCATCAATGACGAGCAACACTTCGTGCGGCGCGCCCTCCATGCCCTTGCCGATCACACGCTGGATTTTTTTCAGCTCATCCATCAGATGGAGCTGGGTCGGCAGGCGGCCCGCGGTGTCCACCATCACCACATCGACACCGCGTGCGCGGCCCGCCTGCACCGCGTCGAATGCAATGGCCGCAGGGTCACCGGATTCCTGGGCAATCACGGCAATCTCATTGCGCTGGCCCCAGACCATCAGTTGCTCACGGGCGGCGGCGCGAAACGTATCACCAGCGGCCAGCAGAACTTTCTGGTCATGCCGCTGCATATGCTTAGCCAACTTGCCGATGGTGGTGGTTTTGCCCGCGCCATTGACACCCGCGATCATCAGTACCAGCGGCTGCTCGCGGTTTAGCTCCAGAGGCTTTTCCAGCGGTCTAAGCAAATCGATCATCAGCGTGCGCAGCGCTGCTTTCACCTGCTTTGCCTCGGTCAGCTTGTCCTGCTTTACGCGGACCTTCAGCGCGTCCAGTAATTGCGTGGTTGCGCTGACGCCAGCATCGGCCATCAGCAGTGCGGACTCCAGTTCCTCATATAACGCATCATCGATTCGTGTACCAGTAAATAGCGTCGAGAGATTTGATGAGGTGCGCGACAGACCGGATTTGAGTCGCTGCATCCACGAGCTCGCGGGCTTTGCGGCCGGTGCAGTCGTTGCAGTCGATCTATCGGGTGAATTCGACGGGTTCAATGCATTCGATGCGTTCAATGAGGCATCGGAAGCAGCGGAGGCAGGCGTCGCCGCATCGGCCACTGCCGTCGTGGATGCAGGCTCCGCTTCGGGTGATTTTTTCCTGAAAAACTTGAACATCGGTGTCCGGTGTGGTGCGCAGCGGGGAAAAAGACAAGCAGATACAATCGGGCACTTCCGGCGCATTTCTGCCCCAATCGACCCCTATTCTAGCAGAGCAAAGACCATGAAATTTCGCCCGTTATCGCTCGCGTTTATCGTGCTCCTGATCGAGGCGCTCGGTCTCAGTGCAGGCCTCGCGTGGGCGGGTGCTGCGGCACAAGAATTCAAACTCGCCAACGGTATGCGCATCATCGTTCAGGAGGACCGTCGTGCACCGACTGTCGCGCACATGGTCTGGTACCGCGCGGGCAGTATCGATGAGCAGAACGGCACCACCGGGGTGGCGCATGTGCTGGAGCACATGATGTTTAAAGGCACGGCCAAACTCAAGCCCGGCGAATTCAGCAAAAAAGTCGCCGAGCTCGGTGGGCGTGACAATGCCTTCACCGGCAAGGATTACACCGCCTACCATCAACAGGTCGAGAAATCTCGCCTTGAGCAAGTCATGGCGCTGGAGGCCGACCGCATGCAAAACCTGCGGATGGACAAGGCTGAATTCGATAAAGAAATCCGGGTCGTGATGGAAGAGCGCCGCTTGCGCACCGACGATCAGCCGATTGCCTTGTTGTTCGAGGTGCTGAATGCAACCGCCTATGTCGCGCATCCATACAAAAATCCTGTCATTGGCTGGATGGATGATCTGAAGAACATGACGGCCACCGATGCGCTGGCCTGGTATCAGCGATGGTATGCGCCGAACAACGCCACCATGGTCGTGACAGGCGATGTCGATGCAAAGCAGGTTCATGCGCTTGCGCAAAAATACTTCGGCAAAATTCCGCCGAAAACGCTGCCCAAAACCAAGCCACAGCAAGAGCCAGCGCAGACAGGCATCAAGCGCGTGGTCGTCAAAGCACCCGCAGAAAACCCTTACCTTGTGATGGCGTACAAAGTACCCAAGCTGGTCGATGTTGAAAAAGATGACGAATCGCACGCCCTTGATGTGCTGGCCGCCGTGCTGGATGGCTATGACAATGCGCGCCTGCCCGCCAAACTGGTGCGCACTGAGCGTCTTGCGAATTCTGTCGATGCCAGCTACCAGGGTACAGCGCGCGGGCCGGTGATGTTCACGCTGTCCGGCGTGCCTGCTAAGGGCACCAGCGTCGCTCAGCTGGAACAGGCCCTGCGTGCCGAGGTCGAGCGCATCGCCAAAGATGGTGTATCGGCTGATGAGCTCAAGCGTGTCAAAGCGCAGCTGATCGCCGGTCAGATCTACAAACGCGATTCCGTCTTCGGGCAGGCGATGGAAATCGGCGTGATGGAAATGTCCGGTATTTCGTTTCGTCAAATGGATCGCATCATCGAAAAGCTGGCGGCCGTAACGCCTGCGCAGGTGCAGGCGGTGGCACAGAAATATTTTTCGGATGATCAGTTGACCGTGGGGACACTCGAACCTCTGCCAGTGTCAGCACAGGCAGAGCGTAAGCCCGACGTTTCAGGGCTCCGGCACTAATAGATTATCTCGTCAGGCTGCTGGCAGTTTTGCACCGTTTCGTCGTACCAGCTGTCCTGTCGTCGGTGCATATTGCCATCGACCTGACGAGACAGGTTCTCATAAGGAAATACGATGTTGAAAAAAATATGGATCATGGCGTTTCTGTTTATTGCCAGCACTGCACAGGCTGCGCTGAATATTCAGCACTGGACGCTGTCCAATGGCGCGCGCGTGTATTTTGTTGAAAACCATACGATTCCGATACTGGATGTAAATGTGGATTTCGATGCGGGCGGGCGACGTGATCCTGCCGGCAAATCGGGCACTGCTTCACTCACGAATGCGATGCTGGCGCGTGGTATCGCGGCTTCTACGCTGGCCGATGGCAGTAACGAGCCCGCGATGACAGAAGCACAGATTTCCGATGCGATCGCTGATATCGCCGCGCAACGGGGTGGCGGTGCTGGCACCGACCGATCGGGCATGGCGATACGCACGCTCGCTTCCAAAGCCGAGCGCGAACAAGCCGTTCGCCTGTTGGCCCGTTTGCTGTCACAGCCGGCGATGCCGGCGGAATTTCTGGCGCGCGACAAGGCGCGCACGATTGCCGGCATACGTGAGGCACTGACCAAGCCGGAATCGATTGCCGGCAAAGCCTTCTGGCGTCTTGCTTATGGTGACCATCCTTATGGCATGGAGGCGACGGTTGAATCGATCGAAGCGATCACGCGCGAAGATTTGCTGGATTTTCATGCGAAACACTACGTCGCCAACCGTGCCGTCATCGCCATGATTGGCGACATCAGCCGCGAAGAAGCCAATGCCATTGCCATCGAGCTGACACGCCGGCTGCCGCAGGGCGAGGCCCTGCCCGAGATGCCTGCTGTGGCCAAACCGGTCGCTAGCGAGCAACGCATCCCCCACGCCGCATCGCAGGCGCACATCATGATCGGCGCCCCCACGCTGGCGCGCAGTGATCCGGATTTTTTTGCGCTTACGGTGGGTAATTACATTCTTGGCGGCGGCGGGTTCGTATCGCGCCTGACGAGCGAGGTTCGTGAAAAGCGTGGCCTCGCCTACAGCGCCTACAGTTACTTCAGTGCGATGGCGCAGCCCGGTCCCTATCAGGCGGGGCTACAGACGCGCAAGGACCAGGCGGAAGAAGCACTGAAGGTCGTGCGCGATACCATCGCGACCTATTTGCGCGATGGCCCGACGGAAGCCGAACTCAAGGCGGCGAAAGCCAACCTCGTGGGCGGCTTTCCGCTTCGTATCGACAATAACCGCAAAATTCTCGACAACATAGCAGCGATCGGTTTTCATCAGCTGCCACTGGATTACCTCGATACCTGGACCGCGCGGGTCGAAAAAGTCACGGTCGCAGACATTCGCGCGGCCTTCGCCCGCAAGCTGTCGATGGACGGTCTCGTGACCGTCGTGGTCGGCGCCGAGAAATAAGTCCTGATGAATCGCAGGCCCGTCATTCCTCGTCAGGTACGGATTATTGGCGGGCAATGGAAACGTACCCCCCTGCCCGTGCCCGAGGTCGAAGGATTGCGCCCGACGCCGGATAGGGTGCGTGAAACCGTCTTCAACTGGCTGGAACATCTGCAGCAGCGCAGCTGGCGTGGCCGGCATTGTCTGGATTTGTTCGCCGGCACCGGCGCGCTGGGCCTGGAAGCGGCCAGTCGCGGTGCAGAAAGCGTTGTGCTGGTGGAGTCGGATGCCGGCGCAGTCCGGCGGCTGGAAGCCACGCGTGACAAGCTTCAAGCCGCCAACGTGCGTATCGTGCGGGCCGATGCCCTGCAGTGGCTCAAGCGCGCCACTGAAAAATTCGATTTGATTTTTCTTGATCCCCCGTATGCGCAACAGCGACTCCCTGAGTTGTTGCCGCAGTGCCGGGACTTGCTTACGCCGGGGGGACTGGTCTATGCTGAATCAGCCCAGCCGTTTACCGATATGTGTGCGGAAAACGGACTGGCTGGCTGGACAGCGACACGCATGGACAAGGCGGGAATGGTTCATTTTGGTCTCTTCGTCCCCGAGGATGCAGGATTGAAATAGGGCATAATTCGCGTTCTTTGTATTCCACTGAGCAATAAATTTGCTCCTGTCTTTACCGTCATAGGACTTCTTCATGGTTGCAGCCGTTTATCCCGGAACCTTTGATCCGCTCACGCGCGGCCATGAAGATCTGGTGCGCCGCGCCTCCGGACTGTTCGATCGGCTGGTCGTCGGTGTCGCTGACAGTAAAGCTAAGCGGCCTTTCTTTTCACTCGAGGAGCGCCTGGATATCGCCAGAGAGGTACTGGGCCATTATCCGAATGTTGTGGTCGAGGGTTTTTCGGGACTGCTCAAAGATTTTGTACGCCGGCATGATGCGCGTGTGATTGTTCGCGGCTTGCGCGCGGTATCTGACTTTGAATATGAATTTCAGATGGCCGGCATGAACCGCTACCTGTTGCCGGATGTAGAGACGCTGTTCCTGACGCCGTCGGATCAGTATCAGTTTATCTCCGGCACGATCGTTCGTGAAATCGCCGTGTTGGGCGGTGATGTTTCAAAGTTCGTTTTTCCATCCGTGGAAAAATGGCTGCTGAAAAAAATCGAAGCCGACAAGGCCGCTCAGTCCTGATTTCACAAAGCCCGAAAGCAAATCATGGCGCTGATGATTACCGACGATTGCATCAACTGCGACGTCTGTGAGCCGGAATGCCCTAATGAGGCGATCTTCATGGGGCCGCTGATCTATCAGATCAACCCGGACAAGTGCACCGAGTGTGTCGGTCATTTCAATGAGCCGCAATGTCAGCAGGTCTGTCCTGTAGCCTGCATTCCCGTTGATCCCTCCCACATCGAGAGCCGTGAAGTACTTGAGGCCAAGTATCAGCGCCTGAGTATCAAAACCTCTGCCGCCTGAACCTTGCAGGTGAAATCTTGTCTTTAGAGAGTGTTGACACTCTCTAAGATTCTTGCGGCGATCAATTTTCCATGACGATGATGGGTATGCCCCGCCTGCAAGGCGCTGGCATGAAGCTGGGTATTGACCTCACACTGCTCGAAAATGAGTCGGCAATGTGGCAAATGATCTCGCGCATGCCCGGTATGTTGTGGATCGCCAATCCCGGCGGGGAGCTGGATTTTGTCAGTCCGCAATGGTTGCAGGAAACCGGCTATGGCTTGGATGAACTCCTCGGCGTTGCCTGGCAATCACTGGTTCATCAGGACGATCGTGACGAAGTGTGCCAGCAATGGTCAGCGGCAACCATTCACGTCGAACCCTTCAAACTGGATTTTCGTTTTTACTGCGCCGATGGCGACTATCGCTGGTTTTCCATGCGCGCACGCCCCATTTTTAACTTTGATGGTACGACCAACTGCTGGTTCGGCTTATGCGTCGACATCAATGACTTCAAACGTTCACAAGAAAAACTGAATGTCAGCGAGCGTCATTACTCAGTACTTTTCGAGAATGAAATCAATGCCATTGCGCAAATGCATGTCATTTATGGTGATCAGGGCGAGACTCGGGATGTTCGCATCGACAAGGTCAATGAGGCTTACACGCGTATTACCGGGCTCGCGCGTGAAAAGGTGGAAGGTAAGTGACTCAGTGTAATTTTCCCTGGTATCCGTGGATCCGAGATGGATTACATCGACATTTATGGTCGCATCGCACGTGACGGTGGAGAGGCCAGCTTCGAGACCCATTTCACTTATTTGAACCAATGGCTGCGGGTGTATGCCTACAGTCCTCAGCCACGCGAGTGCGTGGTTATCTTTACCGATATTACGGCACAAAAAAAAGCAGAAGCCGCACTGAAAGAGAGCGAAGAGCATCTCAATCTCATCATTGAAAATCTGCATGAAGGACTGATCGTTGTGTCACCCAATGATCGCGGCCTGCGTTGGAACCGTATGGCGCTGGAGTTGCACGGCTACACAGAGCAAGACGCGCGTATGGGTAATCTCGAGGAAATCGCGAAAGATTATCGACTCCTCACGCGGGAGGGTTGTTCGCTGCCGCTGGAAGAGTGGCCGATTCCGCGACTCATGCGCGGCGAGCCGCTGCGTGATTTCGAGGTCACCTTGCACAACGTGCGTATGAACTGGTCCCGCATCCTCAGCTATGGCGGAGTACTGGTCAAAGACAGTGCCGGCAAAATTCTCATGGGTGTGCTGACGATACGTGACGTCACTGAACGGCGGCGTGCTGAAAATGCACGCGCTGATGCCGAGCGGCGCTTGCAGCTGGCGGTTGATATTGCCAAGCTGGGTTCATGGGAGTGGGATCTCGCAGCGCAGACCGTTTACTTCTCGCCTCAGTGGAAACGCTTGCTGGGCTATCAGCCGGATGAGCTGGCGGATCAGATTCCCGAATGGTCAGATCGTTTGCATCCGGATGACAGAGAAGGTGTCATGAAAATGCTTGAGCAGTTCATCGCGCAGCCCACCGGAACACTGGAATCCGAATTTCGGATGCGTCATCGCGATGGTCGTTACAGGTACATGATTGCGCAGGCGATTGCCGATAAAAACAGCAGCGGTGAAACGATCAAGATTATCGGCACGATGCTCGATGTCACGGAACAAAAGCTGGTCGAGCAGCGCGTGCGCGAGGCGGCGCAGCATGATCCCCTGACGGGTTTGCCGAATCGGGCGCTGATTTTTGAATATGCGGGACACCTGCTCGCTGCAGCCAGTCGAAAACACAGCCGTGGTGCCTTGCTGTTCATTGATCTCGATCGATTCAAGCCCATCAATGATCTCTATGGTCATGAAGTAGGTGATCGCTTACTGAGGGAGGTCGCCGCACGGATGATGGCCTGCGTTCGGCATGAAGATCTGATCGGTCGTATCGGTGGCGATGAGTTCGTGATCGTGCTGCCTTATCTGAGTAAAGGCTACACCGCACCCACGGTCGCAAAACATGTGATCGATGCGTTGTCCAGGCCCTTCGAGATTGATGCGCTGAGTCTGTCCATCTCGGCATCGGTGGGCATCAGCTTTTATCCTGCTCAGGGAATGGATGTCGATACCTTGCTGCACCGTGCCGATCTGGCGATGTACCACGCTAAAGCGAACGGGCGCGGCAACTATCAGATTTTCACGCCGGAGCTTAGTCTTCGTGTCGATAACTCGTCCTCGGTCGAGGCGCGCATCAAGGAAGGTCTGCTTAACAATCATTTCGAGCTGCACTATCAGCCGGTGCTCGATATCGAGTCCGGACGCATGGTGGCGGTCGAGGCCTTGCTGCGCCTCCCGGTCGAGGGTGGCGAGGCGATCGGACCTGATCGGCTGATTCCGGTCGCCGAGTCCACGGGCATGATCGCGCAGCTGGGGGATTGGGTCATTACCGAGGTCTGCCGCCAGCATGAGGCGTGGATTGCCGAGGGTTTGCCGCCGATGATGATTGCACTGAATATTTCACCTCTGCAGTTTCGTCAGCGCGGCTTTGCCGCCCGCCTGCTGAGTATCGTGCATCACTCCGGCATTGATCCGCACTGCTTGCAGATTGAAGTCAATGAAATCACCGTCATGGAGCGAGTTGATGATGCGATTGAAACGCTCAATCAGCTACATGTGGCCGGAATGCTGATCGCTCTGGATGATCTCGGCACCGGGTGCTCGAACTTGTCGGCAATCAGCCACCTGCCGCTGGATAAGCTGAAAATCGATCACATGTTCGTGCGCCGCTTGGCGCACGACAAAAGCAGCCAGGCCATCACCGAGGCCATCATCGCAATGGGAAAATCGCTGTCACTGGATGTGGTGGGTGAAGGCGTCGAATCGCAGCAATCCCTTGATTACATGCGCTCGCATGGCTGCAGCCAGGTGCAGGGCAACTGGTTTACCCGCCCCTTGCCGGCGGCGGCGTTTCAGCGATGGTATCGGCGGCATTTGAATTCGGCGAAAAATACTTCGCTGCGAGAACGCTGATAATTGACTAGACGTTAAATAAGAAATGCTTGTCAGATGCCTTGCAAACACAAGACCTTTTGTCTAAAAAGCCTAGTTCGTACCCGGTTTTTTACCCGGTTTCCCCATTGTCTGCAAGCCTCATGTCGCTTGCGCCACTTGGCAGGTCGCCTAGGTGACATCAATATTAATTTTACGCCGCAAGCATCACAACCAACGATCTAACATCAACTTGACATAATTTTGATCGAGCATGTGTCCGTTATTTTCGACTACAAAAATAGGGATATTCAGTGAGTCAGCCAGTTCCGAGACACATTCTGGATTGCTCTGCCAATCATTTGCGCCCACATGAATTTCGCAATTTGCTGGCGCATTATAGTTTCCGCTTCCAATGAGACTTTGAAGCTTCCCTGCTCTGGGTGGAGAGAATGCTCTCAATCCGTCATCGCTTACAAAGTCCCCCACGATTGGCGACAAAAGCAATAACTTCCCTATGTATGAAGACATTTGTGACTGTGCATGAAGAAATAGGTAGGCGCCAAACGAATTTGCAATTACTTTTGAATTTACATCCCAGAACTTTTCTACCAAATCTCGCCTAACCGTTTCTATCTGATCAGCGAATTCAAGTTTTGCGAATTCTCCTATCGTTTCTCTTCCAAAAATAGATAGGCCTCGCCTTGCCAACTCTTTCCCGAGTCCTGCGTTGAGTTCGCCACCATATCCGGGAAGATAGTAGATATTATTTTTCATTTCTAAAAATGACTTAATTCTTGAGACGCATCTTGATCTTTTTTGAATTGGTGCTTTATGAAAATTAAAATCAAAGTCTTTGGCCTGCAACTGACTTTGGTAAGTACGGATAGATTTTTGCAGAGTAAATGACTTTATTGCACTTCTAGATATTAATTTAACGTTCAGAAATCGTCTTCCAGATTCCCGAGATACTGAATCCAATTATTGCCAATACAAGAGGGAACGTGAAAAGGAGTGTGGCTGAATACCATGCCCAATCCCATATTTTTATTGCGGAAAAAATACCTGCAACAGCTCCAGCAACAGGGATGTACCCTATGAGCACGGCTGCAATAATACTGGGCACCAATCGCCAATTTAAATAATCATTGAAAAATCCGACTATGGCAGCGACTTGTACTACTCCAATAGTGAAGTATCCAATTAATGCAGCAGTTAATAACGTTGAGCCCACTCCAGCAGAAAAAGTTTGCGCTGCAACAGATTTATAGTCGTTCAGCTCAACTAGGTCTTTATCAATTATTTCTACTTTTGGTTGAAATTCCTCAGATTTAATAATTGAGGTTTCACCTAATGGATAATTTAAAAGCCAAAGTGCAGCGAGTAAAAAAGATGAAAGGTAAATAAAAATTTTAATTACATAAATTTCCGGATTGTCTGTTTCATCAAATGATTCAAATATTAATTTATTTAAAAACTCCGCTGTAGATGAGGTGACGAGCGTTCTCCATACTAGCCCCCATGTCATGCCAATTAAAAATAATCCTGTGGGAGGAATTATTTCACCTCTTTTGATTAAGAAAATATGATTTTTTTTCAATGCCCTTGGAATAGCCAGCCGCAAGCAAAAAAAGTACACAAGAAATGCGATTGGAAAAATTACTACGGGTATTAATTCCCTATTAATTTTCCCTACTATAAAAATTGCAGCTGCTAGTGCTATTCCCACAATCCATCCGACAATAGACCACCCAACAATAGCTGTTGCGACATTTAAATATTTGAATTTGTTCATTTGGGTAAAAATACAATTTAAAATTTTTAGTCTTTTGGCAAAAGCTTTATTGCGTTCTCGTAGGCATCAAATGCAGCTTTTTCTGGCGCAACGTTTTCATCTGCTGTGTTGCTGGAATGCTGGGCGCTGTTGTCTTCTGTTGCTGTGAGATTTTTTGGGGGATTAGTTGGATTTGGGTCATTAATTATTGGCAGTCTTTTTTTAAAGAGGTTGGCTAATAATTGATCGCCCTTTGATCCAGATTTAATTAAATTAGTGACCTCATGAGTTTCTTGATGGTTTGTTAGATTTTGTTGGTTTTTGTTTTTCATGAGATTGGTTATTTTTAATTGCAGTTACGGGTTGAATATTCTCTTCAAGTTGCTAAACGAAACTCGGCGGACGAAGTGGGGTAACTCAAAAGGATGATTAGGCTTAACAATCCGATGGCTTACTTGTGAAGAGTTGTCTGATGAGACTTGTTCATTCACCGCGGCAATGAGGTTGCAATAATAATAATATTGCTTTGGGTGTTTGGGTATCATATCCCGTGGAGCTATAAGCGTCATCCCCCGATCATCGGTGGAATGCCACGAGCAAGAGACAAATTGAAGCAAAACCCTTTTCTGGGCGAGTTCGGGAAAGCTGTACGCTCTATCCGGCTTGAATCGGGATTTTCACAAGAGGCGCTGGCTGATCTCGCTGATCTCGATCGCTCCTACATGGGCGGAGTGGAGCGAGGCGAGCACAATATTGCACTCATAAATATTAAAAAAGTAGCAAGTGCCTTGGGTGTTTCGGTGGCTGAGTTAATGGCGAGGGCTAAATTGTAGTTGCCGCTGCATTTTTATTTCATGCTTGAAATGAAGTCTCTTATTGCAAGCGCCTAATTTTTTACTGGATTCTCCGAGATAAATTAATTTGCCGTCCATTCCAAGAAACGGTTGAAAGCACGTCCACCGATCACGGTTTGATTAAGCCCTGCTTTTTCGAAAATCCGATCCAAGACGTTTCTGCAAAAGCATCGTGCTTGGCTTTCAGCTGTCTGAATGTTCGCCAGTGCATCCACGCGGGCTTGCCGCCATCTGGGTTAGCTATCCCAGCTTCCCATTCAAGCCGTCGCCTGATCTTCTCAGCTCTTCGCATTGCTCGATCATCATTCGTTTCCCGCTGACACTGGTAGGCCAGATTGTGACAGTGTCGACAGGCAAATATTGAGCCGCCGAAGAGAATAGCCGCGCGGCGCCCACACCCTTTCGCCGGACAAAGGAACCATGCTCGCCGCCCTCCAAGGCTGCATGGCGTCCATTCTAGATAAACGGGATACTTCATTTCTTGCCACTCACCGCCATTGCTACTGGTTCGATAGCTGAGAATCACGCGATCTATTTCAACCCTGATGCTGATATCTGAAACTTTTTCACCATCGATCAACCATTGCCACTTGAAGAGTCGTCCTTGTTCCAGCATCCCATCGCGATTTAACCGCCGGATATCCAATGCACACATGTCGCTAGTTGTGGATTTTTCGCTATAGCTGCGTCCGCTTCCCCATCCGCCCATTTTCTTTTCTCCTAGGATTTACCGAAATCATTTGGCAAGTTTGTAGTATCGTTTTTACCGATTACTGCCGAATACCCTGCCGTTGCTGGCATTGCGCTGGTTTTGATGGTGTCCGGTTTCATGACCCCGCAAGTGCCTTAAACTCCAAACTCATGCCCAAATGTCCGCTCAATTTTTCGATCAAGGTGCGTTTCGTATTGGTTCAACTTTGCCAATTCGGGCGTATGCAGCCCATCCCGCTTTTTAATCCGTTGTTGGTTCTCGCGCCATGGGTACCGATTTATCGCGTGTGATCACCGCCGTGGCGATTAGGGCTTCAGCTTAAATGGTTCGAATCATTCAATTGCGTTCTGGATCAGTCCCGGCCATTGTTCCCGACTACGTCTCTTATGTGAATCTTCCACGCACGATGTGTAGCCTTTGCAGCGCCGGGGTAGGTCAGGGATTGGTTCGTAGTTGTGGGTCACCATAATCTCGCCGCGCTTATGAGGTTCGAGCATTGCTCGCCGGTGCACTAGTCATCAAGGTAAGGGTCAGGCTTAGGCAGTTCCGCCGCCGCCCGTGCGGTGAAATACTCTCTTGCATCCGCATCCCGCTGGCACTGTCCGATTACTTCGGCAATGGTTGCCGGGTCGGGTTCCTCAATCAGCGCGAGCCATGCCCGGATCAGTGTTTCCTCGTTGGCACTCAGTTGCGCTGAGGGTTGTCGGATGCTTGGTGTAAAGGGCTCCAAGCCCAGCGCATTGGGGTACTGCTTTCGAATCTCCGTGTACGTTGTCGGAGGAGCGGACGCGACTCTCAGCGGTTCACGATTCGGATAATGAATCAGCCACCAACGAGAAGGCGTTGTAGCATCGGCAACGCCGATTTGTTCACTAGCTGCGATCTGATACATCGGTGACTTTGCGACGTTGACAGTTGCGACCCTTGCGACAGTTCGCCCCTTTACCCCCTCTTGTGTCGAAAGAGTCGCAGGTGTCGTAGTCGCAATCTTCCCGGCCTGCTTCTCTCGAAGTTTGGATAACAGACTCATGGCGCCACCTCAAACAACGCAGGATTTATTTTGATGGTTTTCCGCCGCCTTTCTTGAATCACGCGCACACGGTCAAGCGCTTCCAGTTCCCGCAGTGCCCCTGCCAGCTTTTCCTTGTCGCGGATCGGGCCGAGTCGTTGCGCTTCGCGGGTCGAGACAAGGTGCGTCCGCTCCCGCCGGCAATACTCGATCAGCCAACCGTCTAGCCGCGCCGCGTCCGCCAGTTCCGCAGGTAGCGCAAGCTCCCCGAAGAAGCGCCGGGATTCGTGTAGGTGCCATGCCGCAATGAGGCTCGCACTCTCGAATGCCTCAAGGCCAATAGCACTACCCGCTCCCTCGAACATCTGGAACAGCGCCGC
>JACCDX010971879.1_pt1 | contig 14174 bp, 21 predicted proteins | sample 7449681 | NCBI WGS metagenome assembly JACCDX01 (sample SAMN15323450, study PRJNA562643) | freshwater metagenome | isolation source: river surface water | place: USA:Blue River Watershed | collected 2017-08-18
ACTAGTATTGGATTAGCATTAAATGGATTTATTCCCGTAAATGTTGTTCCACGGTGGAATTTTTTATTATGTGCTACTGATCAAATTGTAAATCATCTAGATAAATTACCGTTGATTAATCCCAACTGTAAGCCTAAAGTAATTATTCGTGTTGCAGTAGGTTCAGAGAAACCTGTGGATCCTCAAGAACAACATAAAGGAAATTTTTCCGAGGCTTTTCGCTTAATGTGTAAAACTATTGATATTATCGAATGTCGAACAGTTGAAGATATAATGCCAGCATATAATAAGGCTTATTTTCGCAATGATGGAAAAAGTACTATAATTGTTGAATTTCCGGATTATGGCAAATGAAAATTTTAATAACGGGCGCAAATGGTTTTATTGGAAATAATCTATTCAAACTACTATCAAAAAAATATACAGTAACTGGTGTATTTGGAAGAAAAGATATAGATCTAATAAAATTCGAACATGTTAAAGAATTGTTGAATAATAATTATGATATTGTAATACATTGTGCAACAGCGGGCAGATACGAAACTTCTAGTATCGATACACAGATACTTAGTGATAATTTAGAGATGTTTTTGAATTTTTCCTATTTAAAAGATAGATTCAAAAGATTCATTAACATTGGGTCAGGTGCTGAATTTGATTTATCAACAAATATTGACAACGTTTCCGAAAATGAAATATTCAATAGAACACCAACATTTAGTTATGGGCTAAGTAAAAATTTAATATCAAAACAAATATATAAACTTGATAATTTTTACACCTTAAGAATATTTGGATGTATTTCGACATCGGCGCCATCTAATACATTAATCTATAATTTTACAGAACAGGTTTCTCAAGGCCATACGTTTAAGTTAGTTAATGATAGATATTTTGATTTCTTTTCCATGGATGATTTAGTATCAGTAATTGAACACTATATAATCGAGGATAATCTAAAAAAAGATGTAAACTTAACATACGATAACAAAATCAAAATAAGTGATATATTAAAGTCATATTTGATTGATAAAAATCTATCCTCGAATTTATTAGAAATTGTAAGTGAGAGTGAAATAAATTATACTGGGAATAACAAAAGTTTAAATACAATGAATATTACATTGTCAGGTTTAGAAAATATCCTTAGGAAGATTAAATGAAAAAAGTTGTTTATGTAACAGGTTGTTTAGGATTTATTGGTTATTATGTAACAAAAAAATGTCTAGATGAGGGTTGGTATGTTATAGGTGTTGACAAAATGACGTATGCGTCTAACCCTAGCCTCTTGAGTGATTTAGAATACAGAGAAAGATTCAAATTTATTAAATCTGATATAAATGATTTGTCTAAATTATATGATTGCGACTACGTAATCAACACAGCAGCAGAAACCCACGTAGATAATAGTATTGTATCTTCTAATGTATTTTTGGAATCAAATATAAATGGTGTTCATAACTTATTACAATTGATACAACAAAAAAGTATATACAAAATGCCAACTCTATTGCATTTTTCTACAGACGAAGTGTACGGAGATATTGATATAGGCCAACATTCGGAAAAAGATCTATTGAAACCCAGTAATCCTTATTCTGCATCTAAAGCAGCAGCCGATATGTTAATTTTAGCATGGGCTAGAACATTTAACGTTCCGTATGTAATCGTTAGGCCTACCAACAATTATGGAATAGGTCAATATGTAGAAAAGTTGATTCCAAAAACATGTAAACATTTAATGTTAGGAAAAAAAATAGAATTACATGATCATGGAAAACCCAAAAGAACTTGGCTACATGTCGATGATACAGCAAATGCAATTATAACAATTATCAAACAAGGTGCTCGTAACGAAATTTTTAATATAAATGGTAATCACGAATGTCCTAATATCGATGTTGTTCAAAAAATATTAAAAAATATGTTGAATGAGGAAGACCCTACACCATATATCGAACATTATACTAGATCAGGCGGCGATGTAAGATACGCATTAGATGACACAAAATTAAAATCGTTAGGTTGGTACCCCAAATCAAATTTCGACCACGAACTAAAATTAATAACAGAATATTACTCAAAGAATTTCGTATGGTGAACTGATGTATATAATCAAGTTAGAGGATTATAAAAACTTTTTATCGAATATTGATGTCAATCAATATGATCTTTCTGAATCTAATTTTTATTTAGATAGAATTAAAACACGCAGATTGTTATTAATCTGTAATGAGCATAGTGAAGTATCAACAATTGTTAAAAAGCTAGCTGATGATTATCCAGAGTATGAATTTTTATTAACATATAGATCCGATATACAAAAATCTAATGTAACATATATCAATGATCTTTGTAAAAATGATATAGACATTCCTGCATCAATATTTTATCTAAGTAAATATGCACAGATTATAGTAGGTTCTAATAGTAGCTTCTTTTATCACTGTTTTAATAAATCTAATCTGTCCAGCAGAGATCATATATTCATTCATTACGGAGATATTGATCTAGAAACAATTGTAAAAGAAAATCAATATTCTACAACCTTTTTTTGGTCAAAAGGATATAATTATTCTGACCTTGAATCGCACATACTCAAACATATTCAACCCATCAGTGTAATTACTTGGTTCTCGGATATGAATCGAAAAATAAAATACAAATTTAAGAATCACAATACGATAAAAAGTATATTTTCAATTGGCTGTGAAGATATATTAGCATTGTCATTAACTAGAAAAAAATCTCAAGAACACACATATTTAGAAATTTTGGGTAATCATCCGTCTTATACAAACAATACATATACATTATCGAAAACTTTTAATTGGCAGGGAGTATCTCTAGAGATTAATAAAAGTCTAAAAACGGAATGGAATTATTACCGCCCCGACGATACCGTTTTATATATTGATCCATTTTTGATAAATTATGAGGAATTATTTCAACAATACTATAAAAATAAAAATATAGATTATCTATGTTTCACACTTGATTCGAATTTCTATGTACACGAATTATTGAAAATGATATTCCAACAAAATATTGAGTTTGGACTTATTACTTTTTTGACGGTACACGAAACTAATAGAACAATCACCGATGAAGTTAGAAATCTGTTGATAAATGCAGGTTATACTCCTATAGTCAAAGATGTGAATTTACCATGGATAACCGGAGATCTCAGACCTGTAGAGGATTGGTGGGTGAACTTAAAATTGGTTGATGCCGAAGTAGCTTTGGATATAAAGTCTAGGGGCAAGGATTCAAAACATCCCATTCATTTGTTGTTTAATTAGGCAAAGCTTTCACTCTTGCTTGACCAAAAATCGTTGATACTTTCAAGTGTATATGTTACAATAGTATATACATTGTAACACACATAGGTGACGATAATATGTCAATGCATCTCCATCATCCTTCTCTTAGTTTCTCCGGCAAGAAAAAAGGCAAACAAAAGTTTCGATCAGCGGCTGATGCACAAAGAGCACGAGAGCTAGAACAATCTTGGAATGACCTCAAGAAAAAACACGGTGTGGTAGAATCAAAATCTACTCGAAAAAATATTGTTTCTCCGGTAGTAGTTGTAACACCGCCTGTGCATCGAGTCGAACAAGTAAAACCCAAGAGTCTCAATTCATGGATAACTGGTGCTGTCAGCAGTAAGCCTACTCAACAGTACACAGGTGACCAGATGGTTGGTCTTACTGTTATTCACAAGAGTTGTATTCAGCCTGTATTCAACAAGGAAGCGGCAGTAGATGCCGCTAAGATGCGCCGCGGCTAATTGTTACTGTAAATTGGTAGCCGAGTACTCTGAATCTAACTAAATATTTGAATGAACTTATCCTTTAGTGAAAAATTTATTGCATATCTAGCACTTGTAAGTGGACTAACTATTTCTGTAGTCGCAGAATATTACAGTATTCTGGGACTTACTACCATATTTCCTGCGGCCGTTATACCCGTTGTTATAATGGGTATAGTATTAGGAATCGGTAAAATCACTGCTACTTTATGGCTAAAGCAAAATTGGGATATAGCACCGTGGTCATTGCGTGTATACCTGAGCACAGCCATAATAATTCTCATGTTAATAACCAGCATGGGTATCTTTGGTTTATTATCAAAAGCTCACAGTGATCAAAGCTTAGTCAGTGGCGATGTATTAGCAAAGATTGCAATATATAATGAAAAGATTAAAACAGCAAAAGAGAATATTGAAGCTGACCGCAAACAACTCAAACAAATGGATGAGGCTGTTGACCAGGTCATGGCACGAAGCACAACAGAAGAAGGCGCATCACGCTCCAATGCTATTCGTAAGGCTCAAGCCCGCGATAGGAGTGCTTTGGCCAAGAACATTGAAGCCAACCAGAAACTTATTGCAACTCTTAACGATGAAGCCGCACCTCTACGAGCAGAAATACGTAAAGTCGAAGCTGAAGTAGGTCCATTAAAGTATATTGCAACATTTGTCTATGGTGAAACTGATAACACGATTTTAGAAAAAGCAGTTACATGGGTCATTATTATCATAGTGTTTGTATTCGATCCACTGGCTGTTATTTTGCTTTTAGCCAGTCAGATCAGTTTTCAAAACTTTAGAAATAGGATCGATGTTGCACCGATAGAAGAAAAAATTGAAAAACCCGTGGAGGGCGACAACCCGTCAGAGACTGGTCCGGTCGTAGACGTTGATCAGGAACTCATTGTCGCAAAATCTGTCGAACAATTTGATATAACAAAATATCCGTATCTATTCAAAGTACCTACAAATAGACATCCGCCGGGAATAGAACCTGTCGGTCCTATGGTATATAATTCTAAGATCAAAGATACGGATACAGGTCGCAGTAGTTCCGAAACATTAATAAAAGAAAGAATTGCCAGAGAAAGAGCATCCAAAGTTTCCTTCTATGTTAATCAAGCTAAAGAAGGAAGAATGGATCTTAGCGAAATACCCGAAGAATTCTTAGCCGAAGTTAAATCAAGAGTATAAAATGAACGGAAAAATTACATTAATCACTCCTCCTGATTTTTTTGAAAATCTTAATACAAGTATTTTATTTGTGAATCTTTCAAACGACGATCAAGATACAATCAGTAAATATCTAGTAGATTTAGAATTTGATAAAAATCTAAACTTTTATGTATTCGGTAACGAAACAGACATACCTTGGTTGTTATACGCATTTAATAAATGTGATTACAAATATGTTAATTTTGACAATGGATCATCATTGATATCTACTCTAGGCAGTTATTTAATGGCTAAACCTAACTCATATTATTCATCATCGGATAGTAACTTGATTGCAATGTATTCTCATATCAATCAAAATAAAATAAAAAATGTTATTTCATTTTTAGAAAGAGTTATTTATGACCAAAGTCAATAATGATCATTCGTGCAGTTTTTGTAATAAAAACAAGGAAGACGTCGAAAAATTAATTGTCGGCGAAGGTGCGGCTATATGTAATAATTGCGTAGATTTATGTATAAACATTCTTGACGAAGAAAAAATAAAAAACTTTCCTGTTGATCACAAATCAATAAATCCTACAGAATTAAAAGATTATCTTGATCAATATATCATAGGACAAGACGAAGCCAAAATAGCATTAAGTGTTGCAGTTAGCCAACATTTTAAAAGAATTCATCACCCTAATAAAGATATTCATTTAGAAAAAACCAATGTATTATTGTTAGGACCAACAGGTTGTGGAAAAACTTTCTTAGCACGAAAAATTGCAGAATATTTAGATTTACCTTTTGCAATTTGTGATGCAACTGGAATTACCGAGGCCGGATATGTAGGCGACGATGTTGAAAGTATTTTAACTAGATTGATCAATGTAGCTAACGGTGATATAGAAAAAGCTAGTAAAGGTATTGTTTACATTGACGAAATTGATAAAATTGCTAGAAAAAGTGAAAGTGTATCTATTACTAGAGATGTCAGTGGTGAAGGTGTACAACAAGCATTGCTAAAAATGATTGAAGGCAGTGTTATGCGAGTACCAAATTCGGGTAAACGTAAACATCCTGGAAACGATATGCTGGAGATTGATACAACAGGTATATTGTTTATATGTGGCGGAGCATTCGTAGGGTTAGATAAACTTATAAATAATCGTCTAGCAGAAAAGAGTATAGGATTTGCGGCAAAGATTAACAATACCACAGAAGATGTAAATCAATATGAAAAAGTCACAACAAAAGATCTGATTCAATATGGATTCATTCCTGAATTTATAGGAAGATTTGGTCTTATCACTTCTGTTGAGGAACTATCTACTGATGATTTAGTTAAAGTGTTGGGAAGTACTAAAAATAGTTTAATTAAACAATATCAATATATATTTAAATTAGATGGTTTAGAATTAGAATTTCAAGAAACAGCACTTAAGAAAATTGCATTAAAATCTAAAGAACTTAAGACCAATGCTAGAGGTTTAAAGAATATAATTGAAAAAATATTATTACCGTATCAATTCGACGCTATTAACCTTGTAAAACGCGGTCTTAATAAAATTATTATAAGTACAGAAGCGGTAGACGGAAATGCCGCAATATTGATTTTTGATAAAAAAGTAAAAAATGAGAAGTAATAAAAATAAACCATTAAGGGGATCTACTGTAATAGTCGGAGAAATGCCGGTTGAAATTGCAATACGAAAGTTTAAACAACGTGTTGATGATTTGGGTATTTTGGAAATCGTTAAGAAAAATACGCATTACGAAAAACCTACTACGGAACGTAAAAGAAAAAAAGGTGCTGCAAAATCTAGATGGCAAAAGAAACTCAGGGATCAACAACTACCTAAGAAAATGTATTGATTATTACTATTAATTTTGCTATAATTAAACTTAACTGAAAGTTATATATGGCAAAATCCTTAATGGTCGATTTAGAAACGTTGGCAGTCAGTCCAAGAGCTGTTGTGCTAACCTTAGGAGCAGTTACATTTGACCCAACTAGTCAAGGGATCATAGATCAACTATATCTCCGGATAAACATAGATGATCAAGATGCATTAGGAAGAGAAATAGATCCTAATACACTAGAATGGTGGGGTAAACAAGATCCTATTATTATAGAAGAAGCATTTGGTGCCGAGAATCGAATTCCTTTAACTGTTGCCATGGATCGTTTTCATAAATTTGCATGGGGGTGTAAAGACTTTTGGAGTCACGGTGCAACATTTGATCTTGTGATTATCGAAGATATATTGCGACAACTGAATAGACCCTTGCCCTGGAACTATTGGGCCTTAAGAGATACTAGAACTTTATTCGACTTAGGATTTGATCCAAAAATGCCACAGAATAGCAAACATGATGCATTGCAAGATGCTATTAGACAAGCAATCGGTGTTCAAAATGTTTATGCAGAAATAAAGAAAATCAAATAAAATGGCTTCATTTACTGATTACTTTAAAAATAAAGAAGTCAAGAATACTTGGCATTTAGGAGATAGAGTATTTGGCAAATGGAATAAAATTCCATTTGTTGGTACTGTGATGATAGAAAATATGATTTCAGAAGATGAAGGGCGCAGAGTAATAGTCAGTCTCGATCTTCCTTTAAACTATAAAAAAGAGTATCTGACTATTGTAACTGTTAAAGTCAAAGACTTAAAAAAATTAACAATGCTTACCTGAAGGATCAAATTGATCTAACAAATTCTCACAAAGCCATTTTGCTAATCGTTGTCTCCAAGATGGACTAGAACAACACCATCTTTTTAATCTTGTTGTAACCAATGTTTCTTTTGGAATTTCTAAGAATATAAATGATATAACAAATACATTAACAAATGTGTCAAGAATATATCCTATAAACAAAACAGGATATCCTAATATTTTTGAAGCAAGTGTCAATTGTTGATCATCCCTAGCTCTCTTCAATGCCATCACCGCTAAGTAAAAAATCCATAAAAACCAAACAGATAAGATTAAAAATAATAACGTACCCGTAGTAATTATTCCAAAAATTTCAATTGATTGAAGATTTTCGATATATTGTATAATGTTTTGCATGGTCATTTTTCTATCCTCTGTACTATTTATTTGACATTGGAATAATTTTGTAGTATAATATATTTTTCGAAGAATAAATTATGACTAAAATTACTTTAGTTTCGGACCTTCATCTTGAATTTGACTATCAAGAACTGCCCGGTGGCGAGGTTCTTATCCTTGCGGGTGACATCTGTGAAGCAAGATCATTCAAGAAACAATTTCATTCTACTAGAGTAACCGATGCGAATCCGGGTACATATCGCTACTATGATTTCTTCTATAAAGAATGTGCCAAATATGATCGAGTTTTTTATGTTATGGGAAATCACGAACATTATCACGGTAGGCTTGATCGTACCAAAACTGAACTAGAAGAAATTCTTCCTAAGAATGTTCGTATTCTAGAAAAAGAATTTGAGATTTACAATGGAGTTTTGTATCTCGGAGCCACGCTTTGGACCGACTGTGATCGCGGAAATCCTATTTCTCTGCATCAAATTAAATACGGAATGAATGATTTCCGATATATTAAAAATCATTATGTAAATAAAAATGTTTATTATAATCTTACACCGGAACATACCATTGATGTACACAGAAGCACTCTTAAATACTTTCGAGAAGTGTTGACTGAACACTCATCTATGCCTTGTGTAGTGATTACACATCATGCACCTTCGCATCTCAGTATCCATCCTAGGTATATAAATGCTCCAACGAACGGTGCATATGTTAGCGACTTGAGTAATTTTATTTTGGATAACGAAAACATTCGAGTTTGGGTACATGGACACAATCATGACCAATTCAGTTATCCAATTGGCAAAACACAAGTCATGTCTAACCCTAAGGGATACGTGGGTCATGAGGATACAAGTGAATTCGATCCTGGCTTTTTCTTTAAGATCGATGGATGAGAAAAGATCCGAATGAAGGCATCGAAGATTGGGCAGAGCGTGTTCGAAAATACGAATTAGGATACGCTCTGCAACAAATTGCTAAAGGAGCGGACGTTAATTTGGTACTCGAGGCCATGGCGATGAGAATACAAAATAAAATCTTACATCCTATTTTCATGGAGATCAAAAAAAATTCATCATAATATGTTAAATAGGTACTTAATTGTGATAAATAATCATTGTAATATAGTTGACAAAAAAATGCATACGCATTAAACTATATTACGATAGCAGAAGACCTAATCAGGCTTCACGTCATATCTTACTTTATAAGGAGAAATAATTATGACTAATCATCAACTTACACGTTTTGACACAAATGCTCTAAATAGGGCACTTCTTGGATTTGATCAACTCTTTGACAATTTTGAACAAAGATTTGGTAACCAAATCAACAACAACTATCCTCCGTATAACGTCATTAAGCATGACGAAAATACATATGAGATTGAAGTTGCGGTTACCGGATTCCAACAAAATGAAATCACAGTGGAAATTGATCAAAATCAATTAATTGTGAAAGGACACAAGGATCGACAAGACCTTGGAGAATCGTCTTATCTACATAGAGGTCTAGCTACACGCGATTTTACTCGTTCGTGGACATTGGCTGAACATATGGAAGTAGGACAAGGTTCTGTTAAAAATGGTGTTTTGACTATCGAGCTCAAGAGGGTCATACCCGATTCACTCAAACCAAGAGTATTAAAACTCAAGTATGAGTAATTAAACCTCGGGGGATAAAAATCCCCCGTTTCATTAATCAAGAAATTCTATTATGTCAACAGATCTGGTTATAGAAAAAAAGAAAACAACTAGCAGAAAAATCGAACAACCTAAAAAATACAAAGTTGTAATATTCAATGATAATGTTACACCTATGGATTTTGTAGTTATGCTGTTGGTTTCTATGTTTCGCCATAGTGAACAAAGTGCCGTTGATATTACTATGACTGTTCATAATACTGGCAGTGGTATTGCTGGAATTTATAGCCACGAAATTGCAGAACAAAAAACAATCGACGCTGTTCAATTATCGAGATCAAATGGATGGCCATTGATAATCAAAGTAGAGGAAGCATGACTTTAAAAGAACAAACAGCCGAAAAACATTCTACGGCTGAATCAACACCATTTATGAAACTGGTGTTCAAACAAAAATTACCGACAAATATTTGGGCAGACTTCACATATCAAAAAAGTCTCATATATAATGGTATAGAAGGAGTAGCCGGTTCCCTTGGCCTTTTAAAGGATCTTCCGGATATTCAACGTGCATTTTATCTTTACCAAGATTATAAGAGTTTAACGGATAATCAAATCAAACATACATATCGTCAAGTCGCAATCGACTATTACAAATATATCCTTTCGCTTTCTGACAAACCGAATAAAATAATGGCACACTTATATGTGTGGCATATGGGCGATTTATATGGCGGTCAAATGATTAAAAAAATCATGCCCGGCAATAATCAAGCACTAACATTTAAAGATGCAGAAACTCTAAAATCAGTTATGCGATCAAAATTAACAGATGACATGGGCGAAGAAGCCAACATAGCCTTTGATTGGGCAATTAAACTATTGAATGACTATGACCTCAGTGGTGTGGAATAAAATAACCGAACTAGCAGCTCGAATAGAATCAAAATTTGACAATAGTGGCTCTAGAGTTATTGGACACGAAAAAGAATACGATTGGTATAATGCAATCTATACCTCAACCAAATATAGAAGAGCACATATCGAAATAGTTGATCATAGAGACAATTATAAGATTTATATCTTACACTCTACAGTATTTCCACATTTTAATGATCCTAGCCCTATATGGGGCTTCGACGTTATCTGTGGCCCAAACAAAATAACAGGGGCATTCCATGATTTCAGTTGGGCAGGAGATAACTCAAATACCATGCATAAATGGTTCGAAGAAACAGTGGGTAACTTGATTTGGAATAAACCTAGACAACTACCTCAATGGGCACAGGCAATTTTTAGTCCCTCGATGATCGCCGCTGGAAATTTACAGAATGAATCTGAAATAGATCAACTATGTAATATTGCACTAACCACCTTGGATTATTATTTGGCCAACGTAGGATTGTCTCAGGAAAGTGGTTCGGATTACCATATGGCCCAGAATCGCTATTGTCATTATCAAAAACAAAATCCACAGGTAATTCAAAGTATGATGGCAATGGGCATAGAAAAATCTGTTATTGAACGTTTTGTAAACGAAGTTTTATTTCCCGAAATAGATTAATGTAAGACTAGACATTATCATTTATCTATAGTATATTAAATAATTATTAAAGAAATACATTTATATGAAAACACTGTTATTTTGCACTGCATATGCCGATACACTAGAACGTTGGGAAGATCTACATAGCAGATGGATCAACTCCGTTGAATCAGGTCATTTGAATATAGACAAAATTTTAATTCCTGATGATGGTAGTCCATATATTCCAGAATGGGAAGATCTTGCTTATATTAACGAAGGTGAATTAACTGATCAAGAACCAGATGAACGAGCAGTAATCTATAAATTTAAGAATAGACTAGGCCGCCCATCGATATATAATCAAGTTGGTTGGTATAGATCGTTTGCTTTTGCAGGTATGTATGCAAAGAAATTTGGATATCAAAGAGTAATACATCTAGAAGCAGATGCATTTTTGATTTCAAAACGTATACAAGATTATATGAATAATTTCACTGATGGATGGGAATCTTTTTGGTGCCAAAGACATCAAATACCGGAAACAGCTATTCAAGTAATAGCTGGAGAAAATTATATAAATGAATTTGCAAAATTTTGGGATATTCCATATTCAAGGTTTGAAGGACAACCTCCCGATCCTGGCGTTGAGCAAGGAGAATCATACTTACCATATAAGACAAATAAAAGTTTTATAGGCGATCGATATGGTGAGGACGAAATTAACACTCATGTTCCTTTGGCTGCTGATTATGCATGTCAAATACAACCAACAACTTTTGCTTGGTGGTTAAATAACTGAATTAATCAAAAATACCACATTTTTAGGTGTTGACAAGAAAGATAAATAAATATACAATCAGCGTTAAGTTAGATAGATAGTTGAAAGATAACTTTTTTATCCAAAAAGACAAAAAAGTGTTGACAGCGAGACTAAATAACTATACAATAGATGCATGCGTTAGAGATAGCGCAGTAATTTTTGAAAGTAAACGAGAGAAAAACATGAACTTTAGTGCGAATCATTCATATCAATTACAAGCCAAACAGGCAGGCTTTATGCCCACCTATTGGTCTGCGATTGAAAGTAATGATCGTACACCAGAGATCATGGGGTCCCCGGAGACCAAAGTGTAAGTAAACACTAACAAACTCCAAAGGACCCCAGGATTAACAACCCTGGGGTTTTTGTTTATATAAAGGAAAATGACAGAAAGTATTATTGAACAATTTTTGAAACAGAGTAGAGCTTACTTTGGACAGCCATCGTAAGTTGCTCAAAAGTGTGATAGGGAACGCGACCCTGCTGGGCACTTAAAACATCTGGCTATTAATGAGGGCGGACCCCCGGATGAGAAGCCTGTGGAGAGAACGCAGGTGGTAAAATGGGGATAGTAAAGCATATATCTGCTGACGATATAATTGTTGGCAACGCAAAGATAAAGCGTGATGTGTGCTTTACTATACACATTCTTCTTTCCGCCCCTGACGCGGCCAAAACGCATAGCGGAGAATGTGTGTAACAAATTCGGAGCCCTTTCCCGCTTGCGGTCTGTAAAATCGTAGCCATAATAAGGTGGGTGGTGGCAAGAGGTTCGATTCCTTAGGGCTCCACCAAACAATATCGCGTTGGACTTCTGGGTTAGGTCATCACCCTTTCAAGGTGACTAGGCGGGTTCGATCCCCGTACGCGATACCAAATATAGGTTCCATCGTCTACCGGCTAGGATAGCGCCCTGTCACGGCGCAGGAACGGGTTCGACCCCCGTTGGGACCGCCAAAATATGGGCTGCTAGTATAGGGGGAATTACATCGGCTTTGCACGTCGAGGATCAGGGTTCGAGTCCCTGGCTGGTCCACCAATTTTTAGGATGCTTACAGCAAACTTTATACTTTTTATTTGGAAAAAAGCAAAAAAGCATCCTGTTGTATTATAGACCTTTCGTATAGTGGCTTATTATACTCGGCTCTTAACCGATGAGACGTGGGTTCGAGTCCCACAGGGTCTACCAGAAAGGAAAATCATGAGTTCTTTAAAAGATAGAGTAAGTAAAGGTAAGGTTGTAAAATTTATTCGTTTTCAAAATAACGAACTTTGGTATCAATGTGAAGATGGATTTGAATTTCCTATCCATGTTTCTGATACAGGAAACGCTGAATTTAAAAACCAAGATGCTGCTTTATTTTTCATGCGTTGGATTCGTAAACACATGGAAATGATTGAACAAGCAAGAAACGAATAATTAATATCTCCGTATGGCGTAATCAGGTAGCGTGGCGCGTTTGGGGCGCGGTGGTCTAGGTTCAAATCCTAGTACGGAGACCAGAGTACTCCCTATTGTGTACTGTGCGTTTCACAATAGGGGAAGGGAGAAGGCACAGTTCTCCCGAGAGTTTCTATTCCGCTCGTGGTGGCATGGTGAAACCCCCTGGCTGTTAACCAGAGAGCACGAAGGTGAGCGAGGTTCGATCCCTCGGAGCGGAGCCAAAAATAATTCACCGTAGGCATGGTAGCCCCGGCGATGCGCGCAGCCGGTGAGGTTCGAGTCCTCTAGGTAAGTCAGGTTCGACTCCTGAACGGTGAGCCCATATTGAAGCACATTGTTCGAACCCGAATCAGCAATGGCATTGCAAAGGTTTAATTGCATAGTGTGCTTCAATATGGTAAATAGGGTCTTGCTCACTAGGTCCGTCAAGAGCAAGCAATGCCAGCAGGACGGATCTGAGATAGCGAAGGAAAGTGGGCAGAGGCTGGCTTCCATATTGAAGCACATTCTAAAACATAAAGATTTAGGATCATCAACAGGTACTTTCAGCATATCTGCGAGTGTGTTTCAATATGGTATGGTGAAACAGGTAAACACGGTCGTGGACAAGCCAATACGGACAGTCATTAGCAATACGATGCTAGTCTCGCACTCATGGCAAAAACTGATCGGAATAGCCAGTGCGA
>JACCDX011813814.1_pt1 | contig 14162 bp, 10 predicted proteins | sample 7449681 | NCBI WGS metagenome assembly JACCDX01 (sample SAMN15323450, study PRJNA562643) | freshwater metagenome | isolation source: river surface water | place: USA:Blue River Watershed | collected 2017-08-18
GTGTGGAATATCAAAGAGGTCAATACATTGGAAATTCCAGAGTCATTTCATCGGGTTCTGCAAATAACAATATCGATTTTGATAATATTGTTGCCAATACAAATTATGTGGTGAGGGTGTTTAGCTTCAATGGTTATGGTTCTTTTGTCAATTATTTAACCACTGATCCACTTACTACATCTATTACAACACCCGGGTTAAATGAAGGGTCCTATTATGGTTCTCTGACATCGGCAGATACATTGTTGGTTCAAAAGTTGAAAGCAATTGTAAGACCTCATCGTCAAATTTATTATTCAAATTTCGCCTCATATATCATCAGCAATTTTGAAGCGAGAGATACAACCGATGGAAAACAATTGTTGAGTTGTTTTTATTCAGGATACAATTATAAGTTCACACCACCATTTAAGTTTGATACAATGTCGAGAGAACATTGTTACCCTTCTAGTTGGATGGGGGAGAGTAGTCAAGATAGTGCCAATTACAGCGATTTACATATATTGTTTCCTGTAAACCAGAACAAAGTAAATGCGGTTAGAAGTAATTATCCAATGAACGATTTAAAAACTGTAACGACCAGTTTTTATGGTGGTAAATTTGGAACAGATAGCGCTGGTGAGTTCGCCTATGAACCAAGAGATTTTGCAAAAGGCACTGCTGCAAGAGCAAATTTCTATGTCTGTGCAACATATAATAGACCTGGAAAAGCATTCACGATTCCTACAGACAATCAATTCCTTGGAATGAATCAAGATCAAAATGTTCTGAAGCGTTGGAATAAGAAATTCCCTCCAACCAACTGGGAAATTGCTCGTACAGAGTATATCGCGCAAAGTACAGTTCAAAATAATCGAAATCCTTTTATTGATCATCCGGAATGGGCATGTTTCATCGATTTTAGCAACATGAAATATATCCCCGGTGGAAATTGCGGGGAAGTGAAACCTGTGGGCGCTGTCAGAAAAACAAAAGCTGTTTCCATCAATGTTTATCCAAATCCAACAGCAAATCAATTCAATGTTGATCTGTCATCATTCAAAGGTCAAGCAGTGAATGTGTATGTGCTCGATTTCTATGAGCGTACGGTTTTTGAAACCAATACTTCTAGCAAAAGCATAGAGTTAAATACCAACAATTGGGCTTCGGGTAATTATTTGTTGTTGATTCGTTCAAGCGATGGAACAACTGCTGCGCAAAATATTGTGAAGCAATAATCATCATTCTCATTTTTTTTGAGGGATAATGGGTTTCCATTATCCCTTTTTTATGCAATTCCATTTTCCTGTACATTTATCGAATTGTGTACGTGTATTCCCGAATTTTGCTGATTTAAGGTTACTTTTGAAACTTAATTAAATAGAACCTCTACAACATGGATTTTAATTCAGTTATTCTCAAAAATCAAATCAATCAATGGCTCGATGAAGATGTTGGTCCTGGTGATTTTTCCTCTCTTGCTTCCATTGATGATTCCGCATTGGCTGAATCAACTTTACTATTGAAGGATAGTGGCGTTGTTGCTGGATTAGAATTGGTGAAAATAATTTTTAATGTAATCGATAGTTCGATTCAAATCAACGTTTTAGCTGAAGATGGTGTCTATTACGAAAAAGGAACCATTTTGGCTACTGCTTCAGGAAATGCTCAATCTTTATTAAAAGGCGAAAGACTTATGTTGAATCTAATACAGCGTTTGTCTGGTATTGCAACTCAAACCAAAGTTGCGGTTGACTTGGTGAAAGGTACGGGTGTGAAATTATTGGATACTAGGAAAACCACGCCAGGCTTGAGGCAATTAGAAAAATGGGCCGTAACTATGGGTGGAGGATATAATCATAGAATTGGTTTGTATGACATGATTATGCTCAAAGACAATCATATTGATTCTTCCGGAGGCATTGAAGTTGCAGTTCAACGTACGAAACAATTTTTAGTAGATAAAAAATTAGATTTAAAAATTGAGGTTGAAACTCGAAATTTGGATGAAGTCAAACAAGCCTTGAATGTTGGCGTAGACAGAATCATGCTCGATAATTTTACCCCTGAGGGTTGTAAAGTTGCGGTTGAACTCATAGGAAATCAATGTGAAACTGAGGCTTCTGGTGGAATTGGCTTGCATAATTTAAAAGATTACGCCCTTTCTGGCGTTACATATATTAGTTTGGGTTACTTTACTCATAGCGTAAAAGCCCTTGATATCAGTTTTAAAACAAAATTAAAATCCTAAAGCGTATGAAAATGATTGATTTAAGAAAGATATGCATTGTAGTAATTGCATTTTTTGTAAGTAGCAGTGCTTTGGCTCAAAAAGCAAAGCGAAAAACTGTCCCTCAAAAGAAAAAAGCCACCGCAACTGAAGTGAAAACTGAAGTGAAATCACCTGTAACTGAAGTAAAGGAAGAATCAAAAGGGTTCAAATGGTATGGTTTTGAGGAGGGTTATAAAAAAGCCATTGCTTCGAATAAAATTTTGTTGGTGGATGCATACACTGAATGGTGTGGTTGGTGTAAAGTAATGGATAGGGAAACTTACACAGATCAAACTGTTTTGGCTGAGTTAGAAAAGGATTTTATATGCGTGAAATTTAATCCTGAGATCGATAAAAACTATGTTTTTGGTGACCGAACAATGGATGGAAGAACACTTTTGTTGTGGCTTGGTCATGGTGAATCTGGAGGGTTTCCTACAACTTATTTTTTATTGAACCCCAACAAGAACGATTCTAGATTCAATCAGCCTGGATATTATCCACCAGCAGAGTTTTTAAAGTTATTGGAAAACGCAAAATTGAATAGAATAAAAATATAATGAGGCGTCGTTCAGCGAAATTTAAATTAATAGATAACCTTGAAATAACCGCAGCTGTAGCTGAGGGACATTGTATAGGAAGAGTTGATAATCAGGTTGTATTTGTAAAGTTTGCGGCTCCTGGAGACATAGTAGATGTTCAAATAGTTGCAAAAAAGAAGAATTTTCAGGAAGGAAAGATTCTCAATTTTCACAAAAAATCTGAAAAGAGAATAGAACCTTTTTGTGATCATTTTACAGTGTGTGGTGGTTGTAAATGGCAACATTTGAGCTATGTTGATCAATTAGAATTCAAGCAACAACAAGTAGTAGACAATTTAGAGCGTATTGGTGGTGTGAATGGGTTTGAGGTGTTGCCAATTTTGGGAAGTCAAAAAACCACCGCATACAGGAACAAGTTAGACTTAACATTTTCAGACAAAGCTTGGGTTACCACATTTAATAAGCATGAGCAATTGGAAAGTGATAAACCAAAAGCCTTAGGTTTTCATATTCCAGGGAGATTTGATAAAGTTCTCGACGTGGATTATTGTCATTTGATGCCAGCTTATGTGAATGAAATACAGCGAGGAATCCGTCAGTTTTGTTTGGATCATGCAATTACCTTTTTTGATATCATTACCCAAGAAGGGTTAATGAGAAATTTATTGGTGAGATGCAATAGGAAAGGAGAGTGGATGATCGTGATTTCGTTTCATCAAAACAATCAAGATGCAATACAATTGGTGATGAATTTTATCAAAAACTCATTCCAGAATATTGTATCATTGATGTATGTGATCAATGATAAAAGGAACGATACTCTCAATGGGCTTGAAGTTCAACTGTTTAGTGGAGTTCCTTATTTGACTGAAACCCTCGGCGATAAAACCTATAAAATTCAAGCTCAGAGCTTTTTTCAAACCAATAGTGAACAAGCTGAGGTTTTATATGATGTAACGAAAGATTTTGCCGGTTTAACAGGATCTGAATTGGTTTATGATTTGTATACTGGAACTGGAAGTATTGCTTTGTATGTGGCGGATAAAGCTTCAAAAGTGGTTGGAGTTGAATACGTTGAAGAAGCAATTATTGATGCAAAAGAAAATGCGAAGATGAATGATATCCATAATTGTGTTTTTTTTGCTGGTGACATGAAGGATATTCTCACATCAGATTTTATTCAAGAGCATGGTAAGCCTGATGTTGTAATCACGGACCCACCGAGAGATGGAATGCATCCGAGTGTGATTCAGAGGCTTTTAGAGGCAGAACCTCATAAAATTGTATATGTAAGCTGTAATCCTGCAACACAAGCTCGCGATACTAAATTGTTAAGTGAAAAATATCAATTGGTGAAAATTCAACCCGTCGACATGTTTCCGCACACGCATCATGTTGAAAACGTGGCTTTATATAAATTAATATCTCAGTGAGAATAATGGCTGAATAAAAGAGAAAGGCGCTTTAAAAAAAGCGCCTTTCTCTTTTATTTTTCGCTTTTTGCGAAAAGATTATGCAAAGCTTTTTGCAATAATTTCGGCTTGTTCAGCGTCGTGAACTTTTTTGAAACCGGTTGCTGGTGAAGCACTGCTTTTACGACCGATATAATGAAGTTTAACAGGGAAATCATAACGGTGTAAATGTAACCATGTTCCTTGGTTTTTAGATTCTTCCTGTACCCAGCAGAATTCAGCACCTTCATATTTTGTGAATATTTCTGCCATTTTCCATTCAGGAAGTGGGTACAGCTGTTCAATTCTCACGATCGCAATATCTGTGGCATTTTGAGTTTCTTTTTCTGCCAATAACTCGTAATATATTTTTCCTGTACAGAACAATACTCTTCGAACTTTTTTAGATACGTTGTTATCGTCTATGAGTTCTTGGAAAGCACCATTTGCAAGTTCGTCGAGGTGGCTCACACATTTAGGGTGACGGAGTAAGCTCTTTGGTGTCATTACAATCAAAGGCATGGTGAAATCTCGCTTCAATTGGCGTCTTAATGCATGGAAATAGTTTGCTGGTGTGCTGCAATTGAGCACCTGCATGTTAGTTCCAGCACAAAGCTGTAAATAGCGTTCTGGGCGCGCAGAACTGTGCTCAGGTCCCTGTCCCTCATTGCCATGAGGCAACAACATGGTAAGCCCGCTAAATTTGTTCCATTTGGCTTCTGCTGAGGCAATAAACTGATCGATAATTATTTGAGCACCGTTTGAGAAATCACCAAATTGTGCTTCCCAAAGTGTAAGTCCATTTGGAGTGGTGGTGCTGTAACCGTATTCGAATCCAAGAGCAGCATATTCGCTTAAAAGCGAATTGAATACACTGAATTTGGCTTGTTTCTCATCGATATTGTTCAATGGAGTATATTCAGTTTCTCCAACCTCTTGTTTAATTACAGCATGACGATGAGAGAAAGTACCCCTTTCAACATCTTGTCCTACCAAACGAACTGGATGCCCCTCATTCAATAAGGTGGCATAAGCCAATAGTTCACCCATAGCCCAATCTATTGTTCCATTTTCGATCATCTTTTTGCGATCATTGAATAGGTTTTGAACTTTTTTAATGGGTAGGTTGTTTTCGGGAATGGTAGATATTTTTTCACCAATCTGCTTCAAAGTCTGAATGTCAACTTTTGTATTTGCTGGAAGCTGTATGTCTTTTTCGTTTGAATGTCTGAAGCCTTCCCAAGTGTTTTTTACAGAGGATGGAGCTGGTTTAAAATCTCCTTTTGCCTCTTCAAATTTTTCTTGAAGTAATTCTTGGAATTTCTTTTCCATTTCAACAGCAAGTGCGGCATCGATTTCTCCTCTTTGCAGTAGTTGCTGTTTGTAAATTTCTCTTGGGTTCGGGTGCTTGTCAATGAGTTTATACATTTCCGGTTGAGTGAAGCGTGGTTCATCACCCTCATTATGACCGTATTTTCGGTAACCTAAAAGATCAATAAATATGTCAGATTTGAATTCAAGTCTGTAGGCCATTGCAAGTTTAACAGCATGAACAACAGCTTCCAAATCATCAGCGTTTACGTGTAAAACTGGAGATAAAGTAATTTTAGCAACGTCAGTACAATAGGTCGATGTTCGAGCATCTAAATAGTTGGTAGTGAAACCAATTTGGTTGTTTGTGGCAATATGAATTGTTCCACCAACATAATAAGCCTCTAACCCACTCATTTGAACAACTTCTAATCCAATTCCTTGACCAGCTAAAGCGGCATCACCATGAATGAGTATTGGGCAAATTTTCTCAACGTCTCCGTTGTATTTGTGGTCTAATTTAGCCTTAACCAATCCTTTTACCACAGGATTTACGGCTTCAAGATGACTTGGGTTATCTGCCAATCTTAAGTGTACTTTTTTGCCAGCAGCAGTATCAACATCAACACTATAGCCCAAATGATATTTTACGTCGCCTTCAAAATCATCAAAATCTCCACCTTGGAAAACTTTTCCCTCAAATTCAGAAAAAATTTGGCTGTAAGTTTTATTGAAAATATTCGCAAGAACGTTCAATCTACCCCTGTGGGCCATACCCAGAACGAACTCATCTACACCCAAGCCAGCACCATATTGAATCACAGCATCTAATGCTGGTATAAGGGCCTCAAGTCCTTCCAATGAAAATCTTTTCTGACCAATGAATTTTTTGTGTAAAAAATTCTCAAAAACGGTTGCTTGGTTGATTTTATCCAAGAAATGACGTTTTTCGTCAATCGTTAAATTTGGAATATTTTGTGTTCCCTCAAATCTGTCTTGGAGCCATTTTCTACGTTTCGGATCACGAATGTAGGTAAACTCACATCCAATACTTTGACAATAGGTTCTATCTAATTTTGATATGATGTCTTTGAGTTTTGCTGCACCCAAGCCTACTTCAGCACCTGCGTTAAAAGTTTTTTCTAAATCAGATTTTTCAAGGTTAAAATTCTCAATATCGAGATTTGGTGAATATTGACGACGTTGACGTAAAGGATTTGTTTTGCTAAACAAATGACCCATACTTCTGTATGCATGAATGAGATTCAAAACATGAATTTCTTTCATGGCATCGTCGCTGATCATGCCGCCAGTAGGTTGCTTTTGGGCTCCTAGATCGAATCCTTCAAAAAACTTCCTCCATCCAAAATCAACACTTTCTTTATCGTTTTGATATTGGGTGTACAAATTGTCGATTGCCGAAGGGTCGGCATTCATTAGGTAAGATGTATCGGGTGCGCTCATGATTGAATAATAGCGCAAATTTACCTAAAAAAAAGCGTTTGACACAATGAAATTTAAGGAATTCGAGAAACGATACTGAATACCACAACTGCGAATAAAAAGGCGTCGAATCTGTCGAGCATTCCACCATGTCCGGGAAGCACATTGCCACTATCTTTAACTCCAGCCTTTCGCTTCAAAGAACTCTCAAATAAATCACCTAAAGTTCCAAAAATTGAAATGAAAATTCCAAGCAAAAGTCCTTTCAACGGGTAAAAAGTGTGAAATGTGTTGTTGCCAATAAAACCGCCATTGGGCTCTAACAAATAAGCAACAAATAGGTATCCTGTAATACCTGTAAGTATGGTTCCACCGATGAGTCCTTCCCATGTTTTACCGGGTGAAATACTGGGTGCTAATTTATGTTTTCCAAACAGTTTGCCAGAAACGTAAGCCCAGGAATCAGATGACCATACAAGTACCATTAGCATGATAGGTAACATTTCGTTGTATTGTTTATAAAAACCTTTAGAATAGGGTATGAGGGTAAACAATAATAGGGGAATGGAAATGTATAAATGACTGAATATTAAATTCTTATTGAAATATTTTCCACTTTTTTGAAAATAAGAAATACCCAAGAAAACCGCGAACATGTTGATGGATATTTTGGCAAATACTCCGTAATCAGACAAATGAATTTGCCTGAAAAATAAAATAATGATAAAGAAAACAATGCTTATTGTCATGTTCAAAACGGTGAATTGGTTTTTTAACTTTAGCCATTCATAATGGCATCCAATTCCTATCACAGCCGCAAGTATGGTAATTCCAGTTTGACCATGGTTGATCAGAAATACAACAAGCGCAATCATGCAAATTCCGCTTATGACACGTGTCCAAAAATTATTCATTTGTTTTAAATTGTTTGAGTTGATAAATAGAGTAGCCAAAGATAACAGCAGCTGGTACAGCAACAAAGAAATTATTCAAAATAGATTCTGCATCAATCATGACACCTGTCTGTTTAAAATTTTGAAGGATGAAAAAGTGGATGGTTACTGTGAGTCCATTGAATGTAAAATGTGCCATTGAATTGTACCACAGGTTGTTGAATTTGTGAGCAATGAATCCAAAGATTATACCCATTAAAAAAATTCCTGAGAACTCATAAAACGTGAAATGCATGATAGCAAATACAAACCCTTGAAATAAAATGGCTTTCTTTGGTTTCTGAAACTGATTGTTGCCGATTTTTAAAATCACTCCTCTAAAAATGAACTCTTCTAGAATTGCGGGTAAAAATGCCAAGATAAAAAGACACACCAGGAGTTCGGTGTATGATTGCATGTCAAGTAAATTTTCAAAAATATGATTTCTACTGTATTCCATTTTTTTTGCGAGGTTTTCTATGCCTAATGGCCATGGAACTTGCTTTGTCAATTTTGTAATGACCTGAATTACTGGCAAAGCAGTGGCACCGATGAGCATACCCCACAACAACTTTTTTGTTTCCAGCTTTTGAGAATATCCTCCAAAATCATTGAATGTTGCTCGGTTCATTAACACAAACAGTGCTCCTGGAATTCCCATGTAGCAAACAAATTGAATGAGGTTAGACCAACGGCCTACATTGATAGCAAGCGCTGTGCCATCAGGATGCTGCATTTGGTTTTTTATTTCTTCAGATGCAACATCATATGCAGCCGCCAATATGTGTATAGAGGCAAAATATCCTATAATTTGAAATAGTAGAATAAAAATGAGTAAAATGACCAATCCCCAGATATTCACAAAAATGTTTTTGGGGGAAGTGAGGTTAAAGGCGTTCATTTGATTTAAATTTGCACAAAATTGGTAAAAATTGGCGACATAGCGTTAGGAGATTTTCCATTATTGTTAGCACCTATGGAGGATGTGAGCGATCCACCGTTTAGATTTGTGTGCAAGGAAAACGGAGCGGACCTTATGTACACTGAGTTTATTAGTAGCGAAGGTCTAATAAGAGACGCTGCGAAAAGTGTGCAAAAATTGGATATTTTTGAGTACGAAAGACCAATTGGCATTCAAATTTTTGGTTCCGAAATCGACTCTATGGTAGAGGCAACCAAGATTGCCACGCAAGCAAATCCTGATTTGATTGATATAAATTACGGTTGCCCGGTTAAAAAAGTAGCTTGCAAGGGCGCTGGTGCGGGAATTTTAACCAATCCAGAGAAAATGATGGCCATGACCAAAGCCATTGTTGAGGCCACTCATTTGCCAGTTACGGTAAAAACAAGATTGGGCTGGGATGATAGCACAAAGAACATCGTTGAGGTGGCTGAAAGATTGCAAGATGTGGGAATTAAGGCTCTGACAATTCATGGTAGAACTCGGGTGCAGTTGTACAAGGGTGAAGCAGACTGGACGCTCATTGGTGCTGTAAAAGAAAATCCAAGAATGGAGATTCCAATCTTTGGAAATGGTGACATTGATTCACCCGCCAAAGCTTTAGAATATAGAAATAAGTATGGAGTAGATGGGATCATGATTGGAAGGGCAAGTATCGGTTATCCATGGATATTTAGAGAAATTAAACATTTTTTAAATACCGGAAATCTAATGCTAGGACCTACGATTGAAGAACGTGTAGCAGCTTGCAAAATACATTTTCAAAAATCTATCGCTTGGAAAGGTCATAGAGTGGGAATTGTTGAAATGCGCAGACATTATGCCAATTACTTTAAAGGGTTGGATCATTTCAAAGATTTTCGAATTAAATTGGTTCAATCAGAAGATATCTCAGAGATTGAACAAATATTAGGTACAATTGCAGATGCCTACCAAAACCTCACAATTTAAGTTTTTTTAAGAGAAATTTTTTTCAGTATAAAATTTTCATACATTTGCTTTTTAAGAAACAACTATGAAAAAATTATTACTGATTGCTGGTTTGTTGTGTGGTGTGCATTTTTCTAATGCGCAATATTTCAACATACCCTTTGCCAATGCTGGAGGAAATCCAGGTGGTGTGAATCCGGATGGTGAGAATCCTTACCCTTCTGCGAACAACGTAGGATGGAATGCAATTTGGAACGGTGATGCAACAGCAACCCCGACTTACTTATCGGAACAAACTATCCCGTTTACGTTCAAGTTTAATGGAAGCAGTGTGACCAAATATACCCCTAGTAATTTTGGTACCATTTCATTCGACGCTGGAACTCCAAGTGTAAAGCCATCTGCTTTTTCAAATATTACCCTACCATCTGCGAATATTCCTGATAATTCAGTTTGTGCCCTAGGTATTAAGCCAATTAGCGCAGTTAGTGGTACAACAACTTACAAGAGCGCAGTGATGACAAAAACATATGGAACTGCACCAAATCGTCAACACTGGATTTGGTTTAATTTTTATGGTGAAGCGAATATCAACTCTGGTTGGACATATTGGGGAATTGTACTTGAAGAAAGTACAAACAACATTTACATTGTTGACATGAAAACGTTGTGTGTAACCTCAGCCGGACAATTGTGCACAAGCAATGTAAAAATGTCTCTAGGAATACAAGTGAATAGCACATCTGCTTACAGTGTTGCTGGTTCCCCGAATGTAGGTGCAAAACAAATCGCTCAAAATATCTTCACATCTGCTGATAACAGTTATTACCAGTTCATTCAAGGTTCACAACCAACCAATGATTTAAAAGGTGTTAAAGTGGTTATGGCTCCTTATCAAATGACTACAGGTGGACCTGTAACTGTAACTGCGAAATTTATGAATTTGGGTACTGCAGCGGTTACATCTTGTGATTTAAATTATTCTATCGACAATGGTGCTGTTGTTACTGCTCCGGTTTCAAGTGTAAATATTGCTTCTTTAGCAACCTCAGATGTTTCGCATGCCACAAAATGGACACCTACCACTGTGGGCAAATTTAAATTGAGAGTTTGGGCTTCAAACATCAATGGTTCGTCAGATGAAAATACTGCAAACGACACTGCAATAATGGAAATCAATGTGGTAGACAAATTTGCACCACGCAAAATTTTAAATGAAATTTTCACCTCTTCAACTTGTGGTCCTTGTACTGCAGGTAATGCAAATTATTTAAAAGTGATTGAGGGACAATCAAAACATTCTACAATTAAATACCAGGTGAATTGGCCAGGAACGGGTGATCCTTATTGTACTCAAGAAGTGCGCGACCGTGTGGCTTACTATGCAATCAACTCTGTTCCAAGAATGGAAGTTGATGGTGGTTGGGATGGAAATGCATCTTCATTTACAACTACATTATATGACCAATTCAGTTCTAAGCCTTCTTTCTTAGAAATTACAGGTAACGTAAGTTTGACTTGGAAAAATAATATTACAGCAGACATCACTTTGAATCCAATGGCAGATTTTGCTTCTTCGAATTTAAAGTTACATGCAGTAATCACTGAAGGTGTAACTTATTGGAATAAGAAAACCAACGGTGAAACTCAGTTTGAAGATGTGATGAAAAAGATGATGACTGGTAGCACTGGAATGGCTTTATCACCTATGACCAAAGATGCTTCGGTGAACAAGAATGTAAGTTTTGCATTTGCTGGCAATTATCGTTTGCCTGCAGATGGTACAACTGGACAACATATCAACCATGCAACTGAAAATAGCGTAGAAACATGGAACGATTTGGCTGTTGTGGTTTTTGTTCAGGATGCTACAACCAAAGAAGTGTTACAATCTGAAACTTTCCCAATTGCTTTAACAAGCGTTGAAACTTTGGAACAAGGAATTCAATTGTATCCGAATCCTGCAAATGATATGTTTCATTTGAAAGTTGCTTCTTTGATGTCTGAGAAGGCTTTTGTAACTGTTTCGAATATGAAAGGACAAATTGTTTACCAAGGTTCTTTGGTAGATGGAAAAGCACAGATCAATGTTGCAAATATCAGTGAAGGTATGTACGTTGTAAACGTGAAAGCTGGATCAAAAAACTTGAACACCAAAATGGTTGTTCGCCACTAATAAACCAACTAAACTAAACTAAATAACAAGAAGGGGAGTCTGTAAGGGCTCCTTTTTTTGTTTAATATTTAGTATCTTTGTGGAAGAATTTATCATTTAACTATCTATCCCACCATGTTATTGCGAAACATCGTTAGTCGGGAGGAGTTAAAACGCCGTATGGATGCCGATGAGCGTCCGTATACGACCGTCTCCTTCTATCGTTATTATCAAATCGAAGATCCTTCAACATTTAGAGATCAATTATTTTTGAACTGGCAACAATATGAAGTTGTTGGCCGAGTTTATGTAGCCAATGAAGGTATAAATGCACAAATTGCTTTACCCTCTATTCATTTTGAGGGATTCAAACAATGTTTATATTCAGTTGATTTTTTGAATCAGATTCGATTAAATACAGCCATTGAAGAACGTCAAAAATCTTTCATCAAACTCGATATTAAAGTCAGAACAAAGATTGTGGCCGATGGTATAGATGACCCTTCATTTAATCCATCGAACACAGGGAAATATCTGGAAGCTAATGAATGGAATGCTGCGCTCTCCGATCCCGAAACTGTGGTTATAGATATGCGGAATCATTATGAGAGTGAAGTGGGGAAATTTGAGAATGCAAGTTGTCCGGATGCCGATACATTCAGAGAGGAATTGAAGTTGGTTATCGATGAATATGAGGAGAATAAAGACAAGCGAATTTTAATGTACTGTACGGGTGGTATTCGTTGTGAAAAAGCGAGTGCATGGATGAAGCATAAAGGGTTTAATGAGGTATATCATTTGAAAGGTGGTATCATAAACTATGTGAACCAAGTGAGGGAACAAGGACTTGAAAACAAGTTTAAAGGAGTGAATTTTGTATTTGACCAAAGGTTACACGAGCGTGTGAGTGAAGATGTTATTGCTCACTGTCATCAATGTGGCAAACCCGCGGATGTGCATATTAACTGCGCCAATACGGGTTGTCATTTATTGTTTATTCAATGTGAAGAATGTGCTCAAAAATTCAATCATTGTTGTAGTGATCGATGTAAGGATATCATAGCATTACCTGAGGAGGTTCAAAAGCAAATGAGAAAAGGCAAACCGGCGGGTAGGATTTTCAGCAAAGGAAGATTTCCAAATCTCACACAATAAAAAAGTATTTTTTTCGTTACTATATTCTGAATTCTGCCAGGTGCTAATTTTTTTGAGTGATTTGATGATTAATTTGATCACTAAAGAGGACAATTCTTTGATTTTGAATAAAAGATTGATAGAAAAGAGCCGGAGTAGAATTATATTCGCACTTTTAAAAAAACAAATTTCGGAAAGTTGAAAATCGTAATGGCTAAAGCACAGGGAAGCTTGAGGAGTAAATTCAAGGTCTTTTCATTTTTATTTGCGTTGATGGTTTGTGGCACAGCAGCCGGGCAATGGGATTTTGGCGGTGGATCTACCGACACTGCAAATGCTGGTGGTTGGGGAGATTCTGCATCCAAACCAAAGAAAACACCCTATGTAAGATTTGTTCCGCCATACGACAGTATGCGTGAGATCGTTTTTTATGAGGGGGTAGTTGAGAATGAAGATTGCGACATGTGTACTGCAGATTCACTTTATTGGAGAGCCAAACGTTTTTTGACCAAAAAATACGGCAAGGCGGTTTTCAAGAAAATGTTATTGGAGGATAAGCCTGCACATCATTTAACTATTTTGGTAACAATTCCGATGGTGGTTGTGAATGGTAAGTACAACAAAGTAGCCAAGGGTATGTTGGAATATAAATTTGTGATTCGTTTTCAAGATTCAAGGTTCAAGTATCAATTTGGTAATTTTGTTCATTTACAGAGTGGAGAGGGTTTGGTGGGTAATCCCACAAAGACTTATCACGAGTATTACATGCGTGTGAAAAGAGGTTTTGAGGCAACTGATAAATTTTTATTGGCAGCTGATAGAGAGGTAAAAGACATGGTAGCTGGAATAACAAGGGCCCTGAGGGCACCATACAAGCCTGAGGAGGACGATTGGTAGTTTGTATACAGAGCTCAAAAATATCAAGATTTACACTGTTTTTTACTGTCTAATAAAATATCTTGTAAAAAAAGTTTGTGGATATCTTGTTATCCGAGATTTTTTTTACTATTTTTGCAACCCCAAAAAGAAATCAAGCGTTACGTAAAGTGAAC
>JACCDX011904191.1_pt1 | contig 14161 bp, 9 predicted proteins | sample 7449681 | NCBI WGS metagenome assembly JACCDX01 (sample SAMN15323450, study PRJNA562643) | freshwater metagenome | isolation source: river surface water | place: USA:Blue River Watershed | collected 2017-08-18
ATGGCAGTGCGATCCGCGATGCGCTGGCCGGGCTCGATTTGGTGCTGGGACCGCAAAGTTTCATGTACGAGCGGGTCAAGTTTGACCAGACCGGCTTCATGCCCCGCACGACGCTGGTGGCAGCTCAAGTCAACAGTGGGCAGTCGCGGGTGATTTGGCCTACCGCATACCAGACCACCAAGCCGGTTTGGCCGGTCATCCGCTGATCGCTTGTTCCCATCTTGATGGGGTCCCGACAGACCTGCCCGGGCGGGTCTGTCTAACCAGAGTTTTTTGATCATGACTTACGATGTCATTTTGCAGGCGGTGTTGCTGGGGTTGCTTCAGGGCGGGGTGTACGCCCTGGTGGCCTGTGGTCTGACGCTGATTTATGGCGTCATGAAAATCGTCAACTTCGCTCACGCCGAATTCCTCACGCTGGGGATGTATTTGGCCATCACGGCGTTCCATCTGGGAGCCTCGCCCTATGCGGTGGCCTTGTTGATTTTTGCGGCTGTGGCGGTGTTGGGCGCTGGCATGCAAACCGTGCTGATTCGCCCGGCGCTGGCGCACCCCCAAATCAACCAGATGCTGATCACCATCGGGCTGTCGACCATGATGATGGGTGCCATGCAACTGGTCTGGGGGCCCAACAACCAAGTGCTCAAGCTCGACTGGAGCGGCGAATCCATCGAGCTTGGCGGCGTGCGCTTGACCTATGTGCGCCTCATTGCCTTTGCTTCAGCCGCCGCCATCGCGGCAGCGGCCTGGTGGTTCCTTAAACACACCCGCATCGGCATGGCCATGCGCGCTGCTTCGCAAAACCCGCAGTCAGCTCGCCTGATGGGCATCGATGTCATGAAGGTCAATATGATCACCTTCGGGGTCGGCGCCGGCCTGGCGGGCATGGCCGGGGTGCTGATTGCCCCCGCGTTTTTTGCCAACCCAACCTTTGGTACCGATTACTTCATCTTGCCAGCCTTTGTGATTGTGGTGCTTGGAACCATGGGTAACTTTGCTGGAGCGCTCATTGGAGGGCTGATCATCGGTGTGGCCGAGGGTCTGGGCGGCTTGTTGTTTGGGCCAGCATTGCGTCAACTCGTGAGCTTGCTGCTTTTCGTGGTGGTGTTGTTGTTCCTGCCGCGTGGCCTGTTCAGAGGCAAGGTGTCTTAAGCACAGAAGGGCTTGCGATGAATAAATTTCTGTCTGAATGGAACAACTGGCAACTGGTCGTGGCGCTGGGCTTTGTGCTGCTTTGCGCGGTGGGTGCCGGGGTGGTGGAGTCCGACTATTTCCTGCAGGTCATGGTGCTTGCGGCGGTGTATGCCGCCATTGGCACCGCATGGTCGATTGCGGGTGGCCTGTCGGGCTTGCTGCTGCTTGGCTACATCAGCTTCTTTGGCATGGGCGCCTACATCGATGGTGTCTTCTTCACCAAATTGGGGCTCAACCCCTGGCTGTGCATCGTGCTGTCGTTTTTCTCGGCGGCTTTGTTGGCCTGGGCGATTTCACTGGTGACCCTGCGTTTCGGCCTGGGCGAAGATTACTTCGCGATGTTCACGGTGGCTTTGTCGCAGGTGCTCAAATTCGTGCTGCTCAACTGGGACTACGCCGGGGGCGCGACCGGGATTTACCTGACGGTGATTGAAAACAATTTCTGGACCTTGAGCTTTGTCGAGCGCAAGCCCTATCTCTACATTGCCCTCGTGATGCTGGCGCTTGTGATTTGGGTCAACTACAGCGTGCAACGCTCGCGCCTGGGCTACTACTTGGCCGCCGTGCGCGAGAACGATCAAGCTGCTGAAGCCCTGGGCATCAATGTGCGCAAGGTTAAAACGCAGGCCATCATGATCAGCGGGGGCATGGCCGGCAGCATCGGGGCTTTCTACACCCAATTCGCCACCTTCATCGACCCTAAACAGGTGTTCAGCCTGGCCACCAATTTTGAAATGCTGCTGGGCCCGGTGCTGGGGGGGCGACTGTCCATCATTGGTCCGGTGTTTGGGGCTTCTTTTCTCAAGCCTACGCAAGACTTTTTGCGCGGCTGGATGGGCGGCGATGCCGATGCCCTCTACCTGATTTTGTATGGCGCTGTACTGGCCATTGGCATTTTGTTGCTGCCTAAAGGTGCCGCCCACTATGTGCAAATTTGGCACCGCAAGCGCTACAACCCCACTGCGGAGAAGCAAGCATGAGCCAAGCCCTGCTGGAAGTGCGTCAGGTGGTTAAGCGGTTTGGCGGCCTGACCGCCGTTGATCATGTGAGTTTTGAAGTCCAACCAGGCCGGATCATCGGTGTCATCGGACCTAACGGCTCGGGAAAAACCACTTTGTTTGCCAATGTGTCTGGGTTTCAAACGCCAGAAGAAGGCCAAATCTTCTTCGACGGACAAGAGATCACAGGCAGGCGCCCTTCGGTGTTGTGCGAACTGGGTATTGCACGCACCTTTCAGATCGTGCAGCCTTTTGCCGGGCTCACGGTGTTCGATAACGTGGTCACAGGCGCTTTGCGTGGCGGGCGCACCGGTCTGCCCGAGGCCAAGCGCAAGGCCACCGAAGTGATCGAGCTGTGCGGTTTGACCCATGTGAGCCATCAATTGGCGGGTGCGTTGCCGATTGCCGGGCGCAAGCGACTGGAGGTGGCACGAGCCCTGGCCACGGGACCCAAGCTGTTGCTGCTTGACGAAGTCATGGCCGGCTTGCGACCCACCGAAGTGGACGAAGCCATTGTTCTGGTACGCAGCATCCGTGCCAGTGGCGTGACCGTGATCCTGGTCGAACACTTGATGCGTGCCGTCATGGCGCTTTGCGAAGAACTGCTGGTGCTGCAACAGGGCAAGCTGATCGCCCGCGGCGATCCGCAAACGGTGTGTAACCTGCCCGAAGTGATCCGTGCTTACTTTGGCGAAGCCAAAACCCCTGCTCAGGAAACTGTCCCACATGCTTGAAATACGAAATTTGCATGCCAGCTATGGCGAGATGACCGCCCTTTGGGGGGTCGATCTGGACATTCGCCCCGGCGAGTTGGTCGCCGTGGTGGGCCCCAATGGCGCAGGAAAATCCACCCTGATCAACGCCATATCCGGCCTGGTCACGGTGCCCGATGGCCAAATCAGGTGGGCTCAACAAGACATGGCCAGTACCGGTGCCGAGGGGCGGGTCCGCGCCGGAATCGTGCAATGTCCCGAAGGCCGCAAGTTGTTCCCCGAAATGACGGTCGAAGAAAACTTGCTCATGGGCGCTTACATCCGCACCGAACGCAGCACGGTCAAAGCCAGTCTGGAAGAAATCTACGAGTTGTTTCCCATCCTCAAGGAACGCCGTCTCCAAATCGCCAGCACCATGTCGGGAGGGCAGCAGCAGATGGTGGCCATTGGCCGGGCATTGATGGCCCAGCCGCAGTTGCTCATGCTAGATGAGCCTTCGCTGGGTTTGGCTCCGATCGTGGTCAACGAGGTGTTTGATCTGCTGGGACGCATCCACCGTGCGGGCATGACCATCTTGCTGGTCGAACAAAACGTGCACCAGACGCTGGAGATCGCCGACCGCGCGTATGTGCTGGAAAACGGCAAGATTGCGCTTGAAGGGACTGGCCGGGAGGTGTTGCACAACCCGCACATGAAGGCCGCATATTTGGGGCACTGAGGCATCGTTTCAAAGGATGCCGGATCACCATTCGCTCAGCAGGTCCCGGGCGTGTGCTTTGCGTTGGGTCGCGAGTTTCCACCAGGCGCTGAAGCTGTTGCACTGTCGTTGGACCGGTGGAAATAACCTGACGGGTGGGTGCCAATCGATGGGCAGGTCATGGCGGGCGATATGGGGGTCGTGCAGGGCATGGGCACTGCGAGCCTGGCTGATGGCTTGCCCCAGGGTGCGAGCGTCGATCCACCATTGTTCCGTGGTGGTGCAGGCCATGGCTTGCTGAACCCAACGCCAGCGTGCCTCGGTCCAGGGCCATTGGGCATGGTGTTCTTTCAGGTATATCCCGATGCGGAGGGTGCTTGGCGGCAGTTCAGAACCAGAAAGATCCCATGGGTGAATCAGTGCGATGTCTTGTCCCGCCAACGATTGCAAGGCGGTTGCATGGGGTTCTGCGACCCCGAGCTCTGGCGGGGGTTGAGTCCACAGCCGGGGGGGGGTTGATCCCGATCTTGCGGCTTGGCCAGTCAGATGCCGAACGTTGATGTTGGAGGTCGGTGGCCCAGCGGGTCAGGGTGTCGTGATTTTGGTCGATTTCACTGCCTGGGCTGTGCCATGTGGTCGGAGCGAAGCGAGCCACGTTCCCGGCGTTGAAGAGATAAGGTTTGATGCTGAAGGTGCCGGCGATCCATTGCCAACTGAGGTGGTTGCTGGCCAGATCACCGTCAATCAGGTGGGACACCATCCAGTCGGCACCCGTTTTCCAATGCACCCTTCGCACATGAATCAGATAACTGGCCAGCCACATGCGTGCATGGTTGTGCAGCATCCCTTGAGTGTAGAGCGTGCGCACAGCCTGGTCGATGACTGGCGTGCCAGTACGCCCTTCGAGCACATCGGCCGGAATGTCTGGCGCATAAGCCGATTCGGGCAAGACCCCGGGTCGCATCGGACGCAAAATGGCATCGCCCGCATGGTCCCAGACGTGACGGAAAAATTCTCGCCATCCCAATTCGGCCAGCCATTTGTGCCCTATAGGCAAGTCAGGGCCTGCGGGCAACTCGGACAGGGCTTGGGGCAGGCGGATCAGACCATGGGTGAGATAAGGGGACAGTTCTGAAACCGCCCCGTTGAGGTGGTTGCGGGTTTGGGCGTAACGCGCTGCGTCCACGTTGCGGACGCGAGCCAGTGCAGCTTCTGAGGTGGGTGGGTTGAGCGAGGTCCAATGCATGATGCGGAAATTGGGGTCTGACCCCAATTCATGTGATCATCCCTGATCCGCCAATCCTCCGCTGCGGGCGACCCGCACATCGCAGGCCGCCAGCATCACCTCGGGTTTGGAGGCCCACCAGGTCAGGCGGTCTTTGGCTCGGGTCAGGCCGGTGTAGATCAGTTCGCGCGTCAGCACCGGGCTGGGGTGTGGCGGCAGAACCAGGAGCACATGGTCAAACTCGGAGCCTTGTGATTTGTGGATCGTCATGGCGAACACGGGTTCGATGTCGTCGAGCCGCACGGGGGATATCCATCGCACACCCTGCCCATGGGCAAATGCGACTCGCAGGGCCACCTGGCCGTTGCCGAGGGTGTGTGGCAGGCACAGGCCGATGTCGCCGTTGTTCAAGCCCAAGGTGGCGTTGTTGCGCGTGACCATGACGGGACGCCCCGCGCACCACAGGCTGGTGCCCAAGCCCAGGGCCAGCGCAATCTGCTGATTGAGTGCTTCCACCCCCCAGGGGCCCTCGCGCAAGGCGCACAGCACGCCGACCTGCGTGAAGTCATCAAGTAACTGCCGCGCCCGCTCGGGGGGCACGGCTTGCTGGCCGTCTCCAACGGCTTGCAAGACCTGATTCCACCAAGGGGCAAAAGCGCTTTTGAGCACCGCACGACCGGCGGCGGTCGATGGCGAGACATCGCCGAGGCGGCTGACTTGTACATCGCCATGGGCCCAGCCCGTCGGCAAGGTCGACCAAGCCTGAGCGCGTTCGGCGGGCTGGCCGTGTTGCACCAGCCGCGCCCATTGGCCAATGCCACGATCCGCTTGAAACCGGTGGCTGTGGCGCAGGTGTACCCGTTGGGCTTGGAGCCAGGGCGCTTCGCACAATTGCGCCAGCACGGCGCCCGCCTGGACTGAGGCCAGTTGGTCGGGGTCACCCAGCAAAATGACCCGCGCCTGCGGGGGCAGCGCGCCGAGGACCCGTGCCATCAGCTCCAGGTCGACCATGGACACTTCGTCGATGACCAGCACGTCCACGGGCCAGGTGTCGGTTTGATCGACCAGCAGCCGATGTAAGGTGGCGGCTTGTTCGGGCAAACCTGTGCGCCAGGCTTCGGGCAGTTTGGCGACGGCTTGGCGCATGGACTCGGCCAGTCGGGCCGACGCTTTGCCGGTGGGTGCGGCCAACAATACGCGCAGCGGGTTCGGTTGCCTCATCACCGCCAGGTGAGTGCGTTGCAGCAGGGCGAGCATGCGCGCCACCGTGGTGGTTTTGCCAGTGCCGGGGCCACCCGAGACCAAGGTGAAGTTGTGCTTCAACCCAGCCAGGCAGGCTTGTCGCTGGTCTTGTTGCTGCGCAATGGCCGTGGCGTCATGTCCCAGGCCGGCAAACAATTCGTCAAGCCATGAGTCCCAAGAGGCTTCAGGCAAGGGTTGCGTCTGTGTGCGTGCGGTCAATGCGGCACGGATGCGCTGCTCGGCGTCAAAGGCACGGCGCAGATGAATGCGATCGCCCAGGCGCACCAGCGGTGCGCCTTCGCCCCGGGTCCACGGCATGGTGGAGGCCGCCAGGGCCAAATCAGGGGGCAAGCGTCGGGCGTCTTCGACGCTCCAGCCGAGCAGGGTGGCTGGGTCTTGACTCAGGCTTTTGAGTTCCAGGCATGCGTGACCGCGTGACCATTGGTGATGGGTCAGCGCCGCCAGCCACAGGTGGCGCACATCGTCGCTGGCTTGCAGGCTGTTGAGTCCATGGGCCAATGCCGTGTCCAGGGCCGAAAACGGCAAGCCGCGCCAATTGGGCGGGAGGGCCAACAGGTCGACCAGTCGGGGGGCGTTCATGGCTGAGCTCCATCAGATGGACCCAACAGCGCATCCAGGGTAGTGATCAGTTGCGCCGTGGGGCGTTGCATGACCACCCCGGCACCTGGTTCGTCGATCCCGCGCAAGAACACATACGCCGCACCGCCCAGATGCTGTGCCGGGTCGTAGCCGCGCACGCGATGTTTGAGCAGGCGATGCAAGGCCAAAAGATAAAGCACCGATTGCACGTCGTAGCGCTTGTCGAGCAGGGCGGTTTGCAACGGGGCCTGGGCATAGTGTTTGAGTTTGTTCGACTTGTAATCCAGCACCCAGTAGCGGCCCGCATGTTCAAACACCAGATCGATGAACCCATTGACCATGCCGCCCAAAGTGGCGGGCATCAGCGCCGGACGAGCCTGGCCTGCAAACACGTCGTCACAGATCAGGCGGTCGATGCGGGCCAGCGGGACCTGAGCGGTGCTGAAATGAAAGGGCATCTCGGCCCAGTGGTGCGGTTCTCGCAGCTCGCCCAACACCAGGTCGGGGCCATCTCCCAGGGGCAGCGGCGTGCGGATCACCCGGGTCAGCCAGGGGGTGATCAGGGCACGTTCTTGCGCTTTCAGGTGGGCATGGCGTTCAATCTGGTCCTGCCATTCGATGCCGTGTTCACCCCGGGCCAGCGGCCAGTTGCGATCAGCTTGCCACTGCAACAGGTCGTGCAAGATCGTGCCATAGCGTGCACCAGCCCGAAAAGCCTGTAACGGGTTGGTGTCGTTGTCGTCCTGATCGCCGCTGGTGCCCAGGTGCAATTCTTCGGTGTCGATCTCGCGCCCGGTTGGTCCGGTTTGGGTGTCCCAATGCGCCGGTTTGTCACCCAGTTGGCGGGTCAGGGTGCTGAAACTGGCGCTCCACCAAAGCGGATGGTGCAACTTGGGCGCAGGCAGGGGGCCACCCAGGAGCTCAGCCACTGCGGCGGGTTGCCAGGTGGCTTGGGCGGGTTCGGTGGGGACGCTGACGGCCAGTCCCGGGATGCGCCCGGCCAGTCCCTGCCAGAGGTCGCTCCAGGGCTGGGATGCATCGGTGCGGCCCAGCCAGCGGCACAGTGCCGAGGCATCCCCCGATTTTTGAAATTCGAGTTTGTGCGCATACACGCCCAGCCACAGGCTGCGCTCGGCACGAGTCAGCGCCACGTAGAGCAAACGGGTGTCTTCGAGGACGTCGCGACTGCGGTCTTGATCGCCGTCTTCGTCGTCGGTGTGGAGTTCTGGGGCGGCTGCACCGCTGCTCAAAAATGGAATGTACACCTGCTGGTATTGCAGTCCTTTGCTTTTGTGGAAGGAGACCACCCGCACCCGCTCGTCGTCGCTCTCCAGGCGGGTTTGGGCCGGGCCATCTTCGGCGCCGGTGCGGCGAATCTCGCGCCCCAGGTAGCGCACGGTGGCATGGGGCAGGGCGGCAATGCCCTGTGCGGTCATGGGGTGCGTGGCTTGCTGTAACAACTCGGTCAGGTGAAGCAGGTTGGTCAGGCGTCGTTCGCCGTCGGGGCGAGCCAAAAGCCGTGCCGAGGCACCGGTGTCGAGCATCCACTGACGCAGCATGGGCAGGACACCGCTGGACAGCCAGTGCTGATGCCATTGCAAGGCTTGGTCGACCAGCCGGTCCCAGGCTTCGTCCGATTGGGTTTGTGCCAGCAGTTCTTGTTCGCTCAGGCCCCAGAGCGGGGTGCCCAATGCGGCTCGCAAGGCACTGGCCCGACGCGGCTGGGCCAGTGCACGCAGCAACAGCCAGAGGTCGCGGGCGTCGTCGGACTGAAACACCTGGCTGCGGTCGGACAGATACACCGCCGGGATGCGGCTGCGTGCCAGGGCTTTCATCACGACATCGGCTTGGCCATGGCTGCGCACCAGCACCGCCAGGTCTTTGGGTTGGGCTTGGCCCGATGCCAGTTGTTGCACCATGTGTGCGATCGCATGACCCAGCAAAAACTCGCGGTGTTCCGGGGCGTGGGCAGCCCCACCGCGTTCGCTGATCACGACTTGTACCGGTTGTGCCAGCTCTTGGGGTGTACCGGGTTGGGGGGAGGGTGACTGCGCGCGTTCAAACCCGATCTTCGGGCCAAAGAGGTCGCTGCGTTGTTGAAACAGGTCGTTGAGGACTTCGATCAACCGGGGGGATGAACGAAAGTTGTGTTGCAGGTTGTGCCGGCTGTCTTGGTCGAGTGCTTTGCACTGTTCGCGGGCCAGGACATAAGTGTCGATGTCGGCCCCTCTGAAGCTGTAGATGGCCTGTTTGGGGTCGCCAATCATCACCAAGGTGGATTCGCTGTCAGGCGCATAGATGCGGTCGAGCGAGCCGTATTGCCACGGGTCGGTGTCCTGGAATTCATCGACCAGCGCCACCGGGTACTGGGTGCGCAACGCCTGGGCCAGTCCGTTGCCGGGGTCTTGCAAGGCCCAGTACAGGCGTTCGAGCAAATCCTGAAAATCGAACAACCCGGCTTGCGCTTTGCGCTGGCGGTAGGCGTGCAGCATGCTGTGCAGGGCATGCACAAGCACCGCTTCGCGCACCGGTTCGGGTTTTTGGCTGCACCAATCGATCCAGCGGTCGATGGCCAACAGGGCAGGGTGAGGGGGATCTGCCGGCCACTTTTTTTCGACCATGGTGCGATGGCCCAGTTTCAGCAGGTCTTTTTCAGGTGTGTCCGGTTCATGACCCTGCACCCAGGCCATGACCCGCTGCAGTATGTTGTCAATGTGGTTGCTGGTGAGTTGTCCGAGGGCTCCTTTGGTGTTGTGCTTGACATCGAGGATGCGCTGTACCAGCGCTGCATCGAAGTGTTGTCGCACTTCGTCGAGCAAGGTTTGTTCGTGCGCCAACCACTGGCCGGTTTGGGCCAGCACCTGCGCCGGACTGGGGCAGCTGGCCGGGTCGATCACCGCCTGAGGCTGGCGTTGGAGGTTGCGGCGCAAATCACTCAAGGCTTTGACCCAGGAGGCGGGGTCTGGCGTGAGTTTTTCTTCTGCGAGCGCATTCAGGGCCTGGGGCGACAGGGGGTACACATATTGGCGCACATGGTCGCGCGCCAATTCGAGCCACAACTGGTTGGCGTCTTGCAGGTGTTGCAGGTCAAACAGGCTGCGGCTGGCAAACGCGTGCTCGCGCAAGGCCCGCATGCTCCAGCCGTGGATGGTGTGGATCGCCGATTCGTCCATCCAGGAGACGGCTTGCGTGAGTCGCTGGGCACAAGCTGCCCATTGTCCGGCGGGCGTGTCTTGCATCAGACCGGCCAAAAACGCATCGTCGCTGTGTTGGCCCGGAGGCAGGGTGAAGGCTTGGGCGGCTTCCTGGAGTCTGCTGCGGATGCGGTCACGCAATTCGGCAGTGGCCGCCTCGGTGAAGGTCATCACCAAAATCTGAGGCGGCCACAGGCCGCAAGCCGGTCCGCCACGCCCGTGCCCTAAAACCAGCCGCACATACAGAGCTGCCAGGGTCCAGGTTTTTCCAGTGCCGGCACTGGCTTCGATCAGTTGCCGGCCACGCAGAGGCAAGTCCAGGGCCAGCATGGGTTTGCGCTCAGTCATCGGCACCTCCGTCAGCAGAGGCATCCGCCCCGCTGTGGTCGGGCAGCAGGGCATCGATCAGATCGCGGTACATCACCGGTGCCCAAGCTTCGATCACGGGCTTGATGTCGTTGTAATCGCTGGCATGGCGGCGCATCATGGCCACCGATGACCGTTCGGCTTCACGCGGGTTTTGTGGGGATCCCATAAAGTGGGCTTGCGCTTCGGCGTGCGCTTTTTTCTGGCGTTTGGCGGGATCGGTTTCTTTGGCGGGTGCCAGGGTACTGGCCAGCCACAGGCAGGCGGAACGGCCCGGCATGGCGATGGGCCCGGCCCATGCGCTGCGGTAGGCTGCCAGCCAACGTTGCAAGATGGTGCGGGCTTGTTCGGCCCCAGGTGGTGCCAGGGTCTTGACCTCGCCCAAGCCGATCCAGTGGGTGGTGCAATTCAGGCCGCAGGCGTTGGCCAACACATGTCCCACCCAGGCCGAGAGCAGCGGGTAGGCGTGCGGGATCTTGCCGCGGCTCAGAGCGCCCGGCCGGAGCACGATTTGCATGAGGTGGCCTTGGCCATCGGTGTGCCAGCGGTTACCGCCAAGGGTGCCAGTCACTTCGAGGGGTGTGGGGCCGCCGTCGGTCTGTGGCTCGCGCCAACTCAGAGTTTGTTCGGCCAAAGGTTGCCAGGGGGCTGTTTGCAGGAACTCGGTACGACGGTCGCCCAGGGCCTTGACCTGCGAGTCCAGGCGCTGCAGTGGACGCAAGGCCATCGGACCCAGGGGCAACAGGCCGCTGGCGCGCGCCATGGTTACAAAGTTTTCGGGATCGGTGTGCTCCAGGGCAGTCTCAACCAACCCATACATGGCCAACTGCCCCAAATCAAAAGGCTCGGCATCGGGCAGTTCTTCTTCGGGGGTCTGAATGCCCATGCCCAACCGATGCACGTAAAACACATCGAGAGGTTGTCGCAGCATGGCCGTCAGTGCGCCCAGACGCAGGACCTCGGGCACCTGCGCAGGGGCGTCGGCTGACACCGAAGGGGGATGTGGCGGTTCGGCCTGACGCCCTGACCAGCTTCGCGCCAGCGCCCAGTCCACCGCATAAGTGCGCCAGGCGCTGTCCGGCCGCTCGAAGTACTGTCGTGAAAACGATTGCATCGGGGCGCTGAGGACTTGTAACGGCTCGGTGTGAGCGGCATTGAGGTGGTCGATCAGTTGACCCACCAGCACGCTGGGGTACATCTTGGATTGATCGGTGGTTTGCCAACCCTGCCAACTGATGTAGACCTGCTGGCGTGCGCACAGCAGGGCTTCGAGAAATAAAAATCGGTCGTCTTCGCGACGTGATCGGTCGCCGGGGCGTCGCATGCCAGGCGCGCGCATCAGGTCAAAGTCGGTCACGGGCTGGCGACGCGGGTACTGTCCGTCGTTCATGCCCAGCAAGCAAACTCGCTTGAAGGGGATCGATCGCATCGGCATCAGCGTCGCAAATTGCACGCCACCGCTCAAAAACCGGTTGCCCGAACCGGCATCGGACAGCGCCGACATCCAGTGCGAACGCAACACCGTCAAAGACACCGGGGTGTCCAGGCCAGCGACTTGGCACGACGCCAGCCAGGCGTTGAGCGGTTCGCTCAATGCCAACAGAGTGCGTTGCTCGGCTTCGGTGTGGGCCACCAGCACGGCCGCGATCATGTCGTTCAGGTCGCGCACCCATTCGCCGGGTGTGCGTGGCGCACTCACTTGTTGCAACACCCGGGTCAGGGTCTGCAGGCTGGCACACAGGGCGACCAGGGCGGTTTCGCTCATCGGCATGCGCACATCGGCGGGCCACACCCCTTGCCAGGGGGTGCCCGATTGCGGACCTTGGGCCTGTGCCAGCAACAGGCGCTGCAAGCCAAACAACCATGTGTTGGGGGTGGCGTCGGTTTCGCTCAGGGCGACGCCGGTGCTGACCCGATGAGCCCCGTCAAGCCCCCATCGCACACCGATGTCTTTCAGGATGTCACGCACCGCAAAAAGTTCTTCGGCCGGAAAGCCGCAGGCCCGTGCAAACGAGGGCACTTCGAGCCACGATAACCAGTCGTCCAGCGTCAGTCGCGCCGAGGGACCCTGGAGCAGGGCCTCGACGATGGCGGCCATGGGATGGTCTTTGGCGCTTTGATCGGCCACGCTGTAGGGAATGCGGCGCGGGTCGTCGGGGGCAAAGCGGCCCCAGACCGCATGAATCAGCGCCGCAAAGCGCGACATGTCGGGCACCATGACGATGATTTCGCGGGGGTGCAAGTCGGGGTCGGTCTCCAGCCAACCCAGAATGCGATCGTGCAGCAACTCGACTTCGCGCACCGGGCTGTGGGCTTTGACGCACACAAAGCTGTCGTCGCCAGGCGCTACTGGGTACCGGGTGGAAGGAACCGGGTTGAGGTTGAGAATGTCCGATTGCAGTTGTTGCAATCGGGTGGCCTGCGTCTGGCCGCCTTGGGGCAGCGGGTCTTCAAAAAAATCGACCCGGTCGAGCAGGTGCCGGTATTGACCGGTGTCGTCGTGGACATCGAGCAAATGCAAGTAGTCTCGCCCCTGTTGTCCCCAAGCCGCCAGCAGGGGTTGGGCCTGGGTGTGCCAGTCGATCGCATCGGCAGGACCCGACGGTGTGCCGTCTTTGAGCTTTTGGCGGGTGCGGGCCACGGCCTGCAACATCTGGCGCTCGCTCACCACATGGCCCCAGTGGTGCCGACAGGGGTTGAGCACAAACACCATCACCTGCGACACCCGACCCAGTGCGGCCAGGGCCTCGATCGATTGCATCGGCATGGCGCTCACGCCAAAGACCAAAATCCGCTTGGGCAGCCCGGTGGCTTGGTGGTGATCCATCTGCCGCAAAAAGGCCTGGTGTACTTCGGCCCGTGAGGGGGGCAGGTCAGCTGCCGTCTTTTGTGAGGCGGCCACGTCGCTGAGCAGTTCGCGCCACAAACAAGCCTGCCAGCGTTCGGCGGGGGCCAGGTCTTTGGGGCTGCCCTGCGCATCGGTGCATTGATCGTTTTGGTTGGCCCAAAGGCGCAGCCAGTCGGCGCGGTAGTTTTGGTAGCCGTCATACAGGCCTGCCAATTGTTGGCACAGTTGCAACAGGCGGGCGTCGTCGGTGCGATCATCGGCACCGCGCACATAACCTGCCAGGGCGTCATACACGCCCTGGTTGTCGCGGGCCAGAACTTCGGGCAGCAAACGCATGAGACGCCACACCAGATGTTCGCGATCGAGCGGCATGTGCTGCGGCACCTGATCAGGACCCAATACGGTGCGATAGGCGTGCCACAGCATTTCGGCCGGGAACACCATGCGGGTGGCGGCACAGATGCCCAGGCCCTGCGGACCGCCCAGCCCTTGTTCGAGCCATTGCTTCATGCCGTTGCTTTGCACCACCACCCATTCGGGGCTGAGCCCATCCAACGGGAATTGGCGCACGTGCTCGATCAGCAATTGCCGCAGGTCTTCAAGCCGGTTGCCATGCAGCACCATGAACCCCTTGGGCCAGGCGGCCATGGGGGACTGGGTGTTGTTGAGGGGGGGTGCTGCAGACGAAGGCATGCACATGAGCATACCCCATGGCGAGGCGCATCCAATGAGCCTCGCCGATTGAAAATCAGGCTTCGTCGACGATGGGGTTACGCAATGTGCCCACCCCCTCGATGACGATGTCGCAGACATCGCCTTGTTTCATGAACACCGGGGGAGTGCGGGCGTAGCCCACGCCGGCCGGGGTGCCGGTGATGATCACGTCCCCGGGCATCAGGGTGATGCACTCGGAAATGATGACCAGGGATTCTTTGACGTTCCACAAAAAATCGCTGGTGTTGGCGTTTTGCATCACTTGGCCGTTGAGGATGCTCTGGATGCGCAGGCCGTGGGCGCCCGGAGGCAGCTCGTCGGCTGTGACGATCCAGGGGCCAAAGCCACCGGTTTTGTCAAAGTTTTTGCC
>JACCDX011060604.1_pt1 | contig 14158 bp, 13 predicted proteins | sample 7449681 | NCBI WGS metagenome assembly JACCDX01 (sample SAMN15323450, study PRJNA562643) | freshwater metagenome | isolation source: river surface water | place: USA:Blue River Watershed | collected 2017-08-18
AAGCCCTTTAAGCCAAAAATATAATATATATTTAAAACATATTTAAAGCCCTTTAAATATATTTTATACAGAAATATTTATAAAATATAATATAACAAAAATATAAATGTCATATTATAATAATAATCGATATACTCCCGGAAATAAAGCAAACTTAAGAAATTATTTACAAAATCAACTATTAATTAATCAATATATTGATTATATTACATTTATTAATAAAGAAAATTCATTAAATATTCTTAATGCAAATGATATTACTGATCTATCATGCGTATGTCAACCCCTTTCAAAAGTAAATAAACTCAAACAAGGATATAATGATCCATCGATACCTGAAAGTGTAAGAATTGCACAAAGAATACAACAAAGTAATTTAGGCGGAAAAATTACTTTTGGAAATATGAACAAACCAGTAGAAATTAATTATTTAGGTGGATGGCAAGGTCAACCCGGGGGATCTTTTAAACCTATCACTAACAAATTTTAAAATAAAATAATTTTATTTGCGTTTCATAAAATTATTTAGTAATAATATTTTTTCTTAACATAATTTATAATGACTGGTAATTTTAAAAAAACTATTGGAACTCGTGCTGAAGTTTGGCACGGAACTGCTAAAAAAACATCAGGTGGACTTACCAAAGACCACTTACTAAAGAACAAATCTGGACGTATCGTTTCTAAAGCAAAACATAATACTGCCAAAAAAGAAATGAGATTAAAGAAACACGGTTTTGGACCTAAATCCAGAAAAGAAATGATTAAACTTTCTAAACGTGGTCACACTCGTAAAGCTTCTAGAAAAATGCGTGGAGGTATGCCCGCATTAAGTCCTGCTGATGCTAATGCATCTTATATGCTTAGTGGAGGAAAAAGCAGAAGACACCGTATGAGAGGAGGACAAGCTTTAAGTCCTGCTGATGTTAATGCTTCTTACATGATTAAGGATGTTACGCCTCAACAATTTACTCCTTTAGATAAAGCTTTAACTGGAGGCAGACGCAGAAAACGCTCAATGAAAGGTGGCATAGGACATCCAGTTGGAGTTGCTAATATTCCAGAACCAGCTCCTTTAACTGCAGCTTTAGGTGCTAATTAAACTAACAAAGTTAAAATATATGAAACCCGGTTGTTTTATTAATTCTTGTAAATTTGTTAACAAATAATTTTCAAAATATTGTTTGCTAACTATGAACAGCATTTTATTTTCTACAATTGCTTTGCTTTTTGTAAAAGACATATACTTTCGATATAAATCATTAAAACTAATTATTTCTTCATTTACCCATGCCTTTGGAGCTCTATCTTTACCAGATTGTACATAATATTTAATATATTCATTTAAATCATAATCTTTATCCCATAAATTAGATCTTATGTTAGTTATGTACTTATTATCTATTATTTCTACATATTTATCAAAATAATGATTTATCATATTTATCATAGTTTTATCATTTATATTCATATTTTTAAATTCAGTTGACTTATAGATTGTAATTAATTCGTCAATCTCATATTCTGTATTAAAATTACCAATTGTTATATATTTATCCCAAAAAGATAAAAATGATGAAACCTTCGGTAAATATTTACTGGTTACACCTATAAATATAATATTATTTTCTTCAGAAGTAAATTGTATTATTTTCATTAGTTCTTTTTGTAATTCATCATATTCAATCATATTTGGAATATTTAATGATAACAAGTATTGTTTCCATATAAAACGCATATTATTCCAATTTATTTTAGTATCAATTGTGTTAGTTACTTCAATACAATTATTTATAAAATTATTTATTATTTTATTTGTATCATTATTTTTAAAATATAATATATGCTCTTTTATTTCATTATCATTACAAAAATTTTGTAAATAATTGCTTGGATTTCCATGTTTTTCTGAATAATGTGCAGCAACAACTAATAAATCTATACTAATTTCATTAATCATATTTTTTATTATATCAAATGAAATAGTATCTACTGTATCTAAACTATCAACTAAACAATATCTATGTAAATCATGTGTACAATGATATTTTGTAATAATATTTTTAAAGGTCGTATTTCCTGTTGTAACATAACATATGGAATCAATTAATCCTATAAATTTTTTTAATGATGAACTAACAAAATATAATGATGATGTTTCTTTCTTTAATATAGAATCACCTATAATTGTTAAAAAATATTTTGTTTCTGATTTTGTTGCAAAAAATGTTTTACAAAAATTTAATACATTTTGTATAGTCTCTGAAGATGGTATTGCCTTAATTAATAATCGTTCTTTTATTTTTTTAATCATCATTTGTTTTGTTTTATGTTTCCATTGAACTAATTTTCCTTCATCAGTTATAGTTGATAATAATTTATGATAAATATCATCCTCAGATACAATACGAAATGTATTATTTATATATTCATAATATAAATTATTAAATGGCATATAATAATATTCATTTTTACTTAAAAAAACCTTAAAAAAATTATCTTGTTCTGATATTAATTCATTTAATTTAGAAATACGTTCATCATATTTTTTATTTTCATTTTCTAAAACTTCCGGTAAATTTACTATTATAGTATTTAACTTATTTTTTATATATTCATTTGTTTCATACTTAACTAACAAATCTTGCAAAATAGCTATATAATTATCCATTTGTTAGTTATATATTAATTATAATCTTTAAATTTATTTAATTTAATATTTAGAAACATAATGATTTAAAGAATATGCGTTTAATTTAAATTATAATGTCGGAAAAAATAAAACAAAATTTAGGAGAAACAAAAAAAGATTTTGCAACGGATGGAAACGTTTTTACTTTAAAAACTGTTCAAATTGCTCCATTTAGAACATTAATGACAGCATTAAAAGATATTTTATTAGAAACTAATATTTATTTAAGTCCAGAAGGAATGAAAATCACTAACATGGATAAGTCTCATACTATTTTAGTTCATTTATTTTTACCTTCTAGTAATTTTGAATTTTATGAATGTAAATATGACAAAATTATTATTGGAGTTAATATGTTTCATTTATTTAAATTAATTAATTCTATTGATAATGGTGATGCATTAACTATTTATATTGAAAATTCAGATTTTAATGATGGAATTGTCACACATTTAGCCCTTAAATTTGAAAACGGAAATATTAAACAATGTAAAACCCAAAAATTAAAATTAATTGAACCTGAAAATGATGAATTAGAATATCCTGATGTAAAATTTACCTCAATTATTAATCTTAAATCCACTGATTTTCAAAAAATTATTCGTGATTTATCATGTATTTCAGAAAAAGTTGAAATAAGTTCTGTTGGTAATGAACTTATATTTAGATGTAAAGGACAATTTGCTGAAGCAGAAATAAGACGAGGAGAAAGTGTTGATTCTATGAGTTTTATATCAAAACAGAATAGCTCTAAAATTATTCAAGGTGAATTTTCATTAAAAAATCTAGGATATTTTATTAAATGTACTAATTTATGTCCTCAAATAGAAATGTATCTAGAAAATGATTTACCCCTTGTTGTTAAATATGATGTTGCTTCATTAGGATCAGTATATTTATGTAATGTTCCATTACCTACCTCAGAAAATAAAATATAGAATTTAATTTAATTTATATTATAAATATATTTATATAAATTAAATGTCATATCATAATAATTATTTAGGATCTAAAAGATGTTGTAATATCTGTAATTGTTCTTGCTCAACTAAACGAGGTGCTACAGGTGCACCTGGACCAATTGGTCCACGAGGATTTCCAGGAGACACTGTTTGGAAATCAATGCATTTAGAAACTTCTGGACAAACTGCATATGGATATACTGGAATTGGAGTAACTGGTCAAGATGTACTTATTACCGGAAATTTATATGTATCTGGTAGAATTGATCCTACTGATATTATCTTATCCGATAATAATGGTTTATGGACCTCTACATATGGGTTTGATAATCAGGGAAATACTATTATTGAAAGTAATACAACTAATGGATCAATACATTTTAGAACAAATGGAATTAATCAAATGACAATTAAACCTAGCGGTGAAGTTAATTTTGCTGATGGGCTTGGAACAGTTGCTACTTTAACTGGAGATCCAGACAATAATTTAACTATACAATCAGTTGCACCAAATGATATTATATTTAAAACAAATGGAACAGAAAGATTAAAAATAGGAAATTTAGGAGTATCTACATTTTCTAAATTACCTGAATGTACTGATGTTCCAACAATTGGAAGACAACTTGTTAATAAAACTTATGTAGATAGTTTAATAATATCTGGAACTACCGGATTACAAGGACCCACGGGATCTCCAGGAGATACAGGAGCAAATGGAATTACAGGAGCGAATGGAATTACAGGATCAAATGGAATTACAGGAGCGAATGGAATTACAGGATCAAATGGAATTACCGGATCTCAAGGAATTACCGGATCTCAAGGAATTACAGGATCTCAAGGAATTACCGGATCTCAAGGAATTACTGGATCTCAGGGAGATACAGGATCTCAGGGAATTACTGGAGCGAATGGAATTACAGGAGCAAATGGAATTACAGGAACTCAAGGAGATACAGGAGCGAATGGAATTACAGGAACTCAAGGAGATACAGGAGCGAATGGAATTACAGGAACTCAAGGAATTACAGGATCTCAAGGAGATACAGGAACTCCGGGACCTACAGGAGGATATTTACCAACTCCAAATTTGGAGAATGTATTACTTATTGGTAATACTGCAAATAATTATATAATTTTAACAAATGGTCCACAAAGTTCAACTATACAACAAGATATGGTAAAAGTAGTTAGTAATGTTGTGGGATCATCTTATAATCAAATAATTAATGAAGTTAATACGGGAACAGCATCTTGTCTTGTTGGTAGTTCTAATTTAGCAACAAATTCAGTACACTTCATAAGATTAGAAACTCCTCTTGTTGGTGATGCAATAATTCAACATCAAGAAACCGGAACATCAAATACTAAAAATCTTAATATAAGTTCAAGTGGAAATATAAATATTATAGCTGATAATATTGATTTATCTTCGGTTGGTCGTCTTATTGTTCCTAGTTTTGCTGGTGGAGATTATTTTGATTATAATCCTTCAACTGCAAATCTTACTTTAGCAACAAATAATACAGGCGGTATAAGTAATCCTATGCTAACATTAAGTCAAAATGATACTGCAACCGGTTCTTCTAGTATCAGAATGTATAAAAACACATTTACAAATGGTTCTGCTATTGGAGAAATTGGATTTATTGCAAAAACTGCTATTACTGGAAATCCAGAACGAGAATATGGAAGAATTTCATCAACTATTAGAAGTAATACAAGTGGAAATGTTGATGGTTCTATTAATTTTCAAACAAGAATAAATGATGTTCTTACCGAATGTATGCGCATTAATGGGCAAGATAGTCAAATAGAGGCATATCAACCATTAGATCTTAATGATAATAGTGTTGTTACTTCAATTGGAGATATTAAATTAAATGCTAGTGGTTCTACTGGAACAGGCCAAATAATTATTACTCCAAAAATAACATCTAACGTATCTGTAAATGGTAGTATAAATATTCCCTCTACAACTAATAATTTATCAATAGGTAGTTATGGAACAGGATATTCAGGTATAATATCAAGTCAAAATGCTAATTTTTATGATGCAGTTAACAATAGGAATGGAGTGCTTAATTATGCTTCATTAGCTATGAATGATAATCTTAATTCTATAAATTCTAATTTATCTGCCAGCGAATTGCAATTTTCTAATTCTACTTCAACAAATACTTATTCTATTAGTGGATTTTATAATAGTGATAATTCTATTCAGTGTAATAGTAATAATGGATTTATAATGAATTATGGAAGCTCTACAAACAAAACCACTTTAAATTTATCACAATTAGAATTATATAATACCAGTGGAAGTGGAACTATAATTGATACAATTTTACTTCAAAATACGGGATCAGGTAATCCAGTATTAAATTTAGTAAGTAATAATAATAATTCAAGTTCATATCAAATGGGAGCAAGTGTTTCATCCATAGGACTTAATTATACCGATATGCAAAGCAATCTTACTAAAAATTTTTCTATCACAAATAATTCTGCTGGTAACGGAGTTTTAAATTATGCAAATAATGTGGATGCTTCCCCGTTACAAATTACAACAAATAAATCGTTGCAATTGGATATTACAGATGACTTAATTTTAAACGGTTCAAATATTAGTAGCGCTTCATCCGGCAGTAATTCAGGCCTACATTTACGAATTAAATTAAACGGAATATTTTATAAAATTTCCCTACAAAATGATTAATATATAATTTAAATTATTATATACTTTTTTTATAAACTATATATAATAATGGCTTTTCAACCTTTTGTAACTTTAACAAGATTTAATGATGATCCTGCAAGAATATCAAAAAAACTTCAACAACAAACTGATCAAGGTCGTTGGATTATTGATACACCTGGTCCAGGAGATAAACCATGTTTTGCATTAGATCCTTATATTATTCCACAAAAATGGGGAGGTAATTTATGGACACATAGTACTGATATTCAAAGTTCACTTTTAGGAATAGATAAACGTATTAATAGAGATTGTATTGATCAAGATATATATAAAAGACAAACAGTACATGCATCTCCAATTGATTATCCAGTTTGTGATACATTTTTAACAACGGAACAAAGTAGAGCAATTATGCCGGCATGGACTGCACGTGATTTACAGCAAAATCATGCATACATATTGCCGAATAATCCACAAGCACATACAGAAATGAATTTTTCAAATAATGTTAGTTCAAGAATTTTTGAAAAGGATAACTTTAAGAGAGAAACATATTGTATTCCACAAAATAATCAGGGATATACTTTACCAGCAACTAAAACTATTAAAGGAAATAATATTGGTGGAAATAGAATGTGCTATGCAGCAAATGATTGTTTCAGAATGTAATTTATTTTTATTTTGTTAGTTCATGTTATTATTATTTTTTTCTAAAATTCAAATATGTGTAAATATATTATGCATTTTAATATTTTAAATACCTATTATTTAAATAATAAATTACATTATAATTCATTATTAAAATATGAAAATATTCATAAATAAAATTAAAATATAATTAAATAAAACATTTTAGAACAAATAAATATTAATAAAATGTTTTATATGTATATATTAATATGGAATTAGCAATACCATTAATCGCATTAGGAGGTTTATATGTTGCATCAAATCAAACAAAACCTTTAAAAAAAGAAAATTTTAATAATATGCATAATCAAACTAACTTAAGTAATTATTTACCAAATACTAATATTCCTCCAAGTAATTATCCAATTATGAATAATAAAGAATTAATTGATAATATTCAGGAATATCCTAATCCAAATCAAGCAACTGATAAATATTTTAATCAAAATGCTTATGAACAACGTGCGCGAGATGGAAAACCAGGTGGACATAATATGCCACAAATTTATTCTTTAACAGGAAATTATATGTCTTCAGATGAATTTAAACATAATAATATGGTTCCTTTTACTGGTCGTAAAGCTCAAGGACAAATATATAATAATAATAATGCTGAAACAATTTTAGATAATTATGTTGGATCTGGTTCCCAAGTAGTTAAGAAGGTTGAACAAGCACCTTTATTTAAGCCTCAAGATAATGTTCAATGGACATATGGTATGCCATCAGTTAGTGACTTTATACAATCTAGACAAAATCCAGTAAATCGTAATAATATGGTTAAACCATTTGAATCAATTCGTGTTGGTCCAGGGTTAGATCAAGGTTATACAAGTGCGGGAAGTTTAGGATATAATTCAGGAATGGAAGCACGTGATAAATGGCTTCCTAAAACAGTGGATGAATTACGTGTTGCAACAAATCCTAAACAAGAATATACTTTAGATAATTTACAAGGTCCAGCGCAAAGTTATATTAAAAATATTGGTATTGAAGGAAAAATGGAAAAAAATCGTCCTGATACATTTTTTATTAATACACAAGATAGATGGTTAACAACAACAGGTGCAGAAAAAGCTGGACGTGTTATTGCAGATGAAGTATTAAAGCCATCTGTAAGAAATGAGACTACAACTTATCAACATGGAACACCAAATGCTGTTTTAAAAACAGCAAGTTATGTTCCAACTAAACATGAAGATACAAAACGTATTCAATTAGAGGGTTTTGATGTTGGACATTCAGTTGCTTCAGGAACTGCCCCATTTCATCATGATAAAGATAATCATCATAAAAGTCACACAAATTATGCAAATAATCGTGCAACAACAAATCAACCACAAACATTTGGTTCAGGTTTTGCAAGAGCAGTTGGTGCAGCTATTGCTCCTATAATGGATATATTAAAACCATCTAGAAAAGAAGAGTATACATGTAATATGCGCGTTTATGGAAATATGGTTGGAGAAGTTCCAGCTAACTATGTATTAACACCGGGAGATGCACCTGGAACAACAATTAAAGAAACAACAATATATCAACCAAATGGTTATATAGGTAATCAAGCAGAAAACGCAGCATATTTAGTGACTGATCATCAACCAGTTGCAAATCAAAGAGATACAACATGTCAAGTATATAGACCAAATGGAATGGGAGGTGCTGGAACAAAATATGGTGCAAAGGCATATGATGCTGCTTATAGACAAACTAACAATGAAACAAAAGAAAAATTAATTGCTGGACGTATAAATCCAGGAAATGCTAAAATATATAATCCACATATAAATATGTCAATGTCTAAATCAGATACAGATAGAGAAAATAATCGTTTATGGACACCATCATCAGTAATACCATCAGGTCCATCATTACAAACATATGGGCATATAGCAGCTGCACCACAACAATATAATATGAATCAAGGTTGTGATAGAATATCGCCTGATTTATTGACAGCATTTAAAGAAAATCCGTTTACTCAAAGTTTGTATAGTGTTGCTTAGAAGAAAAGAAAAAAAGAAAAAGCAAAGATAAAATTATATAATAAATAATTTATTGTATTCTTCTGATTCAGTATCAACTTCTATTCCTCTTAAATATGTTTCTAAACGCCATAATTCTTTAGAAACATAGCATAAATTAATTAATGGAACATAATATAAAAATGATGATAATAATCCAAATGCTCCAGTCATAAAATAAAATTGTTGAGGTTTTTTTCCTTTATATCTGTTTGATCTTTTATTATAGATTTGTAAATCTCTTTTATAACACCATGAATGATATCTACAACCACGATAGAAACCAAGTACTCCCCAACCAAATAAAGCTATTCCAACGCTAGGATGAAATTCAACTGTTGATAACCATTCAAAGAATGGTTTTAAATCAATTGGTTCGGGTTCCGGTTTTTTAGGCTTAAATATTTTGTCATCAATAATAATTTGCATTTTAAGTATAATGTATAAAAGATATAATATAGCATAATAGTATTTCAATTTTTTTTAAATATTTGATAAATATAAATTAGCGATGAATTCTAAAAATGATAACCCCATATTATATAAAATAATACATGATATTAGAAATATGCGTGAACTAACAAAAGAAATGATACAACAAATATGTAATATGTCTCATGAAGAAAAAATGCAAATAATTATAACTTATAATGAAGTATTAATGTCAGTTGATGAATTATTACAATAATAAATATAATAAAATCATATAAAGACAATTATATAATTTTATTAAGTACAAATGTTATATCGTGGTTTTAGAAAAGCAATTGAAAATAATGAAAATTGTCGCAAAGTATTTAATAATTTAAAAACAAAACCAAAGGCATTTGATGTTAGTTTACGTGATGGATTACAAACTTCTAAAGTTGGTTGGACTACAAATGATAAAATATATCTTTATAATAAAATTATTAATAAACATGGACCTAAAAATATAGAAATTGGTTCATTATGTTCTGAAAAAATATTTCCAATTTTTAAAGATTCAATAGAGCTATATGATACTTTAGCATATAATAATGAATATAATAATCGTCATAATTATTTGTTTAAAAATTTATGGTTACTTATGGCACATGAAAATCAATTAAGACGTCTATATGATAATAATATTTGTCCTAATTTATCATTTATTACATCTGTATCAGATAGCTTTCAACAAAAAAATACAAAAATGGATGTTAAAACAAGCATAAATGGAATATTAAATATGTTGTATATTTTAGATGATTCGTATCGCAAATGTATGCCATTAACTAAGTTATATGTATCTTGCATTAATGAATGTCCTATTGATGGAAAAATGAATAGTGACTATGTTGTTAGTAGATTGTTACCAATGTTTCAATTAGGTGCTGATAAGGTTTGCTTATCAGATACATGCGGAACATTATCTGTAAATGAATTTGATCTAATAATGAGGAAATTAATTTTAAAAAATATATCACCAAATCAAATTGGACTACATTTACATGTAAGAGATGAAAAGATTACAGAACAAATTATTTTTAAAGCATTGGATTATGGAATAATGGATTTTGATGTATCTATATTAGAAAAATCTGGAGGTTGTTCTGTTACTTTAAATAAAAATCAGTTAGCTCCAAATTTATCATATGATTTATATTATAGATCTATTTTAGGTTGGATTGCAAGTAAATCATAAAAAATTATATTAATTTAAAGATTATTTAATATAATTAATAAAATGGAAACATATAACCAAGTTAGTCCATCTAATGATTTGTCATTTACTAGTATATATTGTTTTCAAAGTAAAGACAATAAAAATGAATTGGAATTTAATTTTGATAAAATGGGATTAACTGGCGAATTATTTATTAATGATTTTGTAACAAAAAGACAATATAAAGTAAATTTACCCGGAAAAATAGATGAATTAAGTTGGTGGTATAATGTACTTTGTCCTAGTGGTTGTTATAGTTATTATAGAAAAGATAATAAAATAGTGTTAGTTAGTCCAATTGATGAACATTTAAAATATATAAAAATTAACAAGGAAGGATTACCATATATTTCAGTAATAACAACATGGCATAATAGAAATAATGAAGTTTGTTATTATTTACTTAATGGAGACAAATATTTAGGTAAAATAGTAGAAATAGAATGTACTTTGTTAGATAGATATGATATAATGAATATTGATGTGGAAACCATAACTAACAAATTTGAATTAAGAAGTATAATATATAGATTACGTGAAGAAATACAGAAAGACAGAGAATTACAGAAAGACAAAATATAAGATATTGAAAAAATATAGATATAAAAACATTTTACCAAATAAATAATATGCAATTAGAAATACATAAAAATATAAAGGATAAATTGGAATACTTTTATAACATAAAAAAAATACCAAATATAATATTCAATGGCCCAAGTGGAGCAGGTAAAAGCACGATTGTTAATGAATTTATGAATTTAATATATGGGGGAAATAAAGATATAATAAATGATTTTGTAATGTATGTAAATTGCGCTCACGGTAAAGGTATAAAATTTATACGAGATGAATTAAAATTTTTTGCTAAAATGCATATAAATTCAAATGGAGGAGATATTTTTAAAAGTATAATATTATTAAATGGAGATAAACTAACAGTGGATGCACAATCAGCATTAAGGCGTTGTATAGAATTATTTAGTCATAATACTCGTTTTTTTATAGTGGTAGAAGATAAATACAAGCTTTTAAAACCAATTCTGTCTCGATTTTGTGAAATATATGTGCCGATTCCAGAATACAAAGGTAAACAGCTTAATTTATATAAATATGGTTTAGAACAAACATATAAATTTGGAGATATAAAGGTAGCTAAAATGGATTGGCTTAAAAAGGAACTTGTAAAGATGAAGACAGAGTTAACTAATATAAATAAAGTAGTAGATATTGTTGTAAAATTATATGAAAAGGGATATAGTGCGTTAGATTTAATACAATTAATAGAAAATGATGCATCTTTTTTAGAAAAAGAAAAGGGAGAAAAAGGAAAAGAAATAGAAGAAAAGAAATATGAATTATTAATTACATTTACAAAAGTAAAAAAAGAATTTAGAAATGAGAAAATGTTAATGTTTTTTATTTTAAATTTTGTTTATTTAGATAACCAATATAGTTTAGAAAATATATGTTTTATGTAAAAAATAAAAATAAGTAATTTATGTAAATAATAATATAAATATAATATTACTTTTATAATTATATTGATGTCAAGTGAAGAGTCTAAAAATATAACTGTTCCGGAGGAATTTAGCAAAATCATTAATGATTTTACTTCTGATATACTCATAACATTTCCTGAATATAGTGGTATTATTGGAAAATGGTGGAATCAAGAAAAAGATGGAGAAAACAAGGAAAAACAAGAATTATTCGTATTTAAACATTGCTTAAAAGTATTTCCTGAACGTTTTTTTGATATTTTATATAAAAATGCGGAAATATTTTTAAATGAATCCGATACTAACACCGAATTTTTACCTGGAATTGTTTTTAAAATTTTATGGAATTGTGATATTAGCGATAAAACCAAAGATACTATTTGGAAGTATCTACAATTAATTTTGTTTGCTGTTATGGGTTCAGTTCATAATAGTAGTGATTTAGGAGATACTGCCAAATTATTTGAAGCAATTGATGAAGAAGAATTAAAATCTAAATTACAAGAAACATTAGAAGGAATGCAAAATTTATTTGAAGAAAATTCTAATGAAAATAAAGACAATTTAGGAGAAAATTTCGGAATAAATATGGAAAATATGCCTAAAGCTGAGGAATTACACGAACATATTAATTCTATGATGGGAGGTAAATTAGGTAAAATTGCGATGGAATTAGCAGAAGAAACAGCTAATGATTTAAATTTAGATTTAGAAAATACTGAGTCGGCTAAAGATGTATTTCAAACTTTGTTTAAGAATCCAACAAAATTGATGTCGATGGTTAAAAATATTGGCACCAAATTAGATGACAAAATTAAGTCGGGTGAAATTAAAGAGAGTGAATTAATGGAAGAAGGAATGGAATTGCTAAATAAAATGAAGAATATGCCGGGTTTAGGTAATATGCAACAAATGTTTTCAAAAATGGGTTTAGGTAAAGGTGGAAAAATAAATATGAATGCAATGGAGGCGCAAATGAATCGAAATATGAACGCAGCAAAAATGAAGGAACGTATGAAGGCAAAAGTAGAACAAAAGGCAAGAGAAAAAGAATTAAATTCTGTTGGTAATCAAAATAATTTAAATAATAATGGTTCGGGATTATCGGATGAAGAGATAATTAAAGTATTTAGCACTGGTGAAAAAGTAGAACGAACTCCGAGAGGAGCAAAACCGTTACAGCCGGCAATAACAACAATTAATAAGAAAAATAAGAAATCAAATGATAAAAAAAAGAAATAGATTAAAGAAGTAGATATAATATATAATATTTTTTATAAATGAATATTATATAATGACAACATTTTGGGGAAACGAACCAACAATATTATTAAATAAGAATTATATAGCAGAATTATGGCCTTCACAAAATATGACATTTGAATCTAAATTAAACGCAATATCACGTCTTGTGTTAGTTTTAACACTAATTGGATTTTTTGTTACAAGAAATGTCAATATTATTATTATTTGTGTCTTAACATTGGCTATTGTATATACAATGTATAAATTTAGAAAAAATACTATTGTTAAAGAAGGATTTAGAGATAATTCTGAATCTGTTACTACTTTAAAACAAATTTTAAATCAAGAATTTTATCCAACTAACAAAAAAAATCCTATGGGAAATGTTTTATTAACCGAAATTGGCGATAATCCCGGAAGACAAGCTGCTGCGCCATCTTTTAATCCAGACGTATATGATGACATTAATGCTGCTGTTAAAAAACAAACGCAAATGTTAAATCCGGATATTAAGAGTACTAACAAACAATTATATGGTGATTTATATGATAATTGGAATTTAGACCAATCTATGAGACGATTTTATAGCACAGCAAATACTAGAGTTGAAAATGACCAAGGTGCGTTAGGTAAGTGGTTATATGGAGATATGATT
>JACCDX010597157.1_pt1 | contig 14156 bp, 9 predicted proteins | sample 7449681 | NCBI WGS metagenome assembly JACCDX01 (sample SAMN15323450, study PRJNA562643) | freshwater metagenome | isolation source: river surface water | place: USA:Blue River Watershed | collected 2017-08-18
CGGGCGAGCTCACCGCCGGTGCGCGCATCACGCGCCACCAGCGCTTCGGGCGCGCAGGCCAGGGCGCGAACCGCATCCAGCAATCCCCACTGCGCCAACCGGCGTGTGGCGTTGGGCCCCAGCTGCAGCCCCGCGCCGACCTCGGCGAACTGCGTCGCCTGCTCCAGCACCTGCGCCTGCCAGCCGGCGCGCGATGCGGCCAGGGCCGCAGCCAGACCGCCAATGCCGCCGCCAGCGACCAGCAGCTGCCGCATCAGGCCGCGGCCTCCAGCGTGGGCGACTGCGCGAGCAGCCCGCGCAGCACATAAGGCAGGATGCCGCCATGACGGTAGTACGCCACATCGATCGGGGTGTCGATGCGCAGCGTGAGCCTCACCTCCTGCCGGCGCCCGTCGGCGCGGGTGATCACCATCGTGGCCTCGCTCTGCGGACGCAGCTGCGGGTCGGGGATGATGTCGATCAGTTCGGAGCCGTCCAGGCCCAGGGACGGCCAGCTGTCATCACCCCGGAACTGCAGCGGCAGCACGCCCATGCCCACCAGGTTGCTGCGGTGGATGCGCTCGAAGCTGCGCGCCACCACCGCCTGGATGCCCAAAAGCTGCGTGCCCTTGGCCGCCCAGTCCCGGGACGACCCCGAGCCGTATTCCTCGCCCGCGAAGATGACGGTGGGCCGGCCCGCGGCCTTGTAGCGCATGGCGGCGTCGAAGATGGAGAGCTTCTCGCTGCCGCCGTCCTCGTCGCGATACAGGGTGACACCGCCCTCCTCCCGCGAGCCGTCGGCCAGCGGCGGCAGCATCAGGTTCTTGATGCGGACGTTGGCGAAGGTGCCGCGCATCATGACCTCATGGTTGCCGCGGCGCGCGCCGTAGCTGTTGAAGTCGGACTTGGTCACGCCATTGACCTTGAGCCACTGGCCGGCGGGCGAGCTCTCCTTGATGTTGCCTGCCGGCGAGATGTGGTCAGTGGTGATGCTGTCGCCAAAGAGCGCCATGACGCGGGCGCCGCTGACCACCACCGGCTGCCCCACCGCCGGTGGCGCCGGATCGAAGCCCTCAAGGAAGGGCGGCTCAGCGATGTAGGTGCTGGCGGGCCAGGCATAGGTCTGGCCGGTGATGCCCTCAACCTGCGTCCACAGCAGCCCCGGGTCGTCCTGCACCTTGGCGTAGTTGCTGCGGTAGCTGCGGCCGTTCATCGCGAACCTCATGAGGGCCGCGATCTCGTCGCTGGTGGGCCAGATGTCTCCCAGCCAGACATCGCGCCCGCCATGGCCCTGTCCCACCGGCTCGGTCATGAGGTCACGCAGCACCGTGCCGGCGATCGCATAGGCCACCACCAGCGGCGGGCTGGCCAGGAAGTTGGCCTTGAGGTTGGGATGGATGCGGGCCTCGAAGTTGCGGTTGCCCGAGAGCACCGCAGCGCAGACCAGGTCGCTCTTGGTGATGGCCTCGTTGATCTCGGGCGCCAGGTCGCCGGCGTTGCCGATGCAGGTGGTGCAGCCGTAGCCGGCGACGGTGAATCCCAGCTGCTCGAGATAGGGCAGCAGCCCGGACTTGATCAGGTACTCGGTGACGATGCGCGAGCCGGGAGCGAGGGAGGTCTTGATGTGCGGCTGCACCCGCAGGCCGGCCTCGACCGCCTTCTTCGCCAGCAGACCGGCAGCCAGCATCACGCTGGGGTTGGAGGTGTTGGTGCAGCTGGTGATGGCGGCGATCAGCACGTCGCCGTTGCCGATGGTGATGTCCTGCGCATGCTCCTCGCGCTGATCGCGGAAGGACTTGGCGGACTTGAGCGTGGGCTTGTTGGCTTCCATCTCGAGCTCGAAGCGCTCGGCAGCCGGCCGCGTGTCGGCCGTCATCGGCACCTTGGGGTCGGCGGCCTCGCCGCCGGCCTGCACCAGATGCCGCGTGAGCAGGGTCTCGGCCGGCTTGTTGAAGCCGTTCTCGGCGGCGGACTTGGAGAACAGGCTGCGGAACTGCGTGGCCACCTGGCCGATCTCGATGCGGTCCTGCGGGCGCTTGGGGCCCGAGAGGCTGGGCGTCACGCTCCCGAGGTCAAGGCGGACCACCTGCGAGTAGTCCACCTCGCCAGCCTGCGGCACCCCGAACAGGCCCTGGGCCCGGAAGTACGCCTCGAGGGCAGATACCTCCTCGCGGGTGCGGCCGGTGCCCTCGAAGTAGGCGATGGTCTTCTCGTCGACCGGGAAGAAACCCATGGTGGCGCCGTACTCGGGCGCCATGTTGGCCAGCGTCGCCCGGTCCGGGACGGACAGCGTGCGCGTGCCCTCGCCGAAGAACTCGACGAACTTGCCCACCACCTTGTGCCGGCGCATCAGCTCGGTCACGGTGAGCACCAGGTCGGTGGCGGTGCAGCCCTCGCGCAGCTGGCCGGTGAGCTCGAGGCCGACGACGTCGGGGGTGAGGAAGTAGACCGGCTCGCCCAGCATGGCGGCCTCGCCCTCGATGCCGCCCACGCCCCAGCCCACGACGCCGATGCCGTTGATCATGGTGGTGTGGCTGTCGGTGCCGACCAGGGTGTCGGGGTAGCAGACGCCGTCGGCCCCGCGGTGCACGCCGCGGGCCAGGTACTCGAGGTTGACCTGGTGGACGATGCCGAAGCCCGGGGGCACGACGCCGAAGGTGCTGAAGGCCTGCATACCCCACTTCAGGAAGGCGTAGCGCTCGCGGTTGCGGCGGAACTCGAGGCGCATGTTCAGGTCGAGCGCGTCGCGGGTGCCGTAGTGGTCGACCATGACCGAGTGGTCCACCACCAGGTCGACCGGCACCAGGGGCTCGACGCGGGCCGGGTCGCGGCCGAGGCGGGCGGCGGCGCTGCGCATGGCGGCGAGGTCGGCCAGCAGGGGCACGCCGGTGAAGTCCTGCAGCACCACACGGGCAACGGTGAAGGGGATCTCCTCGGTGCGCGGCGCCTGCGGCTGCCAGGTGGCCAGCTGCCGCACATGCTCGGGCGTCACCTTCAGGCCGTCGCAATTGCGCAGAACGGATTCGAGCACGATGCGCAGCGACACGGGCAGGCGCGCGACGCCAGGGAAGGTGTCGGCGAGGGCCGGCAGCGAATACAGCTGCCCCGCCTTGCCGGTGGCGGGCTTGAACGAACGAAGGGTGTGGGCGAAGGGATGGGTCATCGCGGCGTCCTCCTGGGGCTGTGCTGCAGGGATTGTGCCCCCGGGCCCTGCCCCTGCGGTGTCAGGCATTGCCGCCAGCAGGGGGACTGCCCTCGCCTGCGCCAGGCTCCCGGCGCCCGCCTCAGGCGTGGGCGGCCTCGAAGTCCTTCAGGTAGGCCACCAGGGCCTGCACGCCCTCGATCGGCATCGCGTTGTAGATGGAAGCGCGCATGCCGCCCACCGAGCGGTGGCCCTTGAGCTGCACCAGGCCGCGGGCCTGGGCGCCGGCCAGGAAGGCCTCGTCCTTGGACGGGTCCTTGAGCCAGAACGGCACGTTCATCTGTGAGCGGGCCGCAGGGTCGATCGGGTTGCTGAAGAAGCGGCTGCCATCCAGGAAGCCGTACAGCAGCCTGGCCTTGGCCTCGTTGCGTTCGGCCATCGCGGCCAGGCCCCCCTGGGCCTTGATCCACTGGAACACCAGGCCGGCGATGTAGATCGCATAGGTGGGCGGGGTGTTGTACATGGAGCCGGCCTCGGCCTGGATGCGGTAGTTGAAGGCGTCGGGCGTGTGCGCCAGGGCATGCCCCAGCAGGTCCTCGCGGACGATGACCAGGGTCAGGCCGGACGGGCCGATGTTCTTCTGGGCGCCACCGTAGATCAGGCCGAAGCGGGAGACGTCGATCGGGCGCGAGAGGATGTCCGAGGACATGTCGGCCACCAGGGGCACGCCGCCCGCGTCGGGGACATGGTGGAACTGCACCCCTCCGATGGTCTCGTTGGAGCAGTAGTGGAAATAGGCGGCGCCGGGATCGAGCTTCCACTGCTCCCGGGGGCTGATGCGGATGCAGCGGCCGCTGCCCGGCGGGTCGGCGCTGTCGGCCACCACGCTGACCTGGCCGTAGCGGGCAGCCTCCTTGGCCGACTTGCGGGACCAGTCGCCGGTGATCAGGTAGTCCGCGCGGCCGGTGCGGCCGATCAGGTTCATCGGGACGATGGCGTTCTCGCCGATCGCCCCGCCCTGCATGAACAGCACCTTGTAGTTGGAGGGGATGTCGAGCAGCTCGCGCAGCAGGCCCTCGGTCTCGTCGAAGATGCCGATGTAGTCCTTGCCCCGGTGGCTCATCTCCATCACCGACATGCCGGTGCCGCGCCAGTCCAGCATCTCGGCTGCGGCCTGGCGCAGGACGGGTTCGGGGAGGGCGGCGGGGCCAGGGCTGAAGTTGAAGACGCGGGGCATGGGGCTATTGTCGCAAAGTACCGGGTCAGGCCGCCTCAGGGGCGGTGCCGGTGGCCGGCGCCTGCCCGATCTGCCGCTCGAAGGCCCGCAGTCGCTTGTAGACGGACATCAGTTCGACGATCGTCCCCCAGGACAGCACCAGGAACTGGAAACTCCCCTCCACCCGGTCAAAGGCGCGGGTGATCTGCTGCATCACCCCCAGGGTGATGACGCCGGCCACCACCGTGGGCGCCAGCGCGATCAGCGGGATCAGCACCGAGAACTGCAGGTAGGACCACTTGGCGACGTCGAAGTACAGGTAGTGGAAGAACAGCCGGAAGTAGTTGCGGCGCACGTCGCCGAACAGGGCCTGCACCGTGGGCGGCGCGGCGCGGGACGGGTCGTCCTCGCCGTAGACCAGCTCCTTGCGGTAGGCGGCCTCGACCCGCTGGTTCTGGAACTCGAGACCCGGCAGCTTGAAGCCCACCACCGCCAGCAGCACCGTGCCGCTCATGGCCGACATCAGCGCCACCCACACCATGGCATGGGGTACATGGCCGACCAGGGGCAGCTCGGTGATCTTCTCGGACAGGGTCCACAGGATCGGCAGGAAGGCCGCCAGCGTCATCACCGAGCGCATGAACTCCACGCCCAGGCCCTCCATGATGCGGGCGAAGCGCATGGTGTCCTCCTGCACCCGCTGCGCCGCGCCCTCGATGGTGCGCAGCTTGTCCCAGTGCGCCATGTAGTAGTCGTTCATGGCCTGGCGCCAGCGGAAGATGTAGTGCTTGATGAAGAACTCCAGCACCACCGCGATGGTCACGTAGGTCATGGCCAGGGTGCCGAAGGTGGTGAGCTGGCGCCAGAACTCCGGGAGGCTGGCGCTGCCCGGCTTGGAGAGCGCCGCCTGCACCATGTCGTAGAAGCCGCCAAACCACTCATTGACCTGCACGTCCAGGCCGACCCGGTACCAGGTGGCGTAGAGGATCAGGGCCGAACCGAGCAGGGACCAGGCCCACCAGCGGCGGGAGAGGAAGAAGGACTTGAACATGCAGCCCATGGTAGCGGCTGCATCCGGGAGGCGAGGCCCCGGGGAATTGCGGCCTTCAGGCCCGCAGCAGCCCGGCCAGCTCGGTGACGTAGGCGCCGCCGTGGCCACCTGCCTCGGCCCGCGCCAGGCCCACGTCGGCGGTGGCCAGCAGGGCCGCGGCCACCTGGCGGTGAACACCGGCGGCCTCGGCCATCTCGCCGTAGTAGGCCAGGTCCTTGCGGGCATTGGCCAGGGAGAACTTCAGGTTGCCGGCGTCGCCCGTGAGCAGGAAGGGCGCGATGCGCTCCAGGGCGATGCCGCGCCCGCCCCCCTGGGCCAGCACGTCGACGAAGGCCTGCGGGCTGATGCCGTGGTGGCCGGCGCAGGCGGCGGCTTCCGCGAGCAGGCCGATCATCCCCAGCGAGACGAAGTTGTGCACCAGCTTCATGCCGTGGCCGGCGCCGACCGGGCCGACGTGGGCGATGTTCTCGGCGAAGCAGTCCAGCACCGGCCGGGCCGTCTCCAGCACCGCGGCGTCGCCGCCCACCAGCAGGTTGAGGCGTCCCTCGGCCGCCTCCTTGGGCGTGCGGGTCATGGGCGCGTCGAGAAAGCGCGAGCCGGCGGCCTGCACCGCGGCGGCCATGCGCGCGGTGGACGCGGGCATGGAGGTGGAGCAGTCGATCACCAGGCTGCCCGGGCGAAGGGCCTCCAGCACGCCGCCGGGGCCGGTGAGCACCTCCTCCACCTGGGGCGAGCCGGTGAGGACCAGGATCACGACGTCCGAGCGGGCCGCCAGGGCCCGCCGGTCGGCGAAGCCCTGGGCGCCGGCGGCCAGCAGGTCCTGCGTCGGCTGGTTGCCGGGGTGCTCGAAGAAGCCCAGCGCATGGCCCTTGCGGACCAGGTTGGACGCGATGCCATGGCCCATGTGGCCGATGCCGAACATGCCGATGCGTGCGGAGGTCATCCGCGCATTGTGGCGGAACGCCTGAGGGCGGGCGTGGCCAGGCCGGGGCCGGCGAACGGCGCGACTCAGGTCCCCGGGCGCGGCTCCACCATCGGGAACATGCCGCCCGGCCGGTCCATCAGGCCGAGGAGCTCGTGCACCCGGGCGAGCTCGCCCTGCACCTGCACCTGGCCGGCCTCCAACGCCTCGGCCAGGCCGGTCTTGCCCAGGGCGATATCGTCCAGCACCCGGCGGGCCAGGGTGAGGCTGGCGTCGGCGGCAGCCGAATGCCCCGGGTGGTGGGTGAGTGCGCCGTTCTCGAGGTTGAGGGTCCAGTCCTCGGCGCCTCCCTCGCCCGTGGTCCCGGTCAGTCGCCAGTTCAGGACGATGTGGCGGCTCACGGCCCGCAAACCGTCCACCTGGATGCCGAGCCAGTCGAAGAACATGGCGGCCGGCAGCGCCCGCACCAGGTCGCGCGGGAAGCCGGTACCGCCGCTGCCCGGCATGCGGGGCACGCCATCCCGCAGCTCGGCTGCCCCCTGCAGGAGGGCGTTGCGGGCGGTGGCCGACTCGCTCTGGTAGCCCAGTTGCTCCAGGGCGTCGGCTGCGAGCTCGCGCGCGGCCCGATTGGCCGGGTCGGCGAAGACCAGCTGCGAACCCACCTGAGCGACCCAGCGGTACTCGCCCCGGTCGAAGTCGGCGCGTGCGCGGGCCAGCACGGCGTCGGCGCCCCCCATGTACTCGATGGTCTTGCGCGCGGCCGCGGCCGGCGGCAGCGCCTCCAGCTGCGCGGGGTTGCCCTCGTAGTAGCCGAGGTAGCGCTGGTAGATGGCGCGCACGTTGTGCGCGAGGTGGCCGTAGAAGGCGTGTGTGGACCAGTCCTGGGCCAGCGAATCGGGCATCTGGATCATCTCGGCGATCTCGGAGCCGACGTAGCCGCGGTTGATCAGGCGCAGGGTCTGGTCATGCAGGAACTTGTACAGGTCGCGGTGCTTGCGCAGCATCGCGCGCACCCGCTCGCCGCCCCACATCGGCCAGTGGTGCTGCGCGATGAGGATATCGGCGCGATCGCCATGGCGGTGCAACGTCTCGTTGATGTAGCGGGACCAGGCCAGCGGGTCGCGCACCTGCGCGCCGCGCATCGGCAGCAGGTTGTGCATGCACTGGGTCACGACCTCGGCGGTGTTCAGCACCTTGAACTGCGGGTGGAACATCATCATCTCGGCCGGGGCCTCGGTGCCGGGGGTGAGGATGAAGTCGGTCTTGATGCCATCGATCACCAGCGACTCCACCGGCGCGGTGATGAGGCGGGTGGGCGCGATCAGGCTCATGAACCCGGCCGCCCAGGACTTGCCCAGGCCAGCGTCCACCGTGCCCCGCTCGCCACGCGGCAGCAGATTGCCGAACTGGTAGAGGGCGCGCCGGCTCATGGCGGGACCGGCGATCAGGTTTTCCGAGATCGCCTCCTCCATGAAGCCCGCGGGGGCGATCACCTGCACCTTGCCGGCCAGCACGTCGGCCTCGTCGATCACGCCGCGCACGCCGCCGAAATGGTCGCCGTGGCTGTGGGTGTAGATGACGGCGACCACGGGCCTGCGCGGGCGGTGCTTGAAGTAAAGGTCCATCGCCGCCTGGGCGCGCTCCACGTAGGTGAGCGGGTCGATGATGATGAGGCCTGTGTCGCCCTCGATGATCGTCATGTTGGCCAGGTCCATGCCGCGGATCTGGTACATGCGCTCGCAGACCTCGAACAGGCCGCTGAACATGTTCAGCCTTGCCTGCCGCCACAGCCCCGGGTGGACGGAGTCCGGCGACTCCTCCTTCTCCAGGAACTCGAACCCGCGCAGGGTCCAGACGGTGCGGCCGTTGGCGCCCATCACCTGCAGGTCCTTGGCCGTCTCGATCAGGCCCCGGTGCGCGTCCTCGAAGGCCTGTCGGTCCTCCAGGGGCAGGCGCGCGCGCAGCGCCTGCTGGCGCACACGGGTGGCGTCAGAGGCGGGCTTCGGCGGGGTACGGACAGGGGCGGAAGCCGGAGTGACGGCTGGCGTGGGAGTGTTCATGCGGGTCCAGGTGGATGGAGGGAGGGGCGGCGATCGGCGTGCTTCGCAGCACGTCAACCCGGCTTACTGGGCCTCCAGCTTGGCTGCACGCATCATCGCCTCGGTCAGCGGAATCTCCTGGCGGAAGGCCTCGGTCAGCTCGGCACCCGTGCCCGGGGTGAACTGGCCGCCGATCCCCTCCATGCGTTCCTTGGCCTTGGGGTTGGCCATCGCCTTCTGCAGCGCGTCGCCGATCCTGGCGACGACGGGCGCAGGCGTGCCCGCGGGCACCGACAGGCCGCCGAAGGAGCTCACGCTGGTGTTGATGCCCGATTCGACCAGCGTGGGCACCTGGGGCAGGGAGGGCAAACGCGTCTTGCCGGACTGGGCGAGGGCGACCAGGCGGCCGGACTGGATATGCGGCAGGACCACCGTCGACAGCGCCAGCGCGTAGTCGACCTGGCGGCCGATCACGGCCTGGGTGGACTCGTTGGCGCCCTTGAAGGGCACGTGCAGGGCGTCGGCGCCGGCCACGCTCAGCACCAGGGCACCCGCCATGTGGGCTGGCGAGCCCACGCCGCCGGTGGCATAGGAGAGCTTGCCGGGGTTCTTCTTGGCCTGGGCCACCAGGTCCTTCATGCTGGCGATGCCCGACTGCGGGTGGGTGACCACCACCAGCTCGGACACGCCGATGCGGCCGACGTGGATGAAGTCCTTCATCACATCGAAGCCGGGCTGCTTGTACATGCGCATGTTGGTGGACATGGGCGAGCCGGAGTAGATCCAGGTGTAGCCATCGGGCGCAGACTTGGCCACCAGCTGCGCGCCCACGTTGCCAGCGGCGCCGGGCCGGTTCTCGATCACGATCGGCTGCTTGAGGATCTCGGCCATCGCGTCGCTGACGATGCGCACCGTCTGGTCGGGCGCGGTGCCGGCCGCATAGGGCACGACCCACTTGATCGGCTTGTTCGGAAAGTCCTGGGCCAGAGCCGGCGCCTGGAAGGCGGCGAGCAGGCCGCCGGCGACTGCGGTGAGGACGGCGCGGCGGTTGGATGAAGAGAAGGTCATGGCTTGTCTCCTGGGGTGTTATTTCGAAGGATTTGCAGGTGGGATCGGAGGCTCGGGGTCGCGTCAGCGCACCGCAGGCGCGAGCAGCTCGCGGGCAATGGTGTTGCGCTGGATCTCGCTGGTGCCGGTCAGCACGCGGTACATGCGCAGCATCCGGAACAGGAACTCGACCCGGCTGCCCTGGACGATGCCGTCGCCGCCGTGGATCTGGACGGCGCGGTCGGCGATGCGGAAGGCGGTCTCCGAGCAGAACAACTTGGCCATCGAGGCCTCGGCCCGGGCATCCACGCCCTGGTCCAGGCGGCGGGCCACCGACAACATCAGCGCGCGCGCCGCGGCCAGCTCGGTGGCCATGTCGGCGATCATGTGCTGGATGGACTGGAAGGCGCCGATCGGCTGCCCGAACTGCTTGCGCTTCTGCGCGTGCCGGATCGAATCGCGCAGCGCGAGCTGCGCCATTCCCAGCATGGCAGGCGTGTGTAGCAGGCGGTTGACGGTGATGCGCCCCAGGGCCAGCGCCAGGCCGCGTCCGCGCTCGCCGATCTGGTTGGCCACCGGGATACGGCAGCCTTCGAGGTGGATGTCGGCGGTATGGCCCTGCCCCGCCATGGTCTTGTAGCCGCCGTGGATGGAGAAGCCCGGGCGATCCCGCTCCACCAGGAAGGCGGTGGTCTCGCGCGCAGCCGGGTCGGCGCCGGAGTTGGCGATGATGATGGCCATGTCGCAGAACGGCGAGCCGGAGATGTAGCGCTTGGTCCCGGTCAGCACCCACTCATCACCCTCCCGCACCGCGCGGGTCTGCAGCGAGGCGGCGTCCGAGCCCGCCTCGGGCTCGGTGATGGCGAAGCAGATCGCCTTCTCGCCACGGGCCACCGGCAGGATCAGCCGCTGCATCTGCTCGGGTGTGGCCTGGCGCACCAGGGCGCCCAGGCGCGGCGGGCCGGAGAGCTCGCCCAGGATGTGAGGAGCGAAGGGCGAGCCGCTGGCGTAGATGTGCTCCTTGATCAGGCAGTGGTCCACCAGGTCGAAGCCGGCGCCGCCCAGAGGCTCGGGCAGGGTCATGCCGTAGAGGCCGCGGGCCTGCGAGGCCTGCCACACCTTCTGCAGCAGGGCCTTGTCCGGACTGGCGTCGGGCGCGAGCTTGGCCTCGCGGGCGATCGGCTCGAGCTCCTCGGCGATGAAGGCGTCGATGCGGGCGATGAACTCGGCGGCGCGCGGCGAGCCCTCGAAGGGCGGAGCCGCCGGCGCGGCGGCGGGGGTGGGTACGGCAGGTGCGCTCATTCGGTTCTCGCTGGGGGCTCTGGGGGTGTGGTGGCGGGTGGTGCGGGATCAGTTCACGCGGCGCTCGCGGCCACGCCAGTAGGGTTCGCGCACGTCCTTGCGGGACATCTTGCCGTTGCCGTTCTTGGGCAGCGCGGGCACGAAGTCGACGGAGCGCGGGCGCTTGAAGTCGGCCAGCCGGCCGCGACAAAACGCCATCAGGTCGGTGTCGGTCGCCTGCTGCCCTGGCTTGAGGACGACAACGGCCTTGACCGCCTCGCCCCAGTGGTCGTCGGGCACGCCGATCACGCAGACCTCGTAGATGGCAGGGTGCTGCGCCATCACCGACTCGACCTCGCTGGGGTAGATGTTGAAGCCGCCCGAGACCAGCATCTCCTTGCGGCGGTCGACGATATGGATGTAGCCCTCGTGGTCGACGCGTGCCAGGTCGCCGGTGCGCAGCCAGCCGTCGGCCTGCAGCACCTCGCGGGTCTGCTCCTCGGCGCGCCAGTAGCCGGCAAAGACATCGGGGCCGCGCACGCAGATCTCGCCGATGGCGTCGCCCTGCACCGGCTGGCCCTCGTCGTCCAGCACCTCGACCTCGCACTCGCCCAGGGGGCGGCCGCAGGCCGAGAGCAGTTCGGGACGGTCGCCCTCGATCGCGCGCCGGTGGTCCTCGATGCCCAGGCTCACCACGCCGCCGGTGGTCTCGCCGGCGCCATAGCCCTGGGCCAGCACCGGGCCGAACGCGGCCCAGGCCTCGCGGATGCGGGTGGGCGACATCGGCGCCGCGCCATAGCTCACGAGCTTGAGGCTGGAGAGGTCACGGGTCTTGATCGTCGGCTCGGCCAGCAGCGCGTTGACCATGGCCGGCACCAGGAAGGTGATGGTGACCCGGTGCTGCTCGATCGCCGCCAGGAACTCGGCCGGGTGGAAGCGCTCCAGAATGAGCACGGTGGCCCCCTGGAACAGCATCGGCTGGATGAACATCCCGCTGGCATGGGTGATCGGCCCGCACAGGGCGAGCACGTCACCCGGACCGCTGGCCATGCGGCCCATCACGATCTTGCGCAGCGAGGCGTGGCGGTTGCCCACCGTCTGCATCGCGGCCTTGAGCTTGCCCGTGGAACCGGAGGTGTAGTGCAGCACCGCCAGTTCCTCGGGGCGCATGTCGACCCGGACATGGGTATCCGGGCAAGCGGCGATCAACGGCTCGTAATCGACCCAGCCGCCACCTGCGCCGGCATCGCCCAGATCGAATCCGATGCGATGCGTCAGCGTGGTCATGCCCTCGCTCACCTCGTCGACCATCACCCGGTGCTCCGGACCGGCGGCGACGGCCACCGCCTCGGCGTTGGCCAGCGCGTCCTGCAGTTCGGCCGGCGCCAGGCGCGCGTTGAGGGCGACCTTGACCAGGCCCAGCTTGTAGAGGGCGCACTCGAACTCGACGATCTCGGGCCGGTTCGGCGAGACGATGGCCACGCGGTCACCGCGTTGGAGCCCCATGCGCTGCAGGGCGTGCGCCAGCTGATTCGAGCGGGCCTCGAGCTGGCGGTAGGTGATCACGCGGTCGCGGAACAGGAGCGCCGGACGGTCGCCCCAGAAGCGGGCGCTGCGCGCGAGGTACATGCCGAGGTTCATGCGCGAACCTCCAGTTGGCGGGCGATGGCGGCCATGGGGCATCTCTCCGGGAATGGGCAGTTGCAGGCAGTCTAGGCCGCGCCCCCTTGCGGCCCGATAATTCGCGCCACGCTTTTTGATAACCTGGAGTTATCGAAATGATTCCCAAGGGTAAACCCGAACCCGCGACGACCGGAGCACGCCATGGCCGTGAGGCTTGACGACATCGACTACTTCCTCGCCGTGGCCCAGAGCGGCCAGGTGCGGCGCGCCGCACTCGACCTGGGCGTCTCCCAGCCGGCGGTCACCAAGGGCATCCAGCGCCTGGAGCGCGAGCTGGGCTTTCCCTTGTTCGAGCGCTCGGCCAAGGGCATGGCGCTGACCTGGGTCGCCACCCAGTTCCATGCCCGCACCCTGGCCATGCGTCGGCACCTCGGTGACGCGATCAAGGAGGCCTCGGACCTGCACCTGGGCGCCCAGGGCGTGCTGCGCGTGGGCGTCTCACCCCTCTACGCGCAGCGGGTGTTCGTGCCCGCCTGCCTGCAGCTGCATCGGCAGCGACCCGCTGCCCGCCTGGTGGTGGACATCAACCTCAACGACGCGCTCCTGGCGGCGCTGCGCAAGGGCGACCTGGACGTCACCATCAACGCCGTGCCTGCCGAGGCGGTCGACGACCTGCGTACCTGGCCGCTGTTCTCGGACGACCTGTGCATGGCGGTCCGGGAAGGACACCCCCTGCTGGCGCGCAAGCGGCTGCGTGTCGAGGACCTGGCCAGCGCCGAGTGGATGCTGCCGGGCGGCGGCGTCGCCGGCCGCCGCCGGCTCGAGGCCCTGTATGCGTCCTACGGGCTGCCGCCACCGCGGGTCGTGGTCGAGGTGAACAACTCCGCCTCGCAGCTGACCGACCTGCTGCTGCAAAGCGACCTGCTCACTATCGTGAGCGAGTCCATGATGCACCGCACCCCGCAAGGCCGCCTGGTGCCCCTGCCCCTGGCCCAGGGGCGCTTTCCGCGGCAGATCTCGGCCTTCGTTCGGCGGGGCGTGACGCTGTCGCCGCTGGCCGAGCGTTTCCTGGACGTGCTGCGCGAGACCGGCGAGCAGGCCGGCGGCTGACGGCTGTGGCCTCAGCGGCTGGAGGCAGCCGCGCGCGCGCTCGCCCGATCCACCGCCCTTTCGATGTAGGCCTGGATGCGCTGTGCGGTCTCCTGCTCGCGGCAATCGTTCATGTGGGTCAGGTGGGGGTCGCGCGCGCCCGGGCAGCGGTAACCCACCAGTTCGACCGAGTCGGGGAAGGCCTGGGACAGGAACTGCAGGTCCTCGGGCCGCTCGAACTCGTCCTCCGGGTAGGCGAAGACCAGCGCGTCGAGGCGGCGGCCGGCCTTGAGCTGCTCGATCTGCCGCGGCCGGGCCTCGGTGCGCCATGACAGCCCCAGCATCTCGCCAGCCCGGGGGCCGGCAAAGGCGGGCGCAAAGGCCACCACGCCGGCCACCCCCAGGTCCATGGTGGACTGCGCCATCAGCGAGGACCAGCCACCTGCCGAATGCCCCGCCAGCACGATGCGCGACGCCGGTACGCCGGCGGCGACCAGGCGCTCCACGGTCTTGCGGATTTCCTCTGCGCGCCGGTGCACGTAGATTCCCTGCGGCCCGCCGCCTTCGGTGGCCTGGGAGCACAGGAAGAAGATGCGCAGGCGCTCGCCCTCCAGCCGGCGCAGGCTGGGCGGGGGCTCGACGTTGTTGCGGAAGCAGTTCTCCCGGCCCGCCGCATTGCGGGTGCCGTGGTTGTAGATCACGACAACCAGGCCCTCGACCGGCGGCACCTTGATCGGCGTGTCGATGGTGCTGCTATCGAGCTGGAA